>WNER01000292.1_pt1 | contig 11847 bp, 13 predicted proteins | sample 5399921 | NCBI WGS metagenome assembly WNER01 (sample SAMN13153331, study PRJNA577476) | soil metagenome | isolation source: 20 cm grassland meadow soil 5 days after 1st rain plot 5 | place: USA:California | collected 2015-09-21 | reverse complement strand
CGCTTCAGATCGGCCCTTGATAGCGGCGCAGCCGGACCGCTGCTGCGAGGAATGCCGCGGCGACTGCCAAGCCGATCCACAGATCCGGGCTGCTCAGGAAATTCCCCGGAGTGAGGTGTGTCATCGGATCCATCGGGAAGGTACCCGGCATTGTGAAAGCCTCCGCGCCGCTGCCGCTCAAGCGGTTCCCCAGCATGGCAGCGAAATGCGAAGTGTGGAACACGATCTTTTCGAAGACACCGATCGCCAGCAGCGGTAACACCGCCCATAGAAATGCCGCGCGCCGCGCCCAGCCTGAAACCAGCAGCAGCCACGCGTAGATTGGCGCAGGCCAGAGCGCATGTACGGTCACAAGGTGGTAGAGCAGCAGCAGCGACATCTGCACGAAAGACAACTGTGTCCATAGCGTCGCGACGTTCAGACCGCTCCCCAGCAGCACTGCGGAGCTCAGCAGCAGCATGATCAACTGCATGGCAACGGTGATCGTGAAGGTGAGCAGTGGCAGAACAACGAGCGGAATGCTCGCCTTCGAAAGCACGGTGGTGAGATCGGAAACCGGCAGCGACTTCCAGAACAGTATGCTGCGATCGCGGCGTTCGCCGTGTAGCGCGTCGAGACAGTAGAACGCTCCGACCAGCAACTGCGTAAGCATGAGCAGAGCTGCTGCTATGTCGAACGGCATGGCGATCGCTTCGCGCTGCTGCGCCGGATCGAGCGCCGATAGGGCACGCATCCTGGACGGCAGATGAATAGTGCTGATCAGAAAGCCGAACAGGAAAACGCCGGCGACGGCCAGCGGCGCGATATAGATCGACCGGTTCTCCCACAATTCACGTCGTACAGACCAGTACATTGGCCGGCTCGGCGACAGGACCGCGGGCGCGACTCTCTGCGCGTCGAGGGATTCAGGCATGGCGTTCGATTGAGTATTCATCTCGCGGCTCCTTGTGATACTCCGGCCTGATTGCCCGGCTTATTTCCCGGCTTATCTGACAACATGGCAACGAATAAGTCGGCGATGCTGGGCGTGCGCACGTCGCCAAGCACCGCGAGTTGCTGACGATCGACACCGTCGCGCTTTAGATCGAACAGCAGGATGCTGCGGCCGAACACCTGGCGCTCGTGAATCGGCTTGAGCGCCCGTGCCGCCGCGGCATTTTCAGGATTCACCGTCACTTCCAGATAGCGCGACTCGAATTCTTCCATGCTGCACTCGAATATGATGCGACCGCGGTCGATGAACATGAGATCGGTGAGGACTTCCTGGATCTCGTCAACTTGATGGGTGGTCACCATGATCGTGCGGCTGCGATCGAAGTAGTCGTTCAGCAATGAGTCGTAGAACTGCTTGCGAAAAAGGATGTCGAGACCAAGCGTCGGCTCGTCCAACACCAGCAATTTCGCATCCATGGCCATGACCAGAGCGAGGTGCAGCTGGGTCACCATGCCCTTCGACAATTCCCTGACTTTGCTGGCATGCCCGATGGTGGTCTTGGTAAGAAAACCTTCCGCCTTCGCGCGATCGAACCGCGGATGCACGCCGGCGACGTAGTCGAGCGCCTGCGAAACTCGCATCCAGCGCGGCAGCACAGCGACATCGGCAATGAACGAGACATCGCGCATGAGCTGATCGCGCTCGGTCCAGGGGTCGCGTCCAAGCACCTTCAGTTCTCCCTGATATGGGGTAAGGCCGAGAATCGTGTTGAGGGCGGTGGTCTTGCCTGCACCATTGGGACCGATCAGTCCGAGGATGCGGCCCTCTTCAACACGCAAATTGACACCGTCCAGCGCGATGGTTGTGCCGAACGCCTTACGGAGCCCACGTGCTTCTATGCATGCCATGGTCTCAGCGTTCCTCCTCTTTTTTAGTTTTCGACTTTGGCTGGCGGCCTGCGCCATTCTCCAACAATTCTTCCGGCTTCAGGCCGAGCCGCTGAATGGTTGCGTAGATTCTGGGCCATTCTTCACCAAGAAACTTCTGCCGTTCGCCCCGCAGCAACAAACTGCGGGCGCCGGCATTGATGAACATGCCGCGGCCTCGTCTGGACTCGACCAGCCCCTCGTCCACCAGTTGCTGATAGCCCTTCAGAACCGTGAGCGGATTGACCCGATATTCGGCCGCGACTGTGCGCACGGAGGGCAGCGGATCGCCTTCCTTGAGAACTCCGTCGAGTATCATCGCGACGACACGATCGCGAAGCTGGCGGTAAATCGGCTGACTGTCATTCCACTCACGGTCCATCAGGTTTTCCAGATAACCCTTGCGAAAGATACCCTCATTTTGCCCGCTGCAGGTCGAAGTGCGCGTGCATCGGCTTGTCCCCTGGCATCATGTAAGTCCAGTCCTCGGTGTGATGGTTCGCGTCAATCACGGTGAACACGGCGTGGTGCATGTGTCCGCGTTGCGTGCCACCGGAAATATCGACAAAATCGAATTCTACCGTCTTGCCGTCCGGCGAGGTCCTGGCCACCATCCGCGGTCGATTCCCGGCGTCGCAGTAGTGAACCAAGGTGAGGCGATTTCCGTCCAGGTACAGCATGGTGACCGGATGATCGTAACGAGTCGGGTCGTCCGGCACTCCCAGTGCGTACATTTCGTGCACGAGCGCGTTTCCTCGGGAAGTCACGCGCATCGAGACCTGCCCGGGCATGTCCTTGTCGTTAATATCGGGCAGCGGCGGGTCGAGGGTTAGCTTAGCGGTCCAGATACCGGCCAGCGTTTTCATTGTGTCGAAAGACTTCTGCGCGTCGGAGTTCGGCGCGGGTGTGTCGACGGCCTTGTATGCGTGTGTGTCGGACTGCGCGACAGACTTTTGCGCGTCGGACTGCGCGAAAGCCACGGTGGAGAGCGACATCAGACCTACGGACAGCATAAAACGAAGGGATTTCATGTTTCATTCTCCTTGAGTAGTACATTTCTTCTTTGCTCTCGGGTCAGGGTTATTCGCTGGCGTACTCAGTTGAGATCGAATCAGCTCTAATGAACCTCTGCTCCTATGCTGTTATAGTTAAGTATAACACTATTCCACGTGTCAAGCTTTTTCTTATTTTTCTTGCCCCGCTGCCATCCGCACTGGGCAAGGACTCCCGTAGCCCGTTCTGCCAGCAGTGGCGTACCCTAGAGCATAATCGATCATGGAAAGCCAACAATTTCATCGGATCAGCAAGGCCCTGGCGGAGCCACGCCGCTATGAACTTTTGTCACGAATCGCCAAGTGTCGGGAACTCGCGTGCAGCGATGTTCGCAGTGAGCTGCCAATCACCGCGGCGACCCTGTCGCACCATCTCAAGGAACTGGTCAATGCCGGTTTGGTTGAAATGCGGAAGGAGGGCCAGTTCGCCCACATGAAGTTGCGACGCAAGGTTTGGCGGAAATATCTGTCCCAGCTGGGCAAATTGTAAGACAGTAAGATTCTGAATCCTTTTCCCTGCGTGCCGCCTCTACTTAGATGATTATCGAATTGTCGAATTAACGTCTGGATTTCAATTCGACATTTCGAGGAAAAGGGCGAGATATGGCGAGACTGAATGGCAAGGTAGCGGTTGTCACTGGCGCATCGAAAGGAATCGGGGCAGCGATCGCCGAAAAGCTGGGGTCGGAAGGAGCGAACGTCGTTGTGAATTATGCCCACGACAAGGCGGGCGCGGAAAAGGTGACTGAGAAAATCATGCAATCCGGCGGCAACGCTATTTCTGTGCAAGCCGACGTTTCCAAGGCGGAAGACATCAAGAAGCTGTTTGCCGAAACCACCCGCACCTTCGGCAACGTGGATATCCTGGTCAATAATGCCGGGGTGTATGAATTCCGGTCGCTAGAATCGCTGGATGAAGCGCACTTCCGCAAGATCTTTGATTTAAACGTGCTGGGTCTGCTGCTGACGACCAAAGAAGCCGTGGCACACATGAACGGCCAGGGCGGAAGCATCATTAATGTGAGCTCCATCGCGGCCAAAACGCCGGTCGTCAACAGCTCTGTGTACAGCGCCACCAAAGGAGCGGTAGATGTGATTTCGCGCGCGCTGGCCTTGGAACTTGCACCGCGGAAAATCCGTGTCAATTCGCTTTCACCCGGCGCAACAGAGACCGAGGGTGTGCTTGCGCTGCCAGAGTACAAGAACGGTTTTGAGCAACTGGCAGTTACGCGCACTCCTCTGGGACGCATGGGCACGGCGGAAGATATTGCAAAAGCTGCTCTCTTCCTGGCGTCCGAAGATTCCGGCTGGGTCACCGGTGAGGAATTGCTGGTCGGAGGGGGAATCCGGCTGTAAGAGGCGGACCGGCCTTCTGGACGAGTGGTCGCCTATCCAGAAGGTGGAACCGATTCCTGGTCTACTTGCGAGTAGCCCTTGACTCGGGTGCAGGCGCGACGGCCTCGTTACCGGTGAATAAGGTTTACGACCCTCTGTCTCGTTGATCTTTTTGATGAATTTGGGAGCGGCCGAGGAGAGGCGGCCTGTCTTCTAGTTGCTTCCACTCGAGGTGCTCTCGGCCCCAACTTCGAACAGCCTCAATCAGCGGACGCACTGTTTCTCCGTGGCCAGAGATGGAGTACTCAACTCGTGGCGGGACCTCAGCATAGACGGTACGACAGATGAGTCCCTCGTGCTCCAGATTGCGGAGCGTTGCGGCCAATACCTTATGGGAAATCTCGGGCATTAACCGGCGCAGTTCGTTGAACCGACGCGTGCCGGAATCCAGCCAATAGAGACAAATCAAGCTCCATTTCCCGCCGATTGCGTTCAGCGCCGCTGTAAGTGGGCACTTCGTTGGTCGAGTTAGTTGCGACACAGTAGCCCTCTTTACCGCAGGACGGGTTTCCATAACGTAACCTGATTACCGCAAAGTGCGTTCTTGCCTTTTGTGCGGCTGCCGCGCAAGCATTAGAGGCGAGGCACGTAAATGATTATCGAAATGCGGACGTATAAAACGAAGCCCGGCAAGCGCTCTCAGTTCCTTGAGATATTCCGCTCCAAGTCTATCCCTGCGCACACGGAAATCGGGATGAAAATATTAGGTCCATTTCTTTCCATCGAAGATCCTGACACCTTCTTCTTTATGCGTGGCTTCCCTGATGTCGCGTCGCGTGAGCCGATGAAGGCAAAGTTCTACGAAGGCGAGCTTTGGAAACGCGAACTGGAGAACATCCTGATGCCGATGTTGGATAAATATGAGGTGGTCGTGGTGGAAGATCCTGAAGATCGGGTTCGCTGGTAATGCCGGTTTCTGTCTTGAGCGTTTCGTTCACGTTTGACCTAAACGAAGCAGGCACGAGAGGAGACGGATTTGGCACACTTCAGACGATGGTTAGGGCGAATCGCGGGGGATGCCAGATCGATTATCGGTGGACGCGGTAAGGTGGGTTAACGCCGGAACAGATAACTTATTTTCACGAAAAACTGGCGGCCATCATTAATAAAATTGTTGCTGCGGACCAGCGCCGGGCCGTTTGGAATACATGCCGTAGAACCCGGCAGCTGCTCGCAGAGCCCGGGAACAAGGTTTTCGAGGTTGCTGTTGTAGCCTACGTAAACTGCCGTTCCAGGATGGGGCAGGTAAGTGATGAGAAAATCGAAATTCAGGTTCCTTGTCGTGGTCAATGAGCTCCGCGCAGGATTCGCCAGCAGCCCGTTGTACTGCGTGATGAAGCGAAGTGACAGTGCTGGCGTGAACTGGTAATTCCACTTGGAGCGAATGATGTGGTTGTTGAATGCAGCATGATGGACAGCGCCGTTGAGCACGCGGTCGAGGATGTAAGTGTTGTCAATTTGCAGGTGACGGGTCGGTTTCAGGCTCATGGTTTGCGTGATCGCCGTCTCGTCGCCCGTAATTGGGAATTGCCCAGTGGGCACATCGATCAGCAGGGTTCCATCACGAATTACCTTGGTGTTGAAGGTGAGCTTGCTGAGGGGGCTGCCTTTCAGAACGAATCCGACAAGATGTTGAACATATTTGTGATTATCCGGAAGCCCACTGAAGTCGTTGGGCCGCAAGGTGTCGGTTTCATACCCAACGATGGGGGCCATGATGAGGTTCGGCTTGAAATCGAAGACCCAATCGAAGTTATAGACCTGCTGGACGGCAACCCCGTTGTGATCCCACAGATTGATGGTGTTGGCCTCAGGTCCGAAGAAAACAAGATGCCTGCCTTCCGGACGCCAATAAAAATGAAAATACTGACTGGCGTTGCGGATATCCGTGCGCGGCACGAATCCGGTGTCAGTGTGGAAGTTTGCTGTGATGTCCTGAAACATGAGCTCGTAGGAGAACCGGCGTCCGATGTTGTTCAGGACGGCTTCTGTATTTCGTCCGAACTGGTAGCCAGGAGTGGCAAAGGATGTTGAGCCTGGCTGCGCAGAAGTTGACCCGGCCTCAGGAGGCGGAGATGTAGTTGAGCTGACCACGGTGCGGAACCAGGAGGTCCAGTTCTTGTTGAGACGGAAGTTGGCGTCGATTCCACCCACGCGGTTGAAAAACCCCGCAAATTCGCGATCGGTGTAGATCAGGCCAATGCTATTTTGTTCTCCGAAATCGTGGCTGACCCGACCCACGGCGAAGTAGGCGCGCTTTCTCGCGAGTGGGCTGAAGTCGGGGACCACCAGACCGGGAGAGCGGTCGTCAGCAAAGAAAAAACCAAGGTTCCACGGGCCCTGCTTTCCCGTGAGACGCGCGCCGAAGGTCGGGTCCGCGATCCTTCTTGTAAACAGCAATTGTGAGAGACGGTACACCCCAATATTGGTGTCCCCAAAAAAGTTCGCGTTTTCCAGAAAGAAAGGGCGCTTTTCCGGAAAGAAGACTTCGAATCGCTGATTAATTGTGTTTTGCGGCTCGTCGGATTCGACTTGGGCGAAATCGGGATTGATAGTCGTATCGAGTACCAGGCTGTCGTGAAAAACGAACTTAGAGTCGAGACCGGCCTTACCCCGCGCGTCTATCTGATTAAAACGCGGCTGGGATGGGTCGCGCGTATCAACGGCGCGGAAGTTGCGGAACGAAGCGTAGGGAATGAACTGCATGTTGTGGCTGGGAGAGATGTCCTGCAGACCGCTAATAGTGCCTTCCTGGTTAAGGACACCGGAGATGCGGCTCGATACATAAGGCCAATAGTCGACCTCATCGTTGTGCGCGATGTAGCGCATGAAAGTCACCCCCCAGGGCGCGCCGTTGCTGGGATGGAAACGTAGACTGCGAAAGGGAATCGCCATCCAGACGATGAACCCTTTGGGCGTTAGTCGGGCGCGCGAGTCCCAAACCGTGTCGAAGGAATAATCAGCGCCACTGCCCTCGGTCCAAAGCGCATCGGCCTGCGTGCCGACTGGATTCACATCGAACAGAAACCCATGGCGCTGGTCATGGAAGGTGTCGACGTTGAGTTCTATATAGTCGTCGTCGGGCGGAGTAACGGCTTCGCGCCGGGTAAGGTGAGCACGGACAGCGTGCGGATTGGAGTCCCAACACACCCAGACAACGTAAAGGCGTGTCGCATCGTAACCGATGTAGACGTCCGTCGGCTGCGTAGCAGGCTTTCCATCAGACGGTTGCTGCTGGGTGAAGCCGCTGATCTTGCGAAGCTCGGTTGCCGCACCGTGCGGCTTCATGTCCTCAAAGTCTTCCAGTCGAGGAGGTGTGCTGATGCGGGGTATTTGTGCGTCGCTGGCTGCTCGTGCGAGGAGTGGCGTCAAAGCGGTTAAGACGACGATCTTGAGGCTGGTACGAAGCAAGCGGCCTGATGAAGTAAGGTACGCGCGGGAACTGTGGAAAGTTCGCTCCTGGGTGCAAGGCCCCATTCGGGTTAGACGAGCCACCACTGAAATGTGAGCCAAATTCGATGATGATGCGCTGTTGGCGAGCGACGGGCCGACAATCTGCTCCGTGCCCGGCGACTGGTCGGTATTGTCCGTCAGAGCGAGTTCAAACTACTACATCTGAAGTTGGAGGACGACCACTAATCTAAATGCCGAAAAAAGGAAGACTCACATCAACGACTGCCGCTGCTGACTGCTGCACCCACCCAGTAGTAATCCAATCCCTGCGCGGCGAAGCTTCCTAAATAGGTCACGCGGCGCCCAGCCGCGCGCTTCTCGACGCCTTTTCGCAATCCTTCCGGGGCAACGACGAGGTGTTCGCCCGAGGGCACCTGCCCCGACTCGTAGCGCGCTATGCTCTGGTTGCGATAAAACTGCAAACCATATTCCGTCTCCCGTGAGGCGAGCAGCACCGACAAAGGCAGCCGCCGATTGTCAGCTTTGGTTATCTGCTCGGCCAGCGGACGCGCCGAGAGAGTCGCATCCAGCGACGGCGCGCCGAGCCGCAGAATTGCGGCAACGGCCAACACCACCGGAACCAGCGTAACCAATCGCAGCATGCGTAAGCCAGCTGGCGCGCGAAGCGTCAATGCAATCCCAATCGCCAGAACCGCAGCAAACGCAAACGAAACTGCGGCCCAGCGGTTCCATGGAATGCGGTGCTGAAACAGAATGAACGGCAGCATCATCGCCAGAGCAAGCGGCAGCGACGCAACAATGGAATGTAGACTTGTGAGGAGAATGTCGGAGCGCGCATTTTCTGCAATACGCGTTCGCGCGTACTCCGCTACCAACAACGCCCCCGCCGGAAGCGCGGGCAAGATGTACCCTGGCAATTTCGATTGAGACATCGAAAAGAAAATCACAGGGATGAGGATCCAGATCACAAGGAATATGTTCAGCGACTCGGTGCTAGATATGGCACGACGTTGCCACCACGCGCGTGCCGCTTCCATCGCCGCGGCAACCACAAACATCGTCCACGGAATTAAGGCAAGCAGCAGAACGGGCACGAAATACCAGAGCGGCTCGGTATGGTGATACAGATTTGTCCTGAACCGCGCCAGATTGTGCTCCAGGATGAACACGCGAAAGAATTCTGGATTCCTCATTTGCACCGCGACGTACCAGGGCACAGCCACCGCACAGAACAATGTGATGCCCGGAAGCCAAAGTGTCCGTGCGAGAAGGGCAGTACTCCGAATTGACAGCACAAACACCACGATGATGATCGCCGCCAGAACCGGCGCGACCGGGCCTTTGGCGAGCATCCCTAATCCTAAGAAAGCATAGAACAGCGTGAGGAAACGCTTGCTCCCGCTCTCATACCAGGCGAACCAGGCGAGCAGCGCGATCGTAAACGCCGCGCTGAGCGGCATATCCATAGAGGCTGCGCGCGCAAATCCAATCACTCCCGCCAGCGACGCCATCATCAATGCGCCGTCCAGCTCGAACCCAGGACGTAACCGGCGCAAAAAGTAGTAAACCGCAAAAATCATCAACGTGGCATCAATCGCCGATGGTAGGCGCGCCGCCGAATCGCTCACTCCAAAAATGTGGTATGCGAGCATAGCCTGCCAGTAATAGAGAGCAGGCTTCTCCAGCCACGGCCCGCCATCAAGCGTGGGTGTGATCCAATCGTGGCGGACGAGCATCTCCCGGGCAATCTGCGCATAGCGTGGCTCGTCGGCGCCCACCAATCCAAAATGCGCGAGCCCGAAGAAAAATAAAAACCCACAGAATCCGGCAAGCAGCAGCCAATCGGTAAGCAGGCGTGAGCGCTCAGTCATTCGTTATTGCCGGTTTGCAATTGTCGATGGAAGGGGTAAACACGAGACGCACAATTCTCATTCCGGCCTCTGCCGCAGCAGCGGATATACGCTAATCACTGTCCGCTTCCAGCACCACGAACCCGATCTGGAAAGGATAGCAAGCAATGTAGCCGAGGATGGCGGACCCAATCGCGTTCAAAATGTTGTACCCCGCGCTGCGGGCGTCAATCCATCTCAATTGATGACCGGCATAGGCGATGAGAATCAGCAGCGCGCCCACAAACGACGCGAACTGCCGCGCTAGTGCGATGTCCATAGAAAACTATTGTACGGAAGGTGTGATGCGAAGCTCGGCTAAAACTCTGGCGGTTGCCGTCGGGAGTGGTCCATCGAGAGAGCACCCGCTGGCGCACTGATGCCCGCCGCCGCCAAAGTGTTCAGCCACCGCCGCGACATTCCATTGTCCTTTGCTGCGCAGGCTTAGGCGTAAGCGCCCATCCGGAAGCTCACGGAAAAAAGCGGCTACTTCCACATCCTGAATGGCAAGAGCGTAGTTCACCAGGCCTTCGCAATCCTCTTCCCTCGCGCCGCAGAGTTCCATTTGCTCCTGCGTCACCGAGATTAAGGCGAGCGGTCCCTCGCGGTGCAGATTGGAGAGGGCTGCGCCCAAGAGGCGCATTTTCGCTGTCGAATGCCCGAAATATATATTGCGCGCGCAACGCACTGGATCAGCGCCCGCAAGCACCAATTCTCTGGCCAGTCCGAACGTGTGCTCGTTAGTGCCCTGAAACATGAACGAACCCGTGTCGGTCAGCACGGCGGTGTACAGGCAGGTCGCAATCTCGGGTGAAATTCTCACTCCCGCTTCCCTCGCCAGCCGGTACACCATCTCTGCCGTCGCAACCGCTTGCGGGTCGATCCAATTGACGTGAGCGAAAGGCCGTCCGCTAAGGTGATGATCGATGTTAATCAGAAAGCGCTCTTCCAGCCCTTCAAGGCGTGTGCGCTGAATGCTGTCGCATTCCAAGATGATGGCGGCTTCGTACTCCCCGTTTACCCGATCGCTTTGAACAACTCTGTCCGCGAACGGCAACGGCCGATACACACGTGGCACGCCGTCGCGCAGCACAACATCCGCCTCTTTGCCCATCGAGCGCAGAATCTGGCAGCAAGCCAGCGCCGAGCCAACCGCATCGCCATCTGGACGCGCATGCGATGTCAGAAGAAAGCGCTCGCGCTGCTCGATGTGTTTGAGAACTTCTCGCAACATACAACCAGCAACTTTCAGCTACTTTACCTTTCTGGTACGCTTCAGCAGTTCGTCAATTCTCGCCCCGTACTGCTCCGAGCGATCCAAGTGAAAAAATAATTCCGGCGGATGCCGCAATTGCAGCCGCTCTCCCACTTCACGCCGGATGAATCCAACCGCAGCCATCAGTCCCTGCATGGTGCGCAGCGTCTCGTCTTCATCACCCTCCACAGCGACGAAAACCTGCGCCGAGCGGGCATCTTCTGCCAGTGCGACCTGGCTCACGCTTACCAACCCGATCCGCGGATCGCCGAGCTCACCCTCGACAATGGTCTCAATCTCCTCGCGCAGGGCCTCTCCCAAACGCTCGCGATGATATTTCTGCCCGCGCCGCTCCACGACCGTTCCCCTGACTAAAACGGATGAGAATATCAGAAAAATGAGACGTCTGGGTTCACCAAAGTAGGTTCATTACATGGTGGGTTGTAGCCGAGCTTCGCTCGGCTGGGCAGGTGAGGACACCTGCCCCGACATGTCACAGAAATTCCACGAATGAGTCTGCCACCTCGGCTCCGCCGTTATTCGCAATTCGCAAAGCATGCCGCTCGACGTTCTTCATCAATCCATCGAGATAATCCCGTGAATCGGAGACGCTAACCACGCCGAGAGTTGCGCGATTCCACAGCCCGTTTGAATCCAGCTCAGCGACAGCAACATTAAAATGCGCGCGCAGCCGGTCTTTCAGACTGCGCACCACCTGCCGCTTATCTTTGAGAGACTGCGCATGTTCAATACGCAGTTCGAGGGTGAGAAAAGCAATCATTTTTAGCTGTCAGCTCTCAGCCGTCAGCTTTCAGCTATCCACACGCCGCAAGGAATAGCTTCCCCACAATCGAGGAGAAATCCGGATCGCTCCTGGCTGATAACTGACAGCTGATAGCGACAGCTCTAAGCAATTACTTCCGCTGCGATGCGCTCAGTCACAAAAGCCTCGATGACGTCGCCGACTTTCACGTCGCCATAA
>WNER01000290.1_pt1 | contig 11869 bp, 10 predicted proteins | sample 5399921 | NCBI WGS metagenome assembly WNER01 (sample SAMN13153331, study PRJNA577476) | soil metagenome | isolation source: 20 cm grassland meadow soil 5 days after 1st rain plot 5 | place: USA:California | collected 2015-09-21 | reverse complement strand
CCCGGAGTCCATTCTTTATCTGCGTGTCGCGGACATCCGCTCGGCCTACGAGGAGCTGCGCTCGCGCGGTGTGCAATTCAGTCAGGCGCCGCACATGATTCACCGCCATCCGGACGGAACCGAGGAGTGGCTGGCGCACTTCAACGATCCGGAGGGACGCCCGCTCGCGATCATGTCGGCGGTGAAGCCCTGACGGTCATTGCGGCGTCGCCGTGTCCTTGTCCGGTGTCGCTTTGTCGGATGCGCCGGCCTTGCCGGTTTTCCCGGGTGTAGCGGCTTTCCGCGGCGCGGCCGCCCTGGCGGCCTTCTTTTCCGGCTCGGCTGGCTTCTTGAGTAGCTCGTCCAGCGGCCGGAAGATGGCGCCGTACTTGTAGTCCGGGATCTCGAACTCCCAGCCGCCGAGGCGCGCGTTGAGCTTCCCAGCCTCGGCTTCGGTTTCCTTCGCGGTGGAACGCGCCCTCAGGCTCGCGAGGGAGCGCGTCCCGCCCTTGCGCCCCGCGACCTCGACCTCGAGGCCGTCGAACGTGCGATAGAGCGCGTGCGCCGCCTTCGGATCCGGGGAGCTCTCCGCCCTGGCGACATCATCGAGCGTGAGCGAGCTGAGCGCGCTCGCGATCGGGTTGGCAACCCCCGCCGAGCTCAGCTCGCGTCCCTTGGGCAGAGGGCTCACGCCGAAGTCGGTCTGCTCTTTCTTAACCCGGGTGAGGTTGAACGAGGGTCCCGTGGCAGGTTTCTCCTCGACCTGCCGAACTCGATCGGGCGCGAGATCGATGAGCGAGCGATCGAGCCAGCCCTTGGGGTCGGCGTCGACGGTGAGGAGCGGCGCCGCCAGGAGCGACTGCGCCGCGCCGGCGACGCGCACGTAGCCGGATTTGGCGCTCGAGGATTTGCCGACGATGAGCGCCCAGGTTCGTGCGGGGCTCACGACCTCGACGCGCGTGCCGCTCGCCTGAGGCGAGCTCACGTCCTCGACGCCGAGCTGCGGGAAGTTCGCCGCGAGCCGCGTCTTCTCCTCGACGATATTCAAGGCGCCGAGGTCGAGCAGGAGCTTGCGCACCTTGCTGGCGTCGGCCGGCCACTCGCGCTCGCCGACGCTCCAGCCGGCGGCCTCCTTCTTCAGCGTGACGTGGGTGCCATCGCCCTTGCGGAGCGCGATCGCGGTCACGGCGTTGACGCTGCGCTCGAGATCCGCCAGCACCAGGTCGCCCGTGAGAGTGGCGCGCTCCAGGTGGCGCTGAGAGGCGATCCACATGGCGAAGCCAATGATGGCCAGCCCGGCGACCAGCAGCACGCCGACGCGCCGCGCGTTCATGGGGCACCCCGCACGGCTTCGGGCTCGCTCGCGGCGGGCGCGGGCCGCGCCCCGCGCCGCCCCCGACGCCAGGCCGCCACGAGCAGCGCGACCGCAGTGAACAGCAGGGGCGCCACGACGATGTTGAGGAGCTTGAGCTCGGTGCCCAGGCGCTCGATGTCCGCGTCCAGCCCGGCGCGCACGGCGCGCAGCTCCTTGCGGATGCGCAGCTTCTCGGTCTGGAAGTGCTCGATCTCGCGCTCCTGCTCGGGAGTGATGATGAGCGAGGCCTGCTTGCCGCCCTTCGAGCGCAGCGCGGTGAGCTTGTCCTCCGTGTCGCGCAACTGCTGCTCGAGCTCCTGTTCCTTCACCCGGAAGCGATCCTGCGCGGCGCGCTGCAGTTTTTCGACGCGCTCGAAGGGGCGCCGGTACGAGGCTCGTCCGCGCACGCTGATGAGGTCGTTGCTGCCGGCGAGATTGTCGAGCGCGTTCTGCACCAGGTCGCCGTTGCTCGCCAGGGCGCGGATCAGACGCTGGCCGAAGAAATTCTGCTCGCGCACCCACAGATAGTCGGACAGCAGGTCGGAGTCGGCGAACACCACGAGGCTGAGGGGCTTCTGCGACTCCTTGATGGCCGCCTGCCCCGGCGGCAGCGTCACGCCGGCCGGCGGACCCGCGGGGAAGGCACTGTGGACGTTGCCACTGACGCGCGCGGCAATGGTGTAGCGGCGGCCGGTCGGCTTGAAGCCGTCGCGCAGCGTCGCCGGGTCGAACAGCATGCGGAAGCGCGTGACCGGCAGTGGCTCGGCGTCGGTGCTCGACTTGAGCAGCGGCTCGAAGCGGACCTTCGCGTCCTTGAGCGGCTCGAGGGAGCCTGCGCTAGCGACGTTGACGTTCGAGAGTCCCGCCGTGATCACATCGTCGGCCGTGAAGGCGTCCTTACCGAGCCCGAGAAAACCCAGGTGCTCGACCGGCTCGCCGGAACGCGTGCTCACGGTGAGTGCGTAACCGCGGTCGGCGATCACCTCACCGGGATCGAACTGCACGCCCCAGGCCTCGAGCAGCGACTTCAAGTGCGATGACTTGTCCGCCCCCATCGCCGCCATCGGATTGCGTCCCTCTTCGCCCGACTGATCGGCCTGGGCGAGCGGGTCGACGAACACCAGCAGATGTCCGCCGCGCAGCGCGTACTGGTCGATCGCGAACTGCGTCGCCGGCGACAGGTCTTTCGGGTGCACCAGCACCAGCACGCTCACGTCGGGATCGATCTTGGGCGCCGTCTGATCGAGCGGCCGGAGGTCGAAGAGCTGCTGCGCCTCGCTGTACACCGTCCAGGGCTGGCGCATCTGGCCGGTCTGCGGATCGAAGCCCGGGCCCATCGGCAGCGACGACAGCCAGGCCACCACCGGTTTCCTGGGGTTGGCGAGCTGATAAACGAGCTTGACGACGTCGTACTCGAGGAACTGCTCCTTGTGGTCATCGAACCACTCGATGGCTGCGCGGCCGTCGGTGGAGTTGGTGCCGGCCAGGCCGAAGTAGAACGGCGTCCCGGCGGGTCCGACCGGAGTGGCGCGCACACCGAACTCGGAGGCCCGGTCCTCCTCCTCGGAGAAGGGCTGCGGATCGATCGCGTGCAGCCGCAGCTTGCCGCCCGAGCGGGCGCTCAGCTCCTCGAGGAAATCGCGCACCCGCGCGCCGTAGGTCTTGAACTCCGGCAGCTGTCCCGCGGTCTTCTCCGAGAAGAAGAAGTACAGGTTAATGGGCTCTTTGATGCTGGCGAGGATGCGGTCGGTTCCGGGCGCGATGGTGTAGAGGCGGTTCTGCGTCAGATCCAGCCGCCAGCCGCGCAGCGCGTAGTTGAAGAGGATGGTGAGTCCGATGAACAGCAGCGCGAGCGCGAGGAGCGTGCCGCCGCCGAGTGTCGAGCGTTTGTTCATGGGGTTCAGTCCGCCTTGCGCAGCTCGAGCGCGATCGCGGTCGCCAGCAGGAAGAGCGCGATCAGCATCGCGAAGTACAGCAGGTCGCGTAAGTCGATGACGCCCTTCTGGATGGACTCGAAATGGGTGAGGAACGAGAGCGAGGCGACCGCATCGATGAGCGGCTGCGGAGCCCAGCTGCGGAACACATCGAGCACGAGCGGAAAGCCCGCCAGCAGGAACATGAAGCACGCCACCACGGCGAGGATGAACGCCACCACCTGATTGCGGGTCAGCGCCGACATGCACGAGCCGATGGCGAGAAAGCCCCCCGCGAGCATGATGCTCCCGAGGTAGGCGGTGAGAATCGCGCCGTTGTCAGGGTGACCGAGGTAGTTGACCGTGATCCACAGCGGGAAGGTGAGCGCGACCGCCAGCGCGGTGAAGATCCAGGCGGCGAGGAACTTGCCGAGCACCGCCTCCGAGAGCTCCACCGGCTGGGTCATCAGGAGCTCGATGCTGCCGGACTTGCGCTCCTCGGACCACAGCTTCATCGAGATCGCCGGGATGAGGAAAAGATACAGCCATGGATGGAAGGTGAAGAACGGATAGAGGTCGGCCTGGCCGCTCTCGTAGAGGTGTCCGAGATAGAACGTGAAGACGTTGGCGAGGAACAGGAAGATGACGATGAAAACGTACGCGAGCGGCGTCGCGAAGTAGCTCGCGAGCTCGCGGCGCATGATGATGCCCACGTTGCGCATGATGCGGCGGGTCCTCAGGCGGTGATGGTCCGGAATACTTCGTCGAGGCGTCCCGACTCGAGGTGCAGCTCCTTGAGCTTGAGCCCCGCCCGCACGGCGAGCTCGGAGACTGCCGGCAGGATGGTGGCGCCGGCCCTGGGAAGCGCGGTGAGCCGCGCATCGCGCTCGCTCACCTCGACCTCGGCGACCGCCGGGAGCGCGGCCACCGCAGCGCGCGCTGCGGCGAGCTGCGCCGGCTGCTCGAGCTGCATGGACACCGCGTTGTGGTAGCGCGAGCGTGCGGCGAGCCCGGTCGGCGTGTCGTCGGCCACGATGCGGCCGCGCGAGATGATGATCGCGCGGGTGCACACCGCGTCGACCTCCTCGAGGATGTGGGTCGAGATCACGATGATCTTGTCGCGCGCCATGTCGTTGATGAGCGTGCGCACCTCATGCTTCTGGTTCGGATCGAGCCCGTCGGTGGGCTCATCGAGAATCAGCACCGGCGGGTCGTGCATGATGGCCTGCGCCAGCCCGACGCGGCGACGGAAGCCCTTCGAGAGCGTCTCGATCGTCTGATCGAGCACGCCGCCGAGCTGCAGGTGCTCGATGACGTGCCCGAGGCGCTGCGAGCGCCGTGCGCCGGTGAGCGAGCGCAGGTCGGCGATGAACTCGAGGAAGCGCCGCACCGTCATCTCGCCGTAGAGCGGTGCGCCCTCGGGGAGGTAGCCGAGGGCCGCCTTGGCCTTGAGCGGCTCGCTCGCGACGTCGTGGCCGCAGATGTTGGCGCGACCCGAGGTCGGTGTGACGAATCCGGCCAGCATGCGCATGGTGGTGGTCTTACCCGCACCGTTGGGACCGAGGAACCCCAGCACCTCCCCGGGACCGACGTGGAAGCTGACATCGTCCACTGCGGTCAGCGAGTCGTAGCGTTTGGTCAGCTGCTCGGTCTTGATCATGGGATGGCTCTAGAGACGTACGCTGGTTGAAAAGTTCCCGGCACCGTCAAAGGGCGCGATTGTGGCTGCGGCACCGCGCCGAATTCAACTGGGGCTTAATTCATGTTTAATATCTGGTAGTTATATCTAATATCTGAAGTAATATCGATGGTCGCGCCGGTGACGCGCCCGAGCGGCCCCGGCTACCACGTGAGCCCACGGCGCGAGCGCCAGTAGAGGATGCACAGCGCCCCGCCGAGCATCCCTCCCAGGTGCGCGAAGTGGGCCACGCCCGGCTGCGCGCCCGTCACGCCGAAGAGCAGCTCGAGCAGCGCATACCCCGTCACCAACAGCCACGCGGGCACGGGGATCGGTATCGGCACGACGATGAGCTTCTGGCGCGGAAAGTACCAGGCGAAGGCGAGCAGCACCCCGAAAACCCCGCCCGAGGCGCCGATGACCGGCTCCGCGGAGCCGGCGGAGCCCTGCACCGCGAGCTGCGTCAGCGCCGCGGCGAGCGCGCACAGGAGGTAGTAGATCACGAAGCGCCGGCCCCCCCAGCGCCGCTCGAGCGCGCTGCCGAACATGAAGAGCGCGAACATGTTGAAGAAGAGGTGTGCCCAGCCGCCGTGCGCCCACTGCGCGTGCAGGAACGCGTAGGTAATGAGCTGCCACGGCTCGAACAGACCGCTGCGGGGCGGCCAGAGCGCGAACAGCCCCGCCATCAGATTCGGGAGCAGCTGCTGCAGCAGCGACACCGCGATGTTGATGAGGATCAGCGCCCGCGTGGCGGGCGGCGGCGAGGGGAACATCGCACCATTTTACTTGCGTCTCAGAGGCGCCGCTGCAGGAAAACGAGATCGAGCCAGCGCTCGAACTTGTAGCCCACCTCGCGGAGCCTCGCCACCTGCTCGAAACCGAGACGCTCGTGAAAGCGGATCGAGGCGGTGTTGTCCGCATCGACTCCGCCGATCATGACGTGCTTGCCGAGCGCGGCGGCCCGCGCCAGCAGCTCGGTCAGCAGGACCGTACCGACGCCGCGACCGCGGCACCCCAAGCGCACGTGCACCGAGTGCTCGACCGTGAAGCGATAGCCCGACCCGGCGCGGAAGTCGCCGAAGCTCGCGTAGCCGAGCACGCCGCGCGCGTCGCGCGCCACCAGCACCGGGTAGCCTTGGCTCGCGCGTGCGCGCCACCACTGCGTGCGCTCCTCGAGCGTCACCGGCACGTGGGAGAAGATTGCCGTCGAGGTCGCGAGCACGTCGTTGTAGATGGCGACGAGACCTTCGAGGTCGCCCTCGCGCGCCTCCCTGACCTGCACCGCCTCCGCCACGGGTCCGGAACGCTCAGGCCGCGCGCAGGGATTCGCGCAGGAACTCGACCAGCGGCGGGCTCGCGCTGTGAGCGACGTTGAAGCGCAGCCACTGGTTGCAGCTCTCGGCCGCGGAGAACAGCGCGCCGCGCGCCAGCAGGATCGAGTGATCGCGCGCGCGGCGCGCGAGCCCATCGACCGGCACGGCATCGGGCACGCGGCCCCACAGGAAGATGCCTTCACCCGGCGCGCTGTCGAACTCGATGCCGGCGGACTCGAGCCCGGCGCGGGCATCCCGCCGCATGCGCGCCAGGCGCAGGCGCAGCCGCTCCACGTGCTTCTTGTAGCGCCCGCCGTCGAGCACCTCGGACACGAAGCACTCGAGCAGCGTCGAGCCCGAGAGCACGGTGAGCACCTTGCGCTCGATCAGTTGCATGACGAGCGCGCCCTCGGCGGCCACGTAGCCGACGCGCAGCGCGGGGCCTATGAGCTTGGTGTAGCTGCCCACGTAGATGACGTGGCGGAGACCATCGATCTGCGCGAGGCGCACCGCCGGCCCCTCGTGCAGGTCCCCGTACACATCGTCCTCCACCACGGCGAAACCGTACTGCTCGGCGAGCGACAGAATGCGGTGGCAGTGGGCCGCATCCGCGCTCGAGCCGGTGGGGTTGTGCAGCAGGGTCTGCATGAAGAAGGCGCGCGGCCGGTGCGCGCGGCAGGCTGCTTCGAGCGCCTCGAGGTCCGGCCCGTCGGCGTGCCGCGGCACGGGAATGAGGCGTACGTGATGGGCCCGCAGCTGCTCGAACAGCACGAAGTAGCCGGGGTCTTCCACGAGGACCGCATCGCCCGGAGCGAGCAGGATCCGCGCGAGCAGGTCGAAGGCCTGCGACGCCCCGTAGGTGGTCACGATGTTGGCGGGACCGGCCGCGATCCCGTTCTGCACCAGCCTCGAGGCGATCTGCTCGCGCAGCTCGGAGAGGCCCTGAGGCTCGCAGGGCAACCACGGCTGCGTGCGCCGCCCGCGCACGAGGCGCGCCAGCACGCCGCCGGGCGCCGCCTCCAGCAGCCAGTTCTCCGGCAGGAAGCCGGAGCCCGCCGGGATGACGTCGGCGCGCTGCGTCAGGCAGAACTGCGCGAGCGCGAGCGCGTCCGAGCCGAGATCGGGCAGGGCCTCGATGGCGGCGAGCGGGGCCGAGGGGGGCCGGCGCATCACGAAGAACCCGCGGCCGGCGCGCGACTCGATCACTCCGCGGGCGACCAGGCGGTCGTAGGCGTCGACCACGGTGAAGGGGCTCGCGCGGACCTGGCGCGCGAGCTTGCGGATCGAGGGCAGCCGCACGCCCGCCGGCAGCTGGCCGTGACGCACGAGCTGCGTCACGCGCTCGCAGATCTGGTCGACCAGCGGTACGGTGGAATCCCGGGCGAGCTCGAACATCGGTGTCTCGTGGGGGCGGCGGCGCGCTACCTGACCATCATGACCGCGGTGGTGGCGAGCGCAAGAGCCATGGTGCCATTGAATACTCGACGGCCCCGCGGCGCTGCGATGAAACTCCTGAGCGAGCTGCCGAACAGCGCCCACACCGCCATGCACGGCGCACCGATCCCCTCCGCGACCACGACCATGTAGACGCCGCTCGCCACCGGCCCGAGCTCGCGGGGGAGAAACAGGGTGGCTGCGGTCACGGTCATCACCCACGCCTTGGGGTTCAGAAACTGAAACATCGCCGCCTCGAGGAAGCTCACCGGGCGGCTGCCGGCGCGCGCCTCCGCGCCCTTGAGGCCGAGCAGCGTGAAGCCGAGATACACGAGGTACGCAGCGCCCACCCAGGCGAGCGCGCTCTGCAGCGCCGGCCAGCGATTGAAGAGCGCGGAGAGTCCCGCGCACACCGCGAGCAGCTGCACGGTGAATCCGCAGACGATCCCGAGAATGTGCGGCACGGTACGCCGAAAGCCGAAGTTCGCCCCCGACGCCGTCAGCATCACGTTGTTGGGCCCCGGCGTGATCGACATGACGAAGGTATAGGTAATGAAAGGCAGCGGATCGACCATGTGCGCGCATTCCATCGAGACTCGGGAGTCTCGAGACTGCGCAATCGCGGGGCGCAGGGGCAGATACAGCGTGACGCCGCATTGCGCGCACTGTGTCGGTTGTGGACCGGTACGGGGCGAGCGGGGCTATGATGGGCCTCATGGCTGACGCCTTTATCTGCGACGCGGTGCGCACCCCGATCGGCCGCTACGGCGGCGCGCTCGCCGCGGTGCGTACCGACGATCTCGCAGCGGTGCCGATCGTGGCGCTGCTCAGGCGCAACCCCTCGCTCGATCCGGCCGCGATCGAGGAGGTGCTTCTCGGGTGCGCCAACCAGGCGGGCGAGGACAATCGCAACGTCGCGCGCATGGCGTCGCTCCTCGCGGGGCTGCCGGTGTCGGTGCCGGGTGCGACGATCAATCGCCTCTGCGGCTCGGGACTCGATGCGGTGGCGATGGCGGCACGGGTGATCCGCACCGGCGAGGCCGAGATCATCGTGGCGGGCGGGGTGGAGTCGATGTCGCGGGCGCCCTTCGTGATCCCGAAGGCCGACGCCCCCTTCAGCCGCCACGCGGAGATTCATGACACGACCATCGGCTGGCGCTTCGTGAATCCGCGCATGCGCGAGCGCTTTGGGCTCGACTCGATGCCCGAGACCGGGGAGAACGTCGCCGCCGAGTTCCACATCGCGCGCGCCGACCAGGACCGCTTTGCGCTGCGCAGCCAGCAGCGCACCGCCGCCGCCTACGCGCGCGGCTTCTATGAGGCCGAGCTCGTGCCGGTCGAGATCCCGAGAGCCAAGGGCAAGCCCCTCGCCGTGACGCGCGACGAGCATCCCCGGCCCGAGACCACCCTCGAGCAGCTGGCGTCGCTCGCGACGCCGTTTCGCGCCGACGGGACCGTCACCGCCGGCAACGCCTCCGGAGTGAACGACGGCGCGGCGGCGCTGCTGATCGCGTCCGAGAGCGCGGCCCGGCGGCTGAATCTGACACCGCGCGCGCGCATCGTCGCCGCGGCCACCGCGGGGGTGGAGCCGCGCATCATGGGGATGGGCCCGGTGCCGGCCACGCGCAGGGTGCTCGCCGTCGCGCGGCTCGCTCTCGAGGAGCTCGAGGTGATCGAGCTGAACGAAGCGTTTGCGAGCCAGGCGCTCGCGGTGCTGCGCGAGCTCGGGCTTGCCGATGATGCGGATCACGTCAATCCGAACGGCGGCGCCATCGCGCTCGGCCATCCGCTCGGCATGTCGGGAGCGCGGCTCGCCACGACCGCCATGTGGCAGCTGGCCGCGGTGCGCGGCCGCTACGCGCTGTGCACCATGTGCATCGGCGTGGGCCAGGGCATCGCGCTCATCCTCGAGCGGGTGTGAGGCCGGGCGGACCGGCGTCGGCGGCCCGCACGTACGTCGCTAGGGCGCCACCGTCCACGGCAGGCGCTCGAGATCGAGATTCCCGCCGCTGACGATGAGTCCGATGCGCCGGCCGCGCAGCGCCGGGCGCTCGCCGAGGAGCGCCGCGTAGGGCACCGCGCCCGAGGGCTCCACGACGATCTTCATCACCTCGAAGAGCCGGCGCATCGCGCGCACGATCAGCTCGTCTGAGACCGTCGTGATGTCATCGACCAGATTCCGGATCACGGCGAACGGCCGCTCGCCGAGCGTGGCGCGCAGGCCGTCGGCGATGGTGTCGGGCTTGACGCTCGCGATGATCCGGCCGGCCCGGAGCGAGCGCGCGGCATCGTCGGCGCCGGAAGGCTCGACGCCGATCACGCGCACCGCGGGCTTGAGTGCCCTCGCGGCGACCGCAGTGCCGCCGAGGAGTCCCCCGCCGCCCACGGGGCAGAGGATCACGTCGAGATCGGGGACCTGCGCCAGGAGCTCCGCCGCCGCGGTGGCCTGGCCGGCCATCACGGCGAGGTCGTCGTAGGGATGAATGAGGGTCGCGCCGGTAGCGGCGAGGAGCTCGCGCGCCGCGCTCTCGCGCGCCGCGAGCGTTGCCTGGCAGTAAGTGATCTCGCCGCCGTAGCGGGCGACCGCGGCGCGCTTGGCCTGCGGGCTGTTATCGGGCATCACGATATAGGCGGGAACTCCGCGCAGCCGCGCGGCGCGCGCGAGCGCCGCCGCATGATTGCCCGAGGAATGGGTCGCGACGCCCGAGCGCGCCTGCTCGGGGGAGAGCGCAAACACGGCGTTGGTCGCGCCGCGCGCCTTGAATGAGCCGCTCTTCTGGAAGCTCTCGCACTTGAAGTAGAGGTGCGCGCCGGCCTCCGCATCGAGCGTCGAGCTGGTGAGCGTCGGCGTCAGGCTCACCTTGCCGGCGATGCGCTCGCGCGCCTCCTGGACGAGGCTCCAGGTGAGGCCTGTAGAGGTGTCCGGCACCCCTTCAGTGTAGCGCGTGCGCGGTGCCCGCCGCGCCGCCGCGCGCAACGGTGTCGAGCCGCGCGAGCGCGGCGCTCACGTCCACCACCGGCGGATCGGAGATCGCGGCCGAGCGGTCGGTCGCGGCCCCGCCGAGGAGCGAGGCGATGAAGCCCGAGGTGAGCCGCGTGGACGATGCCGACATCAGCAACGCAATCACGCCCGTCAGCTCGGCGGCGGCCACCGACGCCCCGGACTCGAAGTCGTACTGCGCTCCCGGCCGGAGCGTCAGTACGTGCTGCCCCGGAGCGCCGAATGCGCCGGCCGGCAGCGGCTGCTCGCTGGCGGCGGCGGCGAGCACCCCGGGGACCGCCGCGGGAAAGCCCTCGCCGGCTGCGCCGGTGGCGCCGACGAACGTAATGCCGCGCGCCATGCCCCTCTCGATGAGAGCGGTCAGCAGCGGATCGGAGGGGCCCGCCAGGCTCAGATTGACCAGCGGCGCGCCGGAGGCGAGAGCGGCCGCGAGCGCCCGGGCCAGCGTGAAGGTGTTGCAGGCGGCTGCGTCGCTGTCGGGCGCGAGCTGCCAGCAAGCCTCGAATACCTCGAGCTCCGCCTGCGGAGCGATGCCCACGATGCCGATGTGGTTGTTGGCGACGGCGGCGATCAGGCCGGCCATCGCGGTTCCATGGCGCAGGAGCGGCGCCGCGGGCTCGCCCGCGCGCGGCGTCCCGAGCTTGCCTAAGAAAGAATGGGTGCCGCGGATCCGGCCGGCGAGATCGGGGTGCCGGGCGTCGACGCCGGTGTCGATGAGCGCGATGTGCACGCCCGCCCCCTGGGCGCGCGCGTGAGCACGGGCGATGCCGAGCGTCACCAGATTGCTCTGCAGGTCATAGAGCGGATCGTTGTAGGGCGCGGCCGGCGCGGCCTCTCCCGTGAGGGTATGAAACTCGTTGAGCGGCTGCGCCAGCACGACGCGCGCATCCTTCGAGAGCGCGGCCAGCACCTCCGGCACCGCGCGGCCATCGGTGATCTCGTATACGACGCAGTGTATCGCGAGCGCCTTGATCGGCCAGCTTGCCACTTCATGAAGGGAGTAGGCGAGCGCTACGCGGTGTGCCCGCTGTTGCGCGCTCTGTCCGACGCGGTAACCGTCGCCGCCGTAGCGGCTGCCGGTGGTGCCCGCAGGACCCGGAGCGCTGTGCGGCTCGTTGGCGAAGGCGACGACGATCCGCGGCGCCTGCGCCTGCGCCCCGGCCGCAGGCGCCGCGGCGCGAGCGGCTCCCGCCACCA
>WNER01000288.1_pt1 | contig 11922 bp, 6 predicted proteins | sample 5399921 | NCBI WGS metagenome assembly WNER01 (sample SAMN13153331, study PRJNA577476) | soil metagenome | isolation source: 20 cm grassland meadow soil 5 days after 1st rain plot 5 | place: USA:California | collected 2015-09-21 | reverse complement strand
GGATGCTCGACGAACTGTCCGATCAGGTTGGGCCCGGTCGAGCCGTATTCCGGGATGCGGGACCGCAACACCTGGCCCGGCGTGGTGCTGGGGGTATAGAGCCAGAGGAAGCGCCCGTCCGCCACGATCCGGTCGCCTTTGGGATCGGTGAAACGCATGGCGAAGCGGCTGGGGCGCATCTGGTATAACCGGCCGCGTGTCGTATCGGGCGCGCCGAGCATTGGATTGGCCACGACCTGCGTGAAGTCGGCCGAGAGGCTGGTGATGGTCTGGTAGACAGCGCTGGCGTGGTCGAGGACAGGCCAGGGGTCGGGGCTCTGGAGCCCGAGAGAGACTCCGATCGCAAGAAACGCGGAACGCGGAAGTCGAAACGCGGAACAGCCGGGCCAACGCTGGTGCGCATGTTCCGCGTTCCGCGTTCCGCGTTCCGCGTTTTTCGCCCTCACGCTCCCACTCCCGCCGGCTCCGCCACCCGCCTCCCGATCACTTCCGCGATCACCCGAATTTCCCGCATCAGCTGCGCGAACTGGTCCGGATAAAGCGTTTGCGCGCCGTCCGAGAGGGCCTCCTCGGGATTGGGATGCACCTCCACCATGATCCCGTCCGCTCCCGCGGCCACCGCTGCGCGGGCCATGGGGATCACCTTGTCCCGCAGGCCGGTGCCGTGCGACGGATCGGCGATAATGGGCAGGTGCGACAGCTTGTGCACGACGGGGATGGCGGTGAGGTCGAACACGTTGCGCGTGGCCGTGTCGAATCCGCGGATGCCGCGCTCGCACAGGATCACGTCGTGATTCCCCTCGGCGAGCAGGTACTCGGCCGAGAGCAGCAGCTCTTCGATCGTCGCGGACATGCCGCGCTTCAAGAGCACCGGCTTCTTGGCCCGTCCCGCGATCTTGAGCAGCGAGAAATTCTGCATGTTGCGGGCGCCGATCTGGATCAGGTCGGCCACTTCGGCGACGTAGCCGATCCCGTCGGGATCCATCGCCTCGGTGCAGATCAGCAGACCGGTTTCCTCGCGCGCCTTGGCCAGGAGCTTGAGCCCGGGTCGGCCCAGGCCCTGGAACGCGTACGGCGAGGTGCGCGGCTTCCAGGCGCCGCCCCGGAGAATCACGGCGCCCGCGTCCTTCACCAGCCGGGCCGCTTCGATGATCTGGCGCTCGCTCTCGACCGAGCACGGCCCCGCGATCGTCACGACTTCGGTCCCGCCCACGGTCACCCCCGCGCCCCCCCCGAGCCGGACCACCGTGTTCTCGCTCTTCCACTCGCGGCTCACCTGCTTGTAGGGCTTGGAGACGTGGATCACGTCCTGCACGCCGGGGAGGCCTTCGAGGCGCGACGCGTCCACCCGCCCGTCGTTGCCGACCAGGCCCACGGCGGTGCGCTGGGCGCCCGGCAAGGGCCGCGCCTTGTAGCCCATCTCCTCGATCACCGCGATCACGCGCCGGACCTCTGCTTCGGTCGCGCCGTGACGCATCACGATCAGCACTGCTACCGACTCCCCCCTCCCGCTCCGATGGTGAACCGGTCGCCGTCGCCCGCGGCCGTCACCGGTCCGCCGAAGTGCGTCGCGGCCGTGCGCGCCGGGTCCGAATTCTCTACCGGGGGATAGAAGTGCGTCAAGACGAGTCGCCGGGCGCCGGCTTCACGGGCCAGGTCGCCCGCCTGCTCGGGCGTCAGGTGGATGTCCATCGCCAGCTGGGCCGGCAGCGAGCACTCGGCGAGCAGCAGGTCGGCCCCGGCGGCCCAGCGCGCCAGCTGGCTCGAAGGACCCGTATCCCCGGTGTACACGAGCCTCCCTTCCGGCGCGGTGAGGGACAGGGCGACGCTCTCCTGGGAGTGCGGCACGGGAAAGGTCTCGAGGTTTACGTCCTTGTCGAGCGGGAACGGCTCGCCCGCCTGGACGTCGAGAATGCCGATGGGGAACCCCGGGTCGAGCAGCCACGGGCCGTAGCCCTCGGCGAGCTTCTTGAGGAGCCGCACCACCCCGGGTGGCCCCAGGATCACGAAGGGCTCCTGGCGCGCCGGCACGGTGGTGTACTTGAGCGCGTACACCAGCATCGGGAGCTCGCCCCAGTGGTCGGGGTGGAAATGCGACAGCACGACGTGCGTGATCTGGTGCCACGGCAGGCCGAATTGCGCCAGGCGGTGCAGGGCGCCCGCCCCGCAGTCCAGCAGGATCTTCAAGTTGCCGCGGCCGACCCAGTGGCACGCCGAGGTCCGGCTCCCGGACGGCGCGACGGTGCCGGTCCCGACGGTAACGAGCTCCACTCAGGCCGGTTCCATCTGACCCAGCCGGACGCCCACGATGGTCGAGACACCGGGCTCCTGCATGGTGACGCCGTAGACGGCGTCGGCGGCCTGCATGGTGCGGGGGTTATGCGTGATGACGATGAACTGAGTCAGGTCCTTGAACTCGGCCAGCAGGCGCACGTAGCGCCCGACGTTGGCGTCGTCGAGCGGCGCGTCCACCTCGTCGAGCAGGCAGAACGGGCTGGGCTTGGTCAGGAAGATCGCGAACAGGAGCGACACGGCCACGAGGGTCCGCTCACCCGACGAGAGCAGGTGAATACGCTGGGTGCGCTTGCCGCGGGGCGCCGCGTGAATCTCGATCTCGCTCTCGAGCGGCTCGGCTTCGTTGGCCAGTCGCACGTCGCATTCCCCCCCGCCGAACAGCGTCTGGAACACGGTGCGGAAGTTCTCGCGCACCTTGCCGAACGATTCCAGAAACATCGCTTTCGCCGTCTGGTCGATCTCGCGCGCGGCCTGCTGCAGCGACTGGCGCGCGGCCACGAGATCGTCCCGCTGCGTCATCAGGAACTCGAGGCGCTTCATCTCCTCGCCGTGCTCGTCGACCGCGAGCGCGTTCACCGGCCCGACCGCGTCGATCGCCGCCCGCAACCGCTCGTTCTCCTGACGCAGCCACTCCAGGTCTCCCGCCACTTCGGGCGCTTCGGCGAGCAGCTGGTCCAGCGGTTTGCGCCACTCGGCCTCGACCTGCGCCACGAGACCGCGCCGGCGACCGAGAATCTCGGTCCGCTCGAGCTCGAGCTTGTGCTCTTCGGCACCCCGGGCTTCGAGCGCCGCGCGGGCGGCTTCGAGTGCGGCCTCCGCCTGGGCGAGGCGCGCGTCCGCCTCCTCCACCTGCGTTGCGGCGTTGCGCGCGGCCGCCTCGAGCGCGCCCACCGCGAGACGGCGCTCCTGCAGGGTATCCTCCCACTGCGCCTGCTGCGCCGTGAGCGTCGCGGTATCGTGGTCCAGGGCCGCGATCTCCTCCACGAGGGTCGCGACCTGGCGGCGGGCTTCCTCGGTTTCAGCGGCGGCGCGCGTCGCGCGCTCCCGCGCGGCGGCGAGCCGTGCCTCCACCTGGGCGGCATCCACCTGCCACTTCACGCGCTGCTCCCGCGCCGCTTCTTGTCCGGTCTCGAGCTCGACTAGGCGCTGCCGCTCACCTCCCAGACGCTCGTCGACCCGCACGCGCTCCACGTCGTGCGTTTCGATCTCGCCGTGCAGCGCGCCGAGCCGGGCCTCCACTTCCGACAGGCGGGTCGACAGGCGCTCCACCTGCGCGGTCGCGTCGGCGGCCTCGCGCTGCGCGTGGACGGCGGCGCGCTCGGCGTCGCCCTTCAACGCTCCCGCCTCGAGCTCGTGCTGACGGGCCCGCTCCGACGCCTCGCCGGCCGCCGCGAACGCGGCTTCCGCCGCGGCGAGGTCGGCGAGCGTGCGCTCGAGCGCTGCCGTGGCGGCCGCGCGGACCGCTTCCGCCTCCGCGACTTCCTGCGCCAGCGCCTCGAGATCGGCGCGCCGCTGCAGCGGCCCGCTGCGGCTGCCTTTCCCCGATGTCCGACCTGCGAGGAACACGGCGCCGTTGGCGCGACGCAGCGCGCGGCTCCCGCCGCCCTCGCCGTCCAGCACCTCGTGTCCCGCGAGCAGCGCGCGTACCCACGCCGCCGCCGGCCCGTCCACGCGGAGACCTTCTTCCAAGGGGTGCCCGTCGGCGGCGAGCGCCGGCCCCGGCACGCTGGGGAGCAGCACCAGGGGGCCCGGCTGCGCCTGCTCGTGCCAGCGGCGGATCGCGTCCACCGCCGCCGCATCCCGCACGAGCACGGCGTGCAGCCATTCGCCCAAGAGCTGTTCCGCGAGCTCCGCGTCGCGCCGCCCGGTGCGCACGAAATCCGACAGCGGGCCGATCACGGCGTCGCCGAACTGCGCCTTCTCCTTGAGCAGCGCCTGCGCTGCGGGGGCGAGTCCCACCCGCTGGCGCTCGAGCTCCGCCAGGGCGTCGCGCCGGGCCGCCACCTGCGCCAGCGCCTCCTCGGCTTGACGCCGCGTCGCCCGGTTGTGCGTCTCCTGCTCCTTCAGCGCCGCCACCTGGCGCCGGGCCCGCTCCAGGTGCTCCGCGGCCTCCGCTGCCGCCAGCTCGAGCGCCGCGGCCTGCTGTGCCCGCGTGCCCACGGCGGCCGTCGCCGCCCACTCGGCTTCCGCGCGTGCGGCCCGCTCCTGCGAGGCGTGGGCCAGCTGCTGGCCCAGCTCGCCGCGCTCCCGCTCGAGCGCCGCGCGCTCGAGCTCGAGCGCCCGGAACGCCTCCGCCAGGCGCTGGACCGCCTCCTCCAGCTCTCGCACGGCGTTGCGCTGCGCCACCAACCGGTCGCGCACTTCCTGCTCGCGCGCCGTCCGACCCGCCAGCTCCTGGCCCACCGAACCGAGGTCGCGCTCGGCAGCCGCGCGCTCGGCCTCGGCGGCCGCCCGCTCGCGCTCGGTCTGCTGCGCGCGCCCCGCCTCCTGCTCGCGCCGCCGACCCGCGGTGGTGCGGCGCTGGCCGGCGTTGCGTAGCCGCTCCGCGGCGAGCGCCAGATCGCCCTCGAGGCGGCCCACCTCCAGCCTCGCCTCGTTCAGGCGGCGCTCCACGTCAGTACGCCGCGCCTCGGCGGTGTGCCGGGCCTGGACCTCGGCCTCGCGCGCCTGCTCGGCGTCCGCCAACTTCGCCCGCTCCGCCGGAAGCGCCGCCGCCAGCTGCTCCGCGCGCTGCCCCAGGCCCCCCAGCGCCAGATCGAAGTCCTCGAGCTCGCGCCGCACCAGTGTGAGCGCGATCGCGAAGCGCTCCTCGGTCATCTTGCCGTAGCGCTCCGCCTTGCCGCGCTGGCGCGCCAGGCTGCGCACCTGGGTCTGCACTTCGCTCACCAGGTCCTCGAGCCGGGCGAGGTCCGCCGCCGTCTCTTCCAGCCTGCGCTCGGTGCTCGTCTTGCGGTCGCGGTACAACCCGATCCCGGCCGCTTCTTCGAACAGGGCACGCCGCTCCTCGGCCTTCTCGGACAGGAGCGCCTCGATCATCCTGGCTTCCATCACGACCGCGGCGTCCGCACCCAGGCCCGTGCCGCGCAGCAAGTCTTGGATGTCCCTGAGCCGCACCGGCGAACGGTTCAGCAGGTACTCACTCTGTCCCGAGCGTGACAGCCGGCGCGTCACGAGCACCTCCTGGTACGCGATCGGGAGGGTGCCGTCCGTGTTGTCGAACACGAGCGAGACTTCCGCCACGTTCACCGGGCGGCGGCCGGTCGAGCCCTGGAAGATCACGTCCTCCATTTTGCCGCCGCGCAACAGGCGCGGCGATTGCTCGCCCAGCACCCAGCGCACGGCGTCGGAGATGTTCGACTTGCCGCACCCGTTCGGCCCCACGATGGCCGTCACCCCGGTCTCGAACGGCAACTCGACCGCGCCCGCGAACGACTTGAACCCCGCCAGCTCCAGCCGGGTCAATCTCATGGTGTGGCCCTCATCCGGGTGACGAGCTTGGCGCGAACGCCGGCACGCTTGAGGCGCGCTTCGAGCACGCCGCCCTGCTCTGGGGTCTCGAGCGCGCCCACCAGCAGGCGGCCGTCGCCGTCCCGCGCCAGGGCGGGGATGCCGCGCGCCCGCAGCTCGTCCGGGGTGGTGCCGCTCACCGCGTACGAGTAGGGCGCCCGCAGCACGTCGCCCTGTCCGCGTTGGGCGAGCCGGCGATTCCACAACGTGGCCCGCACGGCGACCGCCGAGTCGCGCGTGCGATACCCGCCCGCGAGCACTCGATACCAGACGGTGCCCCCCCGCCGCGGACCGAGTGTCACTGGGGTGACGAACGGTGTGATGCGCTCGGCTGTGAGCCGGTCGGCGAGCGCCAGCGCGCGGTCGAGGCGTGCGTAGGCCGCGAGCTGCACGGTCCAGGCGAGGGAATCGACGCGCGGCTGCGAGGGGGCGGGCGGAGCTGGAGCCGGTGCGGGGGTGGGGGCGGCGCGTACGGCGGCGTTGGGTGCGCGGTGTTCCGCGCCGCGGGCCAGCAGCGCCCACCCGCCGGCCGTGCCGGCGACGAGCGTCGCGGCGATGACTACGGGCCGGGTCCGGCGGTGCGACACGCCCGCCCGGAGGCGCGGACGCACCGCCGCCGAGATCCGGCCTGGCGGCGGCGCAATGGCTCGCGGATCGGGGGCCGGTGTCGCGAGCGGCGTCCACCGTTCCCGTACCACGCCGAGCAGGGGGATGCCGCGCTCCATCGCGGCGGTGATCCCCTGGCCGATCGACGACTCGGGCTCGTAGCCGTCGGCCGAGAGCACGATCAGCCCGTCCGGCACGGTCGACAGGCGCGCCAGCGCGCCGGCGGAGAGATACAACAGCAGCAAGGCGTCTTCCGAGCGGAAGCCGCCGTGCAGCTTGCGCCAGCGGGGATTGGCGAACAGGTCGCCGGCGTGTGCGGTGACCGTCCCCGCGGCGATGAAAAACACGCGGTCGACCTCATGCGCCGCCTTGTTGAGGGACACGTCGTACTCGAACGCGTCCACGATGCCCTCGGCGGGGCTGAGGCCGACCACTTCGTGCAGCGTGGGACGCTCGAGCCACAGGTCGACGAGCGCGACGCGGCGGTCACCCCGGGCCGCAGCGCGCGCCACGTCCCACGCCGCCCCCGCGGCCCACGCGTGGTCCCCGGTTGCCGGTACCAATGCCACGAGCGCCTGTCCGGTCAGGAGCGAGGGCACAAGGGCGTCGAGCCGCGAGCGCGGCAGAGGACGACCGCTCACGGCGTCGGCTGGTAGATCCAGAAGGGGCGGCCGAGCTTGCGCCCGATCGCCTCGGCTTGGGCGCGCGTGGGATAGGGTCCGAGCACCACGCGGTAGCCGTCGTCGGGATTCTTGGGTTGGAGCACGCGCGCCCCGAGTCCGGCTCGCGTGAGCTGCTGCGCCATCTCCGACGACCAGGCCTCGTTCTGCGATGTCGAGACCTGCACATACATCGGACCCTCGGGCCCCGCCGTGTCCGCGGCAGTCCCCTGATCCGCGGGCGCGGCGGCGCCGCCATCGGCATCGGCGAACGCGCCGCGGTAGCCGCCTCGGGGCCGCCACGCCGTGAGCAGCCAGACGTCCGACGCCCCGCCCTTCACACGCCCCGCCTCCGCGAGTGAATCGGGCCGGTAGGAGACAATGTCGTCGCCCCGCGGTACGATCAGCGCGCCGTCCGGCCCAATCGCCGGGAGGTCCACACGCCACGTGGACGGTACCGACCCCACCAGCCGCTTCACGGGTAGATCCACCACCCATACCGAGTCTCCACCGGTCGGCTTGGCCAGGAGCCAGCGCCCCAGCGGGTCCAGCCGGATCGTCTCGGCGGGCAGCGGTAGCGCGACGCCGTCGATCTCTTCCCGATCGAACCGATCGATCGCGGCGAGCCCCGGCTCCGTGCGCCGGGCGACGTAGATGCGGTGGCCCGAAGGCGAAAACACCAGCGCGCGCGGGTGATCGCTCAAGGCGATGAACGTAGCGTCGCGCCGGCCCAGGGGATCCATCAGGAGAACGCCCGAGTCGGTCGCCACGGCCACCACGTCACCCCAGCGGGTCGCGGCGACGTCGCTGCCCGCCGGCAGGGGCCGGCTGGTGGGGGGCTGATCGGCGGCGGCGGTGATGAGCTTGGGCGGGTCGGCGGCGACGAGCCGTTGGTCGGCGGCCCCGAACAGCTGCTGCGGCACCGCCGGCAGAGGCTGTGGCCATGCGACCCGCACGCGCCGCGCCACCGACACCACGCGGCCCTTCGCGTCCACCGTGTACAAGGTACCGTCCGGGCCGAGCGTTGCCTGCTCGATGGCCGTCGCGACCGTGTCCACGCGCGCGCTGCCGAGATCGAGCGCGAGCACATCGCTCTTGAGCGTGGTGTCGCTCTTCGCTTTCGCGCCCTTCCGCTTGCTGGTGGTGTCCCGTTGGGGCGTGGTGACGTAGAGGAACTCCGCCTCCGGGTCGAGCCCGATCACGCGCCGTACCTGGGGCAGCCGGCCGCGGATCGCGGTCGGGATCTCGACGAGGCTCGGCAGGCGGTACACGCGGGGAACCCCGCCCTTGGCGGGGATGCGGATCGCCACCCCGGCGGTGCGGGCCGCTCCGGCGGCTGCCTTGCTAACTGCTTGTTTTACCTGTGGTTGGGACGATGCTGCGGCAGGCGCCCGGGACCGGCAGCCCCAGAGCGTCAGGCTGATGAGGACGAGGTACGATCCGCGGATACGCAAAAGGCCTCGCCGGACAAGATAGGCAACCGGCGAGGCCAGGACAAGTGTTTTAGCCGTGCGGAGTTAGAACGTCGGCCCAAGACTCACTGTCCAGTAGGCGTTGGGGTGGTCCGGACGATTGATCGGCTTGGTATAGTCGAACCGCAGCACCACGAAGCCCAGGAAGTTCATGCGGATCGAGCCACCCCAGCTCCTCAAGGGCGTGCGGTAGACCTCTTGATCCTGGGTCCCGCGGTTCCACACGACGCACGAGCCCGGGGACCCATCGCACGACGTGCCGTTCCAGGCGAGTCCTATGTCGTAGAACAGAGCGCCTTCGATGGGCGGCAGGCCCACGGGAAGGAATCCGAGCACCAGGCTGCGCGTGAGCGGGAAGCGCAGCTCCGCGTTGAACACGGCGATCTTCGAGCCGATGAGCTGGTCCAGGTTGCTGCAGCCGGTGACTCCATTGCTGCTCGAGCTGGGGTTCAGGCACTCGTTATTGAGGATCGAGCCCGCCGTGTAGCCGCGCAGCAGCTCCGTGCTCCCGAGGTACTGCGGGAACAATTCGGCGTCGCGGCCGAAGCGGCCGAAGAACAGCCCGCGCACCGCGAGCGTGAACGGCCGGAAGAACAAGTAGCGCCGCCAGTCGGCCAATCCCGCGGTGAATCTCCAGTCTCCGAAGCTGGGCGACAGCTCGAAGCGCGAGCGCGCTCCGGCGAACGGCCCGACGAATCCGAACAGCGAGTTGTCGTGTACGAGGGCCACCTGAGGTCCGTAATAGGTGACGGACCCCAGGTCGAGTGTCGCCTCGTCCTGGAACTGACAGAACGAGGGATCGCACAGGAAGTGCTCCTGCAGGACCGACTGGCTGATGTTCGAGAAGTGGCCGCCCAGCTCTACGCGCGTGAACCGGTTGAACGGATAAAAAGCCTGCGCGAACAAGTCGCGGATCACGAACCGCTCGATCTGGGGTGTGAACGTGGTCGTGCCGTCCGTGTTCGGCGTCACGGTCGTCGGCAGATAGAAGTACAGCGGCTGCTGCGACCCGCCGAACGCCCAGTTGAGCCGGTGCGCCTGGTTGATGTAGGCGGCAAGGACCTGTGCCTCGCTCAGCCGCCCGTTCACCGAGCCGGAGAACACCATCGTGTGGTTGCCGAGAATATCCGACAGCGAGATCGCGGTGCCGCCGAAGAAGCCGCGACCGAAATTGTTGCGCTCGTACCCCACGGTCGGCCGGGCCACGTAATCGGGCGTGTAGCGCGTATGGTAATCCTTGAGCGTGAACTCGGTCGTGTCGGGGAGCGCGGGTGAGGAGTCGAGCAGCGCCTTCACCGACACGGGGGCGGGTCCGGCGCCCGAGTCGGAGCTCTGCGGCGCGCTCCCAGAGGCACGGAATCCCGTGGGGGAGCGGTACACGGAGGCGCCGCCGCGTTGCTCCTCCGCGGGCGCGGGCGCGGCCGCCTCACCGGCGGGCTTCGCCGCCTGCCCGGCCTCGTGCTGCTGGGCGGCGAGCAACGACGTCACCGGCATCGTCGCGGGCGGCTGATAGGGCTGCCGCCGCAGCGAGCGGGGGTTGTCCACGGCGTAGACGTTATACTCGCCCTCTTCGTAATAGGCGAAGGCGAGCCGGTCGGCCTCGTGCGCCCAGGAGAGGCAGGGCGAGAGCGGCGTGATGCCCGACACGCCGGTGTACACGTCGGTGAGCTGGAAGATGTTGCCGTCGCCCAAGTCGTACAGGAAGACGTTGCTGATGCCGGAGCGGTCGGAGACGAACGCGAGCGACCGGCCGTCGGGCGCCCAGGCGGGGTCGATGTTCTTCCCCTGATCCATGTGCCCCAGCAGCTCGATCGTGCCCTTGTCGAGATGGAACAAGGCGATCCGCATGTTGCCGAACTTGAGGGCGTCGAAGTCGGTCTTGGGCCCGCGGTCCGTCGCAAAGGCGATCGTCTTGCCGTCGGGCGCCCAGGACGGCTGCAGGTCGGCGTACTTGTCGTTGGTGAGGCGGTGCAGGCCCGAGCCGTCCGCGTTGACCACGAACAGGTCCGAAATGCCGCCGTCGTAGCCCGAGAACACCAGCTCTTTCCCGTCGGGCGACCAGGACGGCGTCGTGAGCCCGTTCAAGGGCAGCGGAATGCGGCGCACCTCCTCGTCCTTCTTCACGTCCAGGATCACGAGGTCGTCGCGATCCCGACGCTTGGCCGCGATGGCGAAGTAGCGGCCGTCGGGCGACCAGGAGCCCGCCGAGTTAATGAAGCGCAGGCTCTCGTAGTTGCTCGACAGGGTGGACTTCACCAGGCGCCGCAGCACCTTGCCCGTCTCCGCGTCGGCGAGATAGAGATCGACGAAGAACGAGTTCTTCTCGCTGAAGTAGGCGATCTGGCGCCCGTCGGGCCTGAGCGCGGGGGCGATGTGCAGCGTGCCCTCCGAGCGCTTGCGTGTGAGCAAGGGCTGCGCGATGCGGCGGGCGCGGTAGTGGTCGGCGAGCTGCGGCAGGTACGTGGTCTGCACCGCGTCGCGCCACCCGCTGATCAGCTCGTCCAACGACACGCCGATGATGCGCTTGAACGCGCCCTCGACGCCCGCGGAGGTGGACGCCTGCAGGATCTGGCCGACCGCCTCGTCGCCCCACTTTTCCCCGACATAGGCCCAGATCGCGTGACCGAAGTAATAGGGGAACACCTCGTCATAGCTCAGCTGCTGCAGCGTGGGGAGGTGGCCCTCCACCGAAGCGTCCCGCAGCCACATGGCGGTGTGGTTGTCGATCGGTCCGACCGAGAGATACTCCGCCATGCCTTCCATGAACCACAAGGGCGGGTTGATGTTCACGTAGGTTTGGATGCCGGCGCCAATACGGCCCCGGCTGAACACGTCGTACTGGAACTGGTGCACCATTTCGTGGCCGACCACGTGCTCCAGCTCTTCGTAGGCACCCGTGAACGGCAGCACCATGCGGTGCTTGAAGAACTCGGTGAAGCCGCCCGTCTCCTCGCCGACGTCGCCCGAGGTGGTGTTGGTCTGCTGGAAGTCGGACTGCGACGCGTAGAAAATGATGGGCTTCCGGCCCTGGAACTGGTGATGCAGCACCCGCGATAGCCGGGCGTACCAGCGCTCGGCGATGCGCGCCCCGTCGAGTGCCGCCGCCCGCTCGGCCGGATAGTAGTAGACTTCGAAGTGCTCGGTCTGGATGATGTGGAAGTCGAAGGACTGGTACTGCACCTTGTTCTGCCCGAAGTACTGCGCCACGAGCGGCGCCGCGCCGAACAGCGCGAGCGCCGCCACGATCCCGCCCATGCGTCGCATGACCGTCATCCTTTCGACCCGCCCTCGGGTGCGCCCGCCGCGAGCACCGGGGCGTCGCCCCACAGGCGCTCGAGCTGATAGAACTCCCGCAATTCCGGATGAAAAACGTGCACCACGAA
>WNER01000285.1_pt1 | contig 11961 bp, 9 predicted proteins | sample 5399921 | NCBI WGS metagenome assembly WNER01 (sample SAMN13153331, study PRJNA577476) | soil metagenome | isolation source: 20 cm grassland meadow soil 5 days after 1st rain plot 5 | place: USA:California | collected 2015-09-21 | reverse complement strand
ATGTGGGCATTTGGGCGCAGGACCCCGACCCGTCCCGGGTGCGCGCCGCCTACGCCGACCGCGACAACGTCGGCCCCGGAGACGACTACGTCGAGCTGGTGCTCGACACGCGGGGGGACGGGCGCGTGGGGACGATCTTCCGGGTCTCACCCCGCGCCGTCCAGGCGGACGGGGTGTTCAACGAGGCGCAGTTCGCGCTCGGCAGCAATCCCGACGACCTGACGCCCGATTTCGCCTGGGAGGCGCGCACCGCCATCGGCGACTCGGCCTGGACCGCCGAGCTGCGCATCCCGTTCACGTCCCTGCGCTACCCGCAGCGGGAACGGCAGACGTGGGGTGTGATCGTGCAGCGCGTGTATCCGCGCGAGCTGACTCACTCGCTCGCTTCCGTGCGCCTGCCCCGCGGCACCACGTGCTTCCTGTGCCACGCCCAGCGCGTCGAGCTCACCGGCCTGCCGACGGGCGGCGCGCTGGCCGCCGCGCCGTACGCGACTGGGGGGAAGGACCTGCGCGCCGGGGCCGATGTCAAATGGACCCCCGGGGCCGGCACCGCGCTCGACGCCACGCTCCGGCCCGACTTCTCGCAGCTCGAAGCCGACGTGCCCCAGCTGAGCGTGAACTCGCAGTTCGCGCTGTTCTATCCCGAAAAGCGGCCGTTCTTTCTCGAAGGCTCGGATCTGTTCCAGACGCCGCTCCAGGTCGTCTACACGCGCTCCATCGCCGCGCCCGAGTGGGGGGCGCGCGCCACCGGCGAAGTGGGCCGCACCGCCTACACCGTGCTCGTGACGCGCGACGGGGGCGGCGGCAGCGCCATCGTGCCGGGCCCGACGCAATCCACGCTCGTCACCCGGGACTTCGCGTCCACCGTGGGCCTGGCCCGCCTGCGCACCGCGTTTCCGCGGGGCTTCGCCGGACTGCTCGCGACCGATCGCGAAGGTGGAGGGCACAACCGGACGCTCGGCAGCGATTTCTTCTGGAGCCCCACCGGGTCCGATCAGCTCACCGGCCAGCTGGTGGCGAGCGACACCTCCGGCGCGCTGGACCTCGCGTGGCACCATCTGGAGCGGCACGCCGAGTGGTTCGCCGACTACCGCGACGTGGGCGCCGGCTTCCGGGCGGACGACGGCTTCCTGCCCCAGGTGGGCGTGCGCCGGGTGAACGCCTGGGGCGACGCGATTCTCTACCGGTCGGGGGCGATCTTCTGGGTGAGCCCCTGGGTGCAGTGGCAGCGGGTCATGGACCGGACGACGGGGGAAGTGGTGTCGGCGTACCACGCCGCCGCCATTCAGGTCTCGGGCGTGCACGATCTCTACGCCCAGCTGCGCGTCGTGGACGAGCGGCTGCGCGCGCTCGACGCGCTGCTCGCACGCCGCTACGGGTGGCTGTATCTCGAGGTGGCGCCCGGGCGGCGGCTCGCGCGCGTGCAGTTCCTGGCCCGGCTCGGGGGCGACGTGGACGTCGCGAACGCGCGCCCCGGCCGCGGCGCCGAGCTGTCGAGCACCGTGGTGCTGCATGCGAGCGACCACCTGGCGCTCGAGGGTATGTCCGACTTCGCGTGGCTCGACGTGCAGGCGGGGGGAGTCGCCCGCCGACTGTTCACGGCCGGGATCGAGCGGTTGCGCGCGACGTACAACGTGACGCCCCGCACGGCGTTCCGGCTGGTCGTGCAGAACGAGCGCACCCGGCGCGACGCGGCGCTCTACCTCGCGCCCGCGAGCGCCGTCGAGGGCGGCCTCACGCTGTCGGCCCTCCTCACCTACCGGTGGGGCTGGGCCTCGGCCCTCTACCTGGGGCTCGAGGACGATCGCCCGGGCCAACAGCAGCTGTTCTTCAAGCTTCAGGTCGCGCGGCCGTAGCGGGGCCTTCGACGTCTCGATACGGAACGCCCGTCAACGGCGGCGCCGAGGTACGGCATATTAGTATCCAGGGTCATGGGGTTCCTACTGCGCAAGCTGCAGCACAAAGACGTCTGGGAGAGAATTCTGCGCGAGCGGCTCACCGAGCCGCTCCACTTGAACGGCCTCTCGCTGCTCGTCTGGGCCGTCGGCTCCTACCGCGCCAAGATCGCGTTCGATTTGGTCGTGCGACAATGGAACGCGTACGGCATCCTCAAGGCCGCCGACCAGGCCAAGGCGCTCGGCATCAGTCGGGTGTCGCTGGTCGAATTCGGGGTCGCCGCGGGCGCCGGCCTGATGAACATGGCGGAGATCGCCAGGCGCGTGACGCGCGTGACCGGCGTGCAGTTCCAGCTGTACGGCTTCGATACCGGTGCGGGGCTGCCGCCGCCCAGCGACTACCGGGACCATCCCGATCTGTATCAGCAGGGCGAGTGTGGAATGGATGTCGAGGCGCTCCGCAACGCGCTTCCCCCGAACGCCCAGCTCGTGCTCGGCGACCTGGCCCACACGGTCCGTCCGTTCATCGACGCGTTGTCCCCCAGGGAGCCGATCGGCTACGTGTCGGTCGACGTCGACTACTATTCCTCGACCGTGTCGGCCCTGCGCATGCTCACGGCGAGTCCCGAGAAATACCTGCCCGTCACGGTGATGTTCTTCGATGACGTCAACAACGAACGACATACCAGCGCGTGCGGCGAGCTACTCGCGATCGACGAGTTCAATCGGGCGCACCGGCTGCGCCAGATCGAGCAGCACCAGTTCCTCGAGAACTCGCGCGTGTTCCGCCGGGCCGATTGGATCAAGCACATCTACTACCTGCACGTGCTCGATCACCCGCATCGCTCGACGCGCAGCCGCGAAGCCCTCCCCAAGGTGTGGATCGAGAACCCGTACCTGAAACCACCAGCCATCCCGCCGCTCCAGGTCCCCAGAGGCCGGCCCAGCTCGCCGCCCCCTCCCCGCCCCCCGAGCTAACCTACCGTCGCCATTAGGTGTTGCAGGGACGCTACAAGATCGCCGGCCGAGCACGGGCCGGCCCGGGCTTGTGCTGCGGCCACGCCATGCGCACTCTGGTACCGGGTATGCGACGGGGACCACCATGACCACTGACGGCCCCTTTACGGGCTCGACCGCGGGGGACTCTTCCGGGGCGGGGGGAGCGCGCTTCCCCCGCCAACCCCTGCCCACCGACCAGTCCGTGCTGTGGCGACCGGCCGTGCAGGAGCTGGCCCGGCCAGACGACGACCCCAGTCTCATCTTTATCGCACAGCGCGCTCTCGCCGCGGTGGAAGACCACCTGGTCTCGGCGCCGCACGAGGCGCTGCTCGGCTTTCTGGTCGGACGGGTGTTCGAGACGCCCGAGACGGGGATGCCGTACGTGATCGTGCACGGCGCGGTGCGGGTGCCGCAGATGATCGTGGACGGCGCCAGCGAGCGGGTGGTGGCCCAGGCGCTCGCGGCGGCGCAGCGCATGCTGCCCCCCGAAGACGGCGTGGTGGTGGGCTGGTATCGGAGCGACCCGACCGGGGTGCTCAAGATCTCCCCCGACGATCACCTGGCGCACGTGCGCCATTTCCCGGGCCCGTGGCAGGTGGTGCTGCTCATGACGATCCGGGCGAGCGGTGCGCGGGGCGGTTGCTTCCGGCCGGCGAGCGAACCCGGCTCCCCCGCGCCGTACCTGCCGTTCTACGAGCTGCTCGACGCCGAGAACTTCCGCGACGGCTGGAAGCAGCCACGCGTCACGTGGAGCAACTATTGGTCGCCCGACCCGGCCGTGTGGCGGGTGCGGTCCGAGCCGGCGCGGGCGCCGCGGGTGACGCCGTCGGGGCGGCCGTCCGGCGCGAGCCGGTTCATCCCGATCGTCGAGCCCGACGACGACGACCCCGCGTGGCGTGTGCCGCGCCGGCAAGGGAGCGGCGCGTGGCGCTGGTGGCTGCTCGCATTCGCCGCCGTGACGGGCGCCGTGGCGTTGGGGGTGCGGCTGGGGCTGGCACCGTCGCAGCCGAGTGAGTCGCCGGTGCCAGCGCCGGCGGCGCGCGTGTCGCCTGAGGCGACCATCGCCGACTCCGTGCGCCAGACGATCGCCGGGTACCGCGAGCAGGCGAGCCTGTTCGCCGCCCGGCGCACGGCATGCGCCGACCTGGCGCGTGGGCTCACGGCCGTGGACGAGGCATGGCTGCGCTACACGCTCGCGGCGCCGTCGGGAGCGGCGGGAGACAGCCTGGCCGGGGACGTGGACCAGGTGGAGGCCGACTTCGAGCGCTCGGGCTGTCCGCGGCCGTGAAGCTCGTCCTGCTCGCGGCCCTGGGGTTGGTGTACCAGCAGGGCACGCAGCCGCTGCGCAAGGCGGAGCTGGTGCGGCTGCTCGCCACCAAGACGCGCTCCCGGGCCGACGTGATGGCGCTGGTGCGCCGCAACTGCGTCACGTTTCGCCCATCGGAGCGCGACCGCGCCGATCTGCGCGCCGCCGGCGCCGACGACGCGCTGCTCGCCGCGATCGATCAGTGCCTGCGCACGCGCACCGCGGCGCGTCCCAACGCCCCCCCTCCCCCTCCCGCGGCCGCCGCGCCCGCCAAGCCGGCCCAGCCCGCACCCGTGGCACGTCCGCTGGTGGCGCCATTGCGGGTGATCGTGAGCCAGCAGATCGCGGCGACTGCCGGTACGGCGGCCGACGTCGCGGTGCAGCTGTACCGCGGCACCGACCCCCAGCCCGGCGTCGAGCTGCTGCTCCGGGGCGCGAGCACCATCCCGGGCGGCGCCACGCAGGATCCCGTCGCGATCACCGACTGGCGCGGCGTCGCGACCTTCCGCGTACTCGCGGGCAATACGCCGGGGACCTATCGGCTCACGGTGGCGATGCCGAACGGACCGCCGCTCGGGCCCACCACGCGGATCGATTTCATCACCACGGCCGTCCCCGCGCCGCCACCGCCGCCCCGCCCGGTCGTGTCGGACGGACTCACGCGGTTCACGCAAGGCGTGGACCTGCACGGCACCGCCGGCGCCGCGCTCCCGGTGCCGCTGCTGCTCGAGGTGCGCGACACCACGGGCGCGCCGTTCGTGGGCCAGCTGGTCACGGTCATCGCAGCCGGCGGCACCGTCGATCCCGCGGTGGCGACGACCGACCGCGCCGGTAAGGTGCAGGTGCACGTGACGCTGGGTGAGCGCGCCGGCCCGGTGGTCGTGACCGCCAAGGTGGGACCGCTCACACGCACGGCGACGGTGTACGCCGATCCCGGGCTGGCGCGCGACCTGGTGCTCGAGCGGGGCGGCACGCCGCTCGTGGGGCAGCTGACGCTCGCGTCGCGCGACACGGTCGTGCTGCGGGTGACGGCGCGCGACGCCCACGGCAACCGCACCACGCTGGACGACTTCGCGGCCACGGCCAGCGGTCGGGCCGTGGAGCTGCGCTCCGCCGTGATGGCCGAGTCGGCCGCGGTCGTGACGCTCGCCCCCCGTAGGAGCGGGATGGGAGAGCTCGAGCTCTCGGGCTCGGGAGTGCGGATGCGCGTGAGCGTCAACGTGGCGCTCGCGGGTGGGCCGCCGAGCATGTGGGCGATCGGCGCGCGCTCCGCCTGGCTCGGCTCGAACGATCCCTGGCTGGCGCTGCCCAACCTCACGAGCGTGTCGGGCGTGGACTGGAGCGTGTTCGGGCGGCGTACCGTGGTGACGGGTCTCTCCCTCGCGGTCGGCGCGGCGGCGGGCTCGCTCAGCGCGGAGCGGACCACGGGGAGTGTGTCGCTGATGCTGTTCGAGGGATACGGGAGCGTCGAGCTGTCACTGATGCCGCGGGGCGCGGTGAGCCCAGTGCTGGCGCTGGGCGGCGGCGCCTATCGCCTGAAGAGCTCGGACGGTGGGCAGACGTTCTATCACACGAACGGGTTCTGGTCCGCCGGTGGCGGGGTAGACGTCGCGGTATCGCCCAGCGTGAGGCTGGAGCTGCGGCTGGAGCGGCACTGGATGCGGGACACGAATTTCGGCCACGTGGCGACGCTGTGGCCGCTCGCGGCGGGGGTGCGGGCGGGGCTGTAGGGTCACTATAACAAGGCCTAGTGGCTAATCGCGAAGAACCACGCCGCGACGACCGGTCCGCGCGGGCCCCGGCTGCCGGGCGCCGGCGCCGGCGACCCAGGCGGCAGGGGACCGTACTCGGGCTGGAACAGGTACGCCACGTGCTTCACCGGGTCCACCGAGATGGTCTTGGCGCCGCGCATCGTGGGCACCGTCGCGACCACGCTGTAGCGGTCGGGCGTATCCTCGTGCGCGACCGTGACGTTGCTGTCGCGTCCCGCGGGAATGTAGATCAGGCGCTGCGCCGGGTCCCACCCCAGAGCATCGACCCCCTCGCCGTTCGCGATCGTGGCCACGATCTTGCCGGAGGCGGGATCGATCACGACGGACGTCTTGCCGCACCCGGAGAAGATGCGGTTCGCGGCGCGGTCGTACGCGATCCCGGTCGGGCCCTCGCACGGCGCGAGCGGCCACGACGCGAGCACGGCGAGCTTCCGGTCGTCGATCACCTGCATGGTGCTCTTGCCTTCGTTGTTGACGAAGATGCGGCCCTTGCCGTCGCTCGCCGCCCCTTCGGGGGCGTCGTCCTCCAGCTCGACCGTGCCCGCGATAGCACCGCTCGCGGGATCGAGCGCCACCACGGTGCCGATGGGACGACTGTGATTGGTGAGGATGATGTGGCCGGAGAAGTCGTCGTACATGATGCCGTCGAGCCCGCCCGTCGCCACGCGGATCTTCTTGATCACGGCGAGGCTCGCCAGGTCGAACATCGTGACGGTCGAGTCGCCGCCGTTGGTGATGAAGCCGTGGTGCGACCTGGGGACGAGCGCGATGCCGTGGGTGCGCGGCGTGTCGGGAATATCGCCCAACACCTTCCCGGTCGCGCCATCGACCACCATCACGTGCGTGCCCCGCGACACGAACACCCGTCCGGTGCCGGGCTCCGCCGTGAGATAGTCCGTGCCGCCGTCGCCGCCGATGTTGAAGCGGGCGACCTTGAACGTCTGAGCCGGGCCGGCTCGGGGCGCGGCCAAGATCGCAGCGAGAACGCACAGCGCATGCCGGGTCATGACTGATCCTCGGTTGAAGAGCTACAGCGACTGCAGGAACGTGATGATCGCCAGCTGCTCGCGGCGTGACAGGCGCCGGTAGCGGGCGGTCACGAGGCTCGCCTCTCCCCTGTGCCGCACGATGGCGTCCAGCAACGTGAGCGATGCCTGGTCGTGCATCAGCCGCGGGCGCAACCGCACGCCCCACAAGGGCGCGGTGCGGACCTTGTTCTGGGTGCGCGCGATGCTGTCGAGCGACAGCTCCTTCCACTTGACCTGATACACCCGCCGCCCGTAGTGCTCCGGCATCGCCATGACGATGCCGTCGCCGGTGCCGACGTTGTGCAGCAGGAAGTCCCCGAACGGATGAAACGTCTTGTCGCCGAGGGCGGGCGGGATCGTGAACGTGCCGCCGTTGATCGCGCTGCCGGCGGCGGCGGTGGTCAGGGTGCGCACGTGGCAGGTGGCGCAGCCGATTCTGTCGAACAGCGCTGATCCGGCCCGGGCGGCCGCGGTCCGCGCGAGCAGCGTGTCGCGCGCGGGGGCCTTGGTGGCCCGCATGAAGCGCGCGAACCGGTCGATGTCCTCGAGCCCCGTCGAATCCGGTGTGTTGTTGGGCTCCGCGACGGTGTTGCAGAGCGTGGTCACCTCGTCGGGGAACAGTCGGCTGGTGATCCCCATCTCGTTCAGGTAGGCGTCGCCCGAAAACGACAGCAGGCTCGCCTGCTGGTCCTTCCAGCCGAACCGGCCGACGCGGGTGGTGCCCGGGGCCTCGACGATCGGCACGCGCAGCGCCTGGCCGCGGATCTTGCCGCCCGTGGCGCGGCGCTGCTCGCGTGCCAGGGCGATCAGGGTCGAGTCGGCCACGGCTTCGACCAGGCCGTCGCCCAGCAGATTGAGCGACGCGCGCGTGGTGCGGATGGTCTCGCTGTCGGGCACCCGCTCCTGGATCTCCGAATCGGGGAACGCGCCGCTGGGACAGATGGCGCGATCGTTGACCAGCGTGCGGCCGGCGATGACGACCTTGCCGCGCGAAATGGCAATGTCGGCGTTCTTGAAGCGGCCGTCCTTGCCGCGGTGACCGACGCGCAGCTCGGCGATCTGGCTCGCGCCGCCCGAGGTGGGGTTCTGGTGGCACTCGCGGCAGGACTGCGCGTTGTAGAGCGGCCCCAGCCCGTCGTCCACGGTTTCGACTTCGTCGAACGCGTCCTGATCGGCGTGATGAGTGGAATCGTCCACCACGCCGTTGCTCAGGTCGTCGAACCCGGTGGGTGCCTCGGCTTGTTGCGCGACGGCGGCGACGAGTGCCGTCAGAGCGGCGGCCGCGACCGCGGCCCGCAGGGCGTGCTTGATCATGCGCCACAATATCACGCGACGTGCCGTTCTCCACAATCTCGTGCACATCTCACCCACACGCTGCCCACACGCTGTGCAAACACGCGTGAGCCGGCGACGCGTGAGATACGGCACCACGCGGGCGCGCCGGACTCTCCATAGTAGAGACCGGCTACACCGATTGGCTCCGTGATCGAACAGCAGTGGGCTCGGGTCAAGGGCGTCGCGACCGGTGGAGGGTTGCGGCGCGGGGCGTGGTACCGGGTGGTGCAGCTCTCGTCGCGCGAGGCCGTGGTCGCCGTCGAGGCACAGCAGGTGCGGCTGCCGCGCGGCGCGCTCGAGTTCGCGTCGGTGCGACCCCACACCTGGACCCTCGTTCCCACGCCCCCCGTGGCGCGCGGCATGGCCGTGCGGGCGGGCGAACTGTACGCGGTATGCCCCGGCTGCCGCTCACGCGCGCCGCTCGCGGGCAGCCCGCAGAGCCTACGCTGCCCGCGCTGCAAGAACATCTACAAGGTCGGGTGGGAGGAGTGGTTCATCCGGGGGAAGAGGTAAACCCTGCAGGGGCGCTGCATGCTGCGCCCCTACAACGACGCCTGGCGCCCTGTGGCCCTCGCGCACCACGGAACCGACGCGCCGTCCCCCGGTAGCCCCACGTACGAGCCGCAACCTGGAGGGCAGGCATGTCGCAGAGCACTCGTTTCGACGCGGCGAGACGCGGGTCGCGTCCCGTCTTACAGTTTCTGCTGTTGATCGGATTGCTGTGCGGCGCCCGCTCGAGCGCGGCGCAAGTGGACGAGATCGTCGCGGGCGCGAGCGGGAACGTCGTGCTGCGCGGGCCGTGGGTCACGTCGCCGTGGCGCAAGCCGCTGCCCCGGCTGGCGGTGTTCGCGCTGGGGTCGTTCACCTACGAGAGGTTCGTGGATCACTCGGGCTGGAACTGGAGCGATTTCAACCAGCGGCTCGCGAGCTATCTCGTCACCGAAGCGGTGGTGGGCGGCGTGACGTGGCTGCGCACGCGACTGGCGCGGCGCCACACGCCGCTCCCGACGCTGGCCGCCCGCCCCGGGGACCCGTGCGCGGGAGACTACCTGCGCGGGGGAACGCCGGCGGTGCCGGCGCTCGCCGATACGACGCGTTGGCGCTGCGAGCCGATGCGACGAAGGTAGTTCTCAATCCGTCCTACGAGGATGATGACCTTTGCCGCCGCCGCTCGCGCGCGGCCCGGCGCTCGGCGCTGCTGCGCCGCAACCCCACGCCCCGCGCCACGCCACGCCGCTCGCGCCCGCTGCGGCGCTCGCGGCCCGTGCGACGCCGGCGGCCACGGCGGTCGGCTCTGAGTTCCTCGGCGGGAGACGGCGCGCGCGTCTCGCCCCACGCGATCGCGAACGCCACGTTGCAGCGCGGGCAGCGTCCCGAGTCATACCGGCGCTCGGGGAGCTGGGCGCGATGGCGGCACCCGGGGCACACCATGTACGACTCGCGCGCATTCGCGGGGTGCACCACGGTCCAGTCGGAGGGCGGAGTGTCGCGCAACTCCACGAGCGAGCGGGCGATGGTCACCGTGCGCCCCCGCACCGTCAGCTGCACCTCCTTGGGGGTGCGGCTCACGACCGAGTACCACGCCCCGGCCCGTAAGCCCTGGCGGCCGGGGGTGAGCAAACGGGCCCATTGAGCTAGACGCACCGGGCACCAGCCCCGAATTGGTGGTGGAAAACACAGCAAGGCACGTGCCCCAAGGAACCCCGGGCCCCCTGTCCCGATGAACCCCGGGGCATGGCCCCGGGGTTAACCCACCCGAACCAACGGCTTGACCGCCCGCGAGTTAGCCCCCACGCTGCAGAGTGGTTTCCATCGTCATCGTGAGCTTCAACACCGTGCGCGAGCTGCTCGCCTGCCTCGAGTCGATCGAGCGCAGCGCCCGGTCGGTGCCGCACGAGGTGATCCTCGTGGACAATGCCTCGGCCGACGGCACGGTCGAGGCGGTCCGGGCACGATTTCCGGCCGTACGCCTGATCGCGAACGACGCGAATGTCGGGTTTCCCAAGGCGAACAATCAGGCCCTCCCCCTCGTGCGGGGGGAGTACGTGCTGTTTCTCAACCCGGACTCGGGAGTAGACCCCGGCACGCTCGACCGGATGGTCGCGCAGCTGGAGCCGTTCCCGGAGCGCGCCGCGGTGGGCCCGCGGGTGCGCAAGCCGAGCGAGTTCATGTCGCACAATTGCGCGCGCCGGCTGCCGACCCTGTGGACGGAATTCTGCGACCTGTCGTGGCTGGCGCGCATCCTCCCGCGCTCGCGCCTGTTCGCGTGGAAGTATTACGCTGGATGGGACGGGACCACGGACCGCGACGTGGAGTGTCTCTTGGGAGCGGCGATGCTGTGCCGCACCGCGCAGGTGCGCGCGCTCGGGGGCTTCGACGAATCGGTGCCGCTCTACCTCGACGACATGGATCTGTGCAAGCGGCTGGGCGAGCTGGGCCGGTTGCGCTACGTGAGCGGCGTGCCGCTGTTGCACCATTACAGCGTCAGCACCCGCAAGCAGCCCGCGGCCCTGATGAAGCGGCTCGGCCTGCAGGCGACGTATCAGTATTTCGTGAAGCACCGCGGCCGAGGCTATGCCCGCGCCTATGTGGCCATTGTGGCGGCGGTGGGTCTGGCGTCGTTCCCGTTGGGGTTCGCGCGCCTCATTGGGGGCTCACTGAAAAAGGCGCGGCGTCGCTGGGACGAGGGGCGGGTGTTCGTGGACTGGGCGTGGCGGTCGAAAGCGGTGACGTATACCCTTCCCCGACTGTGAGAAAAGGCATCATCCTCGCCGGCGGCTCCGGCACGCGCCTCTACCCGCTCACGCTCGGCACCTCGAAGCAGCTGATGCCGGTGTACGACAAGCCGCTCGTGTACTATCCGCTCTCGACCCTCATGCTCGCTGGGATCCGCGACGTGCTGCTGATCTCGACTCCACAAGATGTGCCGCGGTTCCGCGCGCTGTTCGGCGACGGCGCGCGGCTGGGGCTCAACATGCGCTACGCCGAGCAGCCCAAGCCCGAGGGACTGGCGCAGGCGTTCGTCATCGGCCACGAGTTCGTCGGTCGCGACCCCGCGGCGCTGGTCCTGGGCGACAACATCTTCTACGGCGCCGGGCTGCGACCGCTGCTGCAGCAGGCAGACCAGCACACCCAAGGCGCCACCGTGTTCGCCTACTACGTATCCGATCCGCAGCGCTACGGCGTCGTGAGCTTCGACGCCACCGGTCGGGTGGAAACCATCGAGGAAAAGCCGAAAACGCCCAAGTCGCATTACGCGGTGACGGGACTGTACTTCTACGATAATGCCGTCGTCGAGATCGCCCGCGGGCTGAAACCATCGGCGCGGGGCGAGCTCGAGATCACCGACGTGAACAACGCGTACCTCAAGGCCGGCACGCTGCGCGTCGTCACGCTGGGTCGGGGGATCGCCTGGCTCGACACCGGCACCCCCGAGTCGCTGCTGCAGGCGTCGACCTACGTGGCGGCGGTGGAGCAGCGGCAAGGTCTGAAGATCGGCGCGGTGGAAGAAGTGGCGTATCGCATGGGATTCATCGACGCGGCCGCGGTGGAGCGGCTGGCGGCGCCCTTGCGGGGCAACCCGTACGGCGATTATCTGCTGGCCATGATCCGCGACTCGAGCTACC
>WNER01000282.1_pt1 | contig 11979 bp, 6 predicted proteins | sample 5399921 | NCBI WGS metagenome assembly WNER01 (sample SAMN13153331, study PRJNA577476) | soil metagenome | isolation source: 20 cm grassland meadow soil 5 days after 1st rain plot 5 | place: USA:California | collected 2015-09-21 | reverse complement strand
CCACCCCGAGGCGCAGCAAAAGCGGATTCGCGAGCGCGAGGCAGATGCCCATCTCCACGGTCAGCACGATGGCCGCCACGGGGGACAGCGCGTTCTACCTCGTCAAGAGCGACAGCGTTCTGGATTCCTCGTCGAGCAACAACTGCGCAACGAAGCAACGCGATCGACGCGTGACTCGGGGAACACAGTCGCATAGAACCGAGCGGCCTACCTCGGGCTCGCTCGTGGACCAGAGCGTAGACGGGGCGGGTCCAACCCTTTGCCCCAGCTTGACAAGGTCCGACCTGTGTGGGATTTGGTACAGCCGAACTCATGAGCACGCCCGGCGCCTCCTATCATCCAGAAACACGCATCGACTCGTCGGCAGATCCGGCCGAGGGTCACGCGGCGGCGGACTGGCTTCTCGTCGGAAAGCTGGCGCCTCCGCAGCAGCGGATCACTGCAGTTTCGCGCGACGCGCTGCTGTCCCGCCTGAATGAGAGCCTCAGTCGCTCCCTCGCGGTGATCGTCTCCCCGCCGGGGTTTGGCAAGACGACACTCCTGACCCAATGGTGGCGCACGCTCGGAGCGCGCTCGGATCTTCGCGCCTGTTGGCTTACGGTCGACGACCTCGACTCCGAGGTGAGTCGCTTCATCGCGGGCGTCATTCTTTCTGTGGCGCGTGCGGGTGTGGACGTGGGCCTGTTGGAAGTGGCGGCGCGGCAACAATCCATCGATCCGAATGTACGGCCCGTTGCGCTGGTGCTGCTGGAAACCATCCACCGTTCCGGACGCCGAACGGTTCTCATCCTTGACGACTTTCACCGGGCGCGCTCGCGTGCGGTCGACGAAGCTGTGGAAATGCTGATCGAGCACAGCCACGGCGAGTTGCACGTCGTTGTGAGTGGCCGTACTCGGCCGACATTCCGCGTGTCGGCTCTCCTGGCGCGAGGACTGGTTACGCAGCTCGATGCCAGTGACCTGGCGCTCTCCCTGGAGCAGGCGTCCGAGATAATAGGTCCTGGTGTATCGCCGTCCGATCTGGCCCTGTTACATGCCCGCACGGAAGGTTGGGCCGTCGCGTTGCAGCTGGCCCGCCTGTGGCTCGATCGTGGAGGCTACAACCCGGATGCCCTGAAGGATTTCTCCGGTCGTACGACTGAGATGACGGACTACCTGGCCGAGCAGATCGTCGCCGACCTGCCGGAGCCGCTGCGCGAATTTCTGCTCGAAACCTGCATTCTCGAGCGCTTCAATGCCCGGCTCGCCGATGCCGTGCGCGACCGCAGCGACAGCGAGGATCTCCTTGAGCAGCTGCGACACTTCGATGCCCTGTTGATCCCGCTCGATAACGCGCGCGAGTGGTTCCGTTATCACCCGCTCTTTGCGGACTACTTGTACCAGCGCCTGAAACGCAGCTTGGCGCAACGCCCGGTTATTTTGCGGCGCCGTGCCGCGCGAGCGCTCGCGGAAGTCGGTGATCTGCCCGAGGCGGTGCAACACGCGGTTGCAGCCGACGATATCGATCTCGCCGTGACCCTGACGCAGCAGGCTGGCGGGTGGGAGTTGATTCTGTGGAAAGGCATCGGCTATGTGCGCAGGCTGCTCGAGTGTTTCGATGAGGTCACGATCAGAGCGAAACCCGCGCTGCAGCTGACCCAGGCTTATCTGGACATCAAGCTGGCGCGATTCGAGGCGGCGCGCGAATTGCTGGCGCTCGCTGCGACTACGCTCGATACCGCAGGGCCTCGTACCCGCCGTGATTTCGTCATCGTGCAATCGCTCTGGCAAGGGTACGTCGACCAACTGGCGGACAAGGAGTGTATCGCGGCAGTCGAGGCGCACTGCCGAGGGCTCGATCCTTCCGATCATCTGGGACGCGGCACGCTGACTTGCGAGATCGCTGTTGCGGCCCTTGGCCAGGGAGCGTTGGAACGAGCCGAGGCGGAGAGTCGCCGTGCGATCCAGGAAATGCGGGCATCGGGCAGCATCCTGGGGCTCAACTACGCCTTTCTCCACCTGGCGCAAAGCGAACTTCTGGGTGGCCGCCTGCGCGAGGCGGAAACGCTGCTGCGCGAGGCGCTGGTCATGGCGGAGGACAATTTCGGCGCGGACAGCGGACTGAAAGCGCTATGCAGCTCATTCCTCGGGTACTGCCTGTATCTGAAGGGTGGCGATCATGAGACCTCCGACCGGCTCATCGAATCGTTGGCCCAGACGACGGATGGCTGGGTCGACGTGTTTGCCAGCGCTTACGAGGTCGCCGCGCGGCACGCTTTCGAGCGCGGGGGCTTGAGCGAAGTCATGAGGGTGCTGTCGCACGCGAACCGGGTCGCCGAGGAACGCCGGCTCGAACGTCTGCGGCAGATGGTCGCGGCGTGGCGGGTGGAATTTCTCGTGCTCGATGGCCGCCAAGCGGATGCGAAGCGTGAAGCCGCCGCGGGAGGCGTGTTAGCGGCGGCCGAAAGACGCGGCCCTCCAGATTTCGGCTGGCGAGTACGGCTCGCCGCGACGCTCGCGGTGGGCCGACTCTGGACGGCTGCCGGTCTGACCGGCAAAGCCCTGCAACTCGTCGATGCGGCGCGGTCCGAGTTTCGTGCCGCAAAGCTGTTGCTACCCGCGCGCCGGCTGGATGCGCTCAGCATCCTGATTCTCAAGCTGCGCGGCGCACACGAAGAAGCCCTCGCCCGCCTGCAGGATCTGTTGGAGTTTGTCGCCTCCGAGGGTGCGATAGGCATTCTTCTCGAACAGGGCAGGGGGCTTGAGAGCGTGCTGAACATCGCGCAGCGACGCAATCGCGAACTGGTGCTCTCCGGCGCGCAGCGCGAATTGATCTCTCAGGTGCTCAGCCGCCTGCGGCGGGCAGCGGTCGCGGACCAGGACGGATTCAGCGCGCGCGAGCTGGCAGTGCTGCGGGAGCTGTGCCACGGGCGCTCCAACAAGACCATCGGACAGTATCTGGATCTGTCGGAAAATACCGTCAAGTTCCATTTGAAGCGCATCTTCAAGAAGCTGGGTGCGGAATCCCGCGCCGAGGCCATCAGCGCCGCGCTCCAGGGCAATCTTGTCGTCGTCGAAGACATCGAAAGCAAACGGTAGCGGCGGTTCGTTCCCCGTCGCCTGAGGACTCAATCGCTTCGGGCCAATAACTGCGAGTCGGTGAACTCGCCACGCTCCGAGGTGATGCAAGTGTCCCGAGGGCCGACTACTCGTTCGGGTAGTCTCCATGTTGCGTGAATGCAGCGCTACCCGGCGCCGCCGTTGACCGCCCTGCGGGCGCACCCTACCTTCACCCGGGGCGCACGTGTCTGAGGGGGAGGAGAGGAAGTCGCATGAAAAAACTAACGGCTTCGATCGCTCTCGTAGATAGCGTGCTGTTGGCCGGCGCTTGGATACCGGTGCTCGCCGCGGGTGGCGTACGGAGCGAGACTATACGGCCGGCTGAAATTGTACCTGCCACAGATGTGGCTATTGCCGAGGCCCAGGCAACAAATGGGACCGGAACAAATTCACGGCCGGACAATGCGCAGGATGCTGCAAAACCGGCGCCGGCATCGGGCCCTGCCACTGCCGCTACGCCGGCGACGAGCCCGCAAGAACAGCAGTCCTCTACCGGGCTACCGGTGGTTACAGTGACCGCGCATGGATTCGCGGTGGAAAATTTCAAACTACCGGCCGTCGATACGGTGATTACCAGCTCGGACTTGAGCGAGCTTCAGAATACGGAGATCCGCGGAGCCATGGATTTGGTTCCCGGTGTGACCTATACGCAGTCGCAGCAGGCCGGGTTGAGCTTCATTTCCATTCGGGGCATCTCGCAAAACCGCAATACGACCTCTCCTGTCGTCACGCGCCTGGATGGTGTGAACGAAATCGATCCTGAACAATTCAATCAGGCAACGTACGATATCGACAAGATACAGGTTATCAAGGGACCAGAGGGCGCGCTCTACGGGTCGGATGCCGTCGCCGGCGCAATCCTCATCGATACAAAAAATCCGGCGAACTATTTTACCGGGTACGCCCGAGTAGGCGAAGGCGACTTTGGCCAGCGCACAGCGGCTTTTGGCGTCGGTGGGCCAATCATAAACGACGCGTTGCAATTCCGACTTGCGGGCCAGTACACGAGCAACGACGGGTTTTTCCGCAATGTTACGCTTCAACAGAACGAGAACCCGCAGGAGCGTTCTGCCGCTCGTCTCAAGCTGCGCTGGTTACCCGCGGAGAACCTCACGCTGGACCTCAGTAGCTCGTACGAACGCACCTTGGGAACCGCGAATTTTTTCCACTATACACCGGCGATCCTGACGCCTAATGGATTCCTGGCCCCAGGCGTGGCTCCTTTCGATTTCTCGAACATCGATGCGAATCAAGTCAGTCGAACATTCTATAACAACAATCTGGGGGGTGATGATTACAGCCTCCATCAGGATTCCCTGAAAGCGACCTATGACGGCCTGTCCTTCGCGAGGTTGGAGTGGACCGCCGCCTACGACGATCTCAGCGAGCTCACGCTGGCCGACGAATTCCCCTATACCGCCAGCACCACGCGCAATACGATCATAGGTCCCGTCGACGGAACACAGACGCAATATTTCAGCATTCGCGCGTGGACCGGCGAAGTTCGGTTGACGTCAAGGCTGAATGCGGTGCCGCGATTGCACTGGTTGTTTGGACTGTACTACTCGTATGTAGATCGCTTCATATCGTCGACCACCGGGACCGACAACGGTTTGGGAATCATCCCGCTGTTTCTCGTACCGCAGTTCAACAGCCCTGCGAATCCCACTGGTAGCTTCCTCGCGGACGACAATCATAATTACACGAAATCTGTATTGGGAAATATAGGGTATGACCTGCCATTGGGCTTCAGCATCGACCTCGCCGATCGCTGGGACAAGGTGGATAAGAACCAGTTTGTATCCATATTCAATACCGCCGGTGTACCGGGGGCGATCAATCGCGGAACATTCCAGAGGCAAAGCCCGCGAGCGACGTTGCAGTGGCTGCCCACTGAAGGTATGCCCCTCTATGGGCATCTGAGCCTCTACGCCACCTATGGGGAAGGCTTCCGCGCCGGGGGGTTCAATCAAAACGGTGTCGGGGCGGCGGCCGCGGCGATAGGGTTGAGCGGAGTAGGCGATCGAATCGAAGAAGAGATCGCCCGGACTGCCGAGTTAGGCTTCAAGTCGAGGTGGCTGGGTGATCGCCTCGAAGTAGACGGCGACGTATATCGGATTCGCGACACTAATCAACCGTTCTTCGTCTTCGTCGGTGCGGTCGGCGCGCAGATTCTCATCAACATTGACCAGGCGAGAATGCACGGTGGCGACCTCAGCGTGCGAGGCCAGGCCTTCAGTGATCCCACGTGGGGCAGTCTCAGTCTATATGCAAGCGGGAACTACAATAAAAACTACATTACTCAATACAGGCTGAACCCGGCAGATGTAGGCAATAACCTGCCCCAGGCGCCGGTGTTTCTGTGGCAGGCGGGATTCGCTTACCAACGCCACCTGTTTGATAACAATGTTGTCGGTCCGGTGAGTCTTTTCACGCGCTGGGATTTTTCCGGAAGAAGACGGGAAGCTTGGGATGCCGACAACTCGAGTTTTCAGAAGGGATATAGCACACTCGATCTGCACTTTGGATTCAAGGGCGAACGCGTTTCACTCATGGCTTCGATACTGAATCTTACGGATGAAAGGTATAACGAGGAATTTGTGGAAGGTGGTTTTACCGAGCCCGCTCTGCCGCGGTCTGCGATGGTGACCTTGACCATGAACTTCGGGGAATGAGTTCGCACTCGTCGGGGGCGTTGGCGGCGACTGAAAATGAATAAAAGAGACTCGCACCATTCCGGAGAGGGCCGAAACAACAGGCTTCGAGTGGCGAGCGACGTCGGAGGCACGTTCACGGACCTCGTCTACTACGACGTTGATGCCAAAACCGGCGAGCTGTGCGCGGTGAAGACCGAAAAGGCGCACACCACACCACCGAGGTTTGAGGAAGGCGTAATGAATGCGCTGGGCAAGGCCGGGCTCGAGGTCGCCAACGCCGATTTCTTCGCCCATGGGACGACCGTCGTCATCAACGCGATCACCGAGCGACGCGGAGTCAAGACCGGGCTCATTACGACCCGCGGCTTCCGGGACATTCTGGAGATCGCTCGCGGCGACCGCCCGGATTTTTTCAACATCCGCTATAAGAAACCCGAGCCGTTTGTTCCGCGCCGCCTGCGACTCGAGATCACTGAGCGGGTGGGTCACCATGGCGAGATTCTGACCGCGATCGCGCTCGACGAGTTGCCGGGGATCGTCGACACCTTCAAGCGAGAGGGGGTCGAGGCAGTCGCCATCTGCCTGCTGAACGCGTACGCCAACCCGAGCCACGAGCAGACTCTGAAGGCCGCGTTGGAGGACGCTTGGCCGCAAGCCACTGTCGTTGCTTCGCATCAGCTCACCCGCATGTGGCGCGAGTACGAGCGAACGAACACGGCCGTGCTGTGCGCTTACGTTCAGCCGATCACCAGGAATTATCTGAACGGGCTCGAGGCGAAGCTGCAGGGTCATGGGTTCAGGGGTCGCCTGTACGTCACCAAGTCCAACGGAGGCATCGACACCGTCGAGGTAAGCCGCGCGACGCCGATCACCATGGTCGAATCGGGTCCCGCCAGCGGCGTATTGGGGGCTGCGGTACTCGGGCAGCTCATTGGGGAGCGGAACATCATCACGCTCGACATCGGGGGCACCACTGCCAAGTGCTCTCTGATCGATGACGGCCGGGTGCAGGTGATCAACACCTACACCATCGGGCGCAGCAAGTCATCGAGCGGCTATCCGCTCATGGTGCCCGTCATCGATATCGTCGAGATCGGCAATGGTGGTGGCAGCATTGCCTGGATCGATCCACAGGGAAAGCTCCATGTCGGACCGAGAAGTGCCGGCGCGGTGCCGGGTCCGGTCGCCTACGGACGAGGCGGTACGGAGCCGACGACGACCGACGCCAATCTGTTCGCAGGCCGGATCAGTTCCACCTATTTCTGTGGCGGAGAGATCGATGCGGATATGCCGGCCATAGAGGCGGCGTTCTCGCATTTGGGCCGCAGTCTCGGTCTTTCCGCGCAAGAGGCGGCGCGTGGTGTCATCCGGATCGCCAACAATAACATGGTCAATGCCTTGAAGCTGGTTTCTATCAACCGAGGCTACGACCCACGCGACTTTACATTGGTCGCCTTTGGGGGCGGTGGAGGACTGCACGCCGCCGCGCTCGCGCGCGAGCTCAATATCCCCAAGGTGGTGATTCCCGCGCACGCCGCGGTGTTTTCGGCCTGGGGTATGCTGATGTCCGATCTGCGGCGGGACTGGGTACTGACCCGTCCCACCCCGTTGACCGCGGAGGCGATGGTCGAAATCGATCGCAACGTCCAGGATCTGAAACGAAGCGCGATCGCCGCCTTCGAGGCGGACGGATACGGACCGCCGGACGTGCGCTTCGAGTGCATGGCGGACATGCGCTATGAGGGCCAGGAGCACACGGTAGCTGTCCCCCTGCCAGCGGGACGCTTGACCACCGAAACACTTGCGGAAATCGCCGAATCCTTCCAGACGAACTACGAGCGGGAGTATACCTATCGGCTCGGCAATGCCGTCGAGCTCGTCAGCTACCATCTTGCTGCCTTCGCCGCTGTCAAGCAGCCGCAACCGCCCCGACTCGAGCAGGGGGACGGCCAGGAAAGCACTGCTCTGAAAGGGCGGCGTCGCGTGGATTTCGATGAGGAGGGTATACACATGGCCGCCGTCTATGGTCAGCCGCTGTTGGGTGCCATGGCTGAAATTCGGGGGCCTGCGATCGTCGAAGGGGCCGACAGCGTCACGGTGCTGCCCCCGGGCCACGGACTGCGCGTGGACGAATACGGCAATCTCCATATCGAGATCCAACGCTGACCGTTGAGCGCGCCGGACGAGGTTGAACGATGAAACGGAAAGCCAGCTTTGATCCCGTGACCATCGAGATCATCCAGAGCTCGCTCGATGCGATTTCGAGCGAGATGTTCGCGACGATGCGCAAGACGGCGATGAGCTCGATCATCTACGAAGTGCTCGACTTCGGCGTGGCGATCACCGACCGTGAGGGGCGGCTCGCGAGCTCTGGCGCCGGCATTCCAGCCTTCGTCGGCATGCTCGATTACGGTGTGCGTGCCATCATCGAAAAATTCTCTGCGGGAGACATTCATCCAGGCGACATCTTCGCGGCCAACATCCCCCATCGCGGAGGGGTCAGCCACATGAACGATGTGGCCCTGATCCTCCCGGTCTTCGCCGCGGAGGAGCTCATCGCCTGGGTTGCGAACAAGGCGCATTGGGCGGACGTCGGCGGCATGGCACCGAGCAGCATCAGCCCCAATGCGACGGAAGTCTTCCAGGAGGGCCTGCAGCTGCCCGAGATCAAGCTGTTCGAGAGGGGTAAGCCCATTCCCTCGGTGATGGACATCATCATGGCCAACATCCGCATGCCGGAGACGGCACGTGGCGATCTCTGGGCCGGCGTTGCCTCGATGAAGGCGGGCGAGAGGCGTATCCAGGAGCTCGCTCGCAAGTACGGCGCGAGCACGGTTACCCACGCCATCGAGCGCTTCCTCGATTACGGCGAAACCATCTCTCGTCAGGCGCTCAAAACACTGCCGAAGGGAACGTTCGAGGCGCAAGACCAGCTCGACGACGGCCGGCTGCTCAGGGCCACAGTGACGATCAGCGAAGAGGAATTCATCGTCGATATGAGGGGCAATCCGGCACAGGATACAGGTCCTTTCAATTGCTCCTTTGCTTCCACGGAGGTTGACGCCAAGGTTTTATTCAAGGCGATCACCAGTCCGCAGACACCAGCCAATGCCGGCTCCTTCCGACCTCTGAAGCTGCTCTGTGACGAGCGCTCGATGTTCAATGCCGAGTATCCAGCGGCGATGGGGCTCTATTATGAAGTCGGCATCCGGGCGCTCGATATCATCTGGAAGGCACTGGCGCCGCATCTGCCCGATCGCTTGACTGCCGGCCATTATGCCTCGATCTGCGGCACCTTCATCGGTGGTACGCATCCCGACAGCGGCAAGTTCCATGTGTCCATCGAGCCGCAGCTCGGTGGTTGGGGCGGTGCGCAAGGGCAAGACGGAGACAGCGCCCAATACACCGCGAGTCACGGCGAGACCTTCAATTGCGCCGTGGAGGTGAACGAAGCCCGCAACGGCGTGCGCATCGACCGCCTGGAGCTCAGCGACGAGCCGGGCGGTGAAGGCGAGTTTCGCGGCGGCAAGGGAATCCGGCTCGACTATCGCATTCGCAGCGACGATTTCTGGATTACCGCCATGTATTCGCGCAGCAAGGTTCCACCGTGGGGTCTGAGCGGGGGTCGCGACGGCTCAGTGAACTACGTTCACGTCCTCCGCAGTGACGGGCGCGAGGAAAAGTATTCGAGCTGCGCGAAGCTGCCCCTGAAGCGCGGCGACGTAGTCCGTATCGTGACCGCCAACGGCGGCGGGTACGGTGACCCGAGGAAGCGACTACGCGAGCGTGTGCTCGCTGATCTTGAGGATGGATATATCACGCGGGCGGTGGCGGAAGAGATTTATGGTTTTGACGCGGGAACCACGTGATCCTTGGCGTGCCGATGGCGCTTAAAATCGTGTGGCCAGTGACGCGTGTGGAGGAAGCGCGCGCACTTTCCGCGTTGGTTGGACTGGGGGTGATCGGGACGCTCGGCACCTGGTCGTTTCTACCCCTCGTCGTCAGCCGAGCCATTGCAGATCTCGGCCTCGACGCGCGATTCGCAGGTTTCCTGGCGGCAGCCGAGATGGCCGGCGGCGGTGTCGCGACATTCCTTGCCTCCTTCATCGTGCATCGATACGACCGTCGGCTGCTTACGCTCTGGGGACTCCTGCTGATCGCGCTCGGCTCGGCCGTGTCGGTGTGGGCAAATCAGTTTGAAGTCCTGCTGGTCAGTCGGGCGGTAACTGGCATCGGCGAAGGCGCAGTAACTGCCGCAGTCATCTCTTCAATGGCAAGCACGCGTTGGCCCGAGCGAAACTTCGGCATTTGGACAATCGTCAATATGGCCGCGGCGACTCTGCTGTTCTTCCTAATCATGCCTGGAGTGATGGATCTGGGCGGTATCAGCGGCGTCTTCACCGCGTATCTGTGCCTGACCATCCCGGGCTTTCTTCTGGTCGCATGGTATCCGCGACATCGAGCCGAGCCACTCCAGGCTACGAGACCCATGAGCATCTCCAGCACCCCCGTCCTGTTCTGTCTGGCCGCCATCCTGGTGGCACATCTCGCCCATGGAGGCATCTGGGCATATGTCGAGCGATTCGGAACCGCCGCCGGCGCTGGCCCAAGGCTCGTAGGACGGGCTTTGGGCTCAGCGGCTTTCGTGGGTTTTTTGGGTGGAATTCTCGTGACCCTCCTCGGGACGCGCCGCGGGCGTGTACTGCCCAATACATTGGCTCTCGCCCTCTCGTCGGGCAGCCTGCTGCTTCTCGTCATAAATGGCGGCCCTGTCGTGTTCGTCACTGCGGCCATGGCTTTCTACCTCGCATGGGTGTTCGGTCTGCCATATCTCATGGGGATCATTGCGGCACTCGATCCAGAAGGACGCGCAGCGACGCTTGCCATCGTCATGCAAAGCGTGGGTCTGGCGGGAGGACCGGCGATCGCCGGCATTCTGGCCGCCCACGCGCACTACGACAACCTCGCCTGGTTCGGCCTCGGCGCATACCTTCTAGCGCTCAGCATCGCGGTACCGCTCGCTCGCCTCGTGGACCACCGCGTGACAGCGCAAGCTTGAAATCCCGCGGTGGTTCTATCAGGTGGGCCACGGGCCTCGCGCGATTGCGCCGAGATAGAACCCAAGCTCCATCAGCTGCTGACCGGCGCCCATGCTGTCACCGGTATAGCCGCCGAGGCGCCGCCGGAGGTACAGGCCCCAGATGCCGCCTACCACTGCAGCGGCACCCGCGCCTCCGAGCGCCGGCGTTCCCAGCAGAGTGAGAGGGGCGATCGCAGCGAGGGCTGCGACTGCAATTGATAAGCTGGAGACATCCTGCGCGAACGGACGTGCGCGCGAAGGGCCGGTTTCGCGGGCGTACGGGAGACAGCTCATCAACACGACGACGCCGAAGCGGGTTAACGCGTGGCCGCACACCAGGAGCAGTGCCGCGCGGGCGGGCACCACCGCTTGCAAGCAAGCCACTTTGAGGAGGAGCGCGAGACCTAAGGCCAATGCACCAAAGACTCCAATCCGCGGATCCTTCATGATCGTCAGCGCTTGATCGCGGGTCCGCCCGCCGCCGAATCCATCCATGGCATCGGCCAACCCGTCCTCGTGCAGCGCACCGGTCAGGAGGATCGTGGCAGCGGTGCTCGTAACGACTGCGACGAGAGGTGGCCAGAGCAGTGACCCCAGCAGCAACGCAGCAGCGCCGGTACAACCGACCAGGAGACCGATCACGGGCAGGTAATGGATCGCGCCGCGCAGGTGTTCCTCGGAGTGGCCGACCCACGCCGGCACGGGTAGGCAGGTAAAGAACTGGATCGCCGCGAAGAGCCGGGTCAGCTCGCGCTTGGCGGCGGGCATTCCTTCAGCCACTGGCGAGGTCCGCGAACCAGAACTGCTCGCCGCCGTACTCAGGAGGACCGGTGTAGCTACGCAATCCGCTGACGACTGCAGGAATGGGCCATCGAAACCGGGGTGCGTGCGTCACGAACGTATGAAACTCGCCATTCTCACCGCAGGCATCGACGCCCTCCGGCAGATCGGCGATGAATTGCCGGTCGTATGGTCTGCCGCAGAATGACTGCGGGAGCCAGCGCGTGTTGACGCACACACAGAGGGCCTTGATGTCCCTGCGCAGCACATCATCCACTACGAGCGGTCTTGGCCGTCCCCACAACGGCAAGTGCGCGGTCATGTCCGCGCGGGCACAGACCTTCTCTTCCCACTCCCGATGGG
>WNER01000281.1_pt1 | contig 11980 bp, 11 predicted proteins | sample 5399921 | NCBI WGS metagenome assembly WNER01 (sample SAMN13153331, study PRJNA577476) | soil metagenome | isolation source: 20 cm grassland meadow soil 5 days after 1st rain plot 5 | place: USA:California | collected 2015-09-21 | reverse complement strand
TGAACCAGATCGGCCGCATTGCCGAAGGGCAGATCGTTGAGCTCGTCGAACACCCGCCCGAATCGCAAGCGCCGCGCAAGGGTTTGTTCAGAGCAGGCGCGCCCCCGCTTCGAGACATGCGCCCGCGCCATCTGGTTTCCTACAGTTACTTGATTTCCGGCGTCACCTATCAGACGGCGCAGGACATCACCGGCCTTGAAAGCCAGATTCGCCTGGAACGGCTCGTGGCGGGCCAGCCGGCCAGCATCAAGTACGATGCTTCCAATCCCAGCGATTCCATTCTCGTCGCCGACGACTGGTCCGGTCTGCGCTGATCGCCCTTCGCCGCCTGACGGCCTTATGCGTTCTGCTTTCCCCCCGGTTGCGCTATCCTTCTTCATGCCGCTGCCGGGCGTATCGATCCGAGTCTAATGAAAATGATCCTCGCTTCCGTTCTGACCACCATCCTTATCGTGATGATGACCCTCGGGGCCATGTTTATTCTCGTGCGAGCCACCGTGTACGTGACTTCGCTCGAATCTCCCGTGCAGCGCGCCGCTGCCATGGGCGCGGAACTGCTCCTGGGTGTCGTGCTACTCATGGGAACCGTCTGGCTCGCCACCCATCTTGCCGTGCGCATTTTTGGACCGCAGAAATCCGCTTCCGAGGGAGGAACCGTTGTCTGAGCCCAAGCCCAGTTTGATTCCCGAAGCCAGTCACGGTGACCGGATGGAAGAGCTTCGCCGCATTTCCGAGGAAGCCCAGGCCGGCGGCGGCCCGGAGCGCCGCGAGCGTGAACACCAAGCCGGGAAGCTCACGGCGCGCGAGCGCATTCATCTTCTTCTGGACGAGGGCACCTTCGAGGAGCTCGACAAATTTGTCCGCCATCGCTGCGTCGATTTTGGCATGCAGGAGCAGCGTCCCGCTGGCGACGGGTTTGTTACCGGTTTCGGCCGCATCGATGGCCGTCTGGTTTATGTTTTCGCGCAGGACTTTACTGTTTTCGGCGGTTCGCTCTCTGAAACGAACGCCCAGAAAATCTGCAAGATTATGGACCTCGCCATGCGCTCCGGAGCTCCGGTCATCGGCCTCAACGATTCCGGTGGCGCACGCATTCAGGAAGGCGTCGCGTCGCTCGCGGGTTACGCCGATATATTCCTCCGCAACACGCTGGCCAGCGGAGTCATCCCACAGATCAGCGCCATCATGGGCCCTTGCGCGGGCGGCGCCGTCTACTCGCCCGCCATCACCGATTTCATCTTCATGACTCGCGACACCTCTTACATGTTCGTTACTGGCCCCGACGTCATCAAGACGGTCACGCACGAGGAAGTCACCAAGCAGGAACTTGGTGGCGCTATGACCCACAACGCCACCAGTGGCGTCGCTCACTTTGTCTCGCGGGACGATGCCGATTGCCTGGCCATGATCCGCGAATTGATGAGTTTTCTCCCCTCCAACAATCTGGAAGATCCGCCGCGCCGAGCTACCTCAGACTCCCCGGCTCGCCGCGATGGATCGCTCAACACTCTGGTTCCGGCCGACCCGCAGAAGCCTTATGACATGAAAGATGCCATTCACTCGGTTGTTGACGATGGTTTTTTCTTCGAAGTCCACGAACATTACGCGAAGAACCTGGTCGTCGGATTTGCAAGCCTCGACGGCCGTCCCATTGGCATCGTCGCCAATCAGCCTGCGTTTCTCGCCGGGGTTCTGGATATCAACGCTTCCGTGAAGGGTGCGCGCTTCGTCCGTTTCTGCGACGCTTTCAACATTCCGCTCGTCACCTTCGAAGACGTTCCCGGTTTTCTCCCCGGCACGCAGCAGGAATTCGGAGGCATCATCAAGCACGGCGCGAAGCTGCTCTTTGCCTTCGCCGAAGCCACCGTTCCGAAAATCACCGTCATCACGCGTAAGGCCTACGGTGGCGCATACTGCGTCATGGCTTCGAAACACATTCGAACGGATGCCAATTTCGCCTGGCCCAGCGCGGAAATCGCAGTCATGGGTCCTGAGAGCGCCGTAAACATCGTTCACAAGCGCGATCTCGACAAAGTTCCCGAATCGGACCGCGAGAAACTGCGCCAGGAAAAAATCGCCGAGTTCCGCGACCGTTTTGCCAATCCCTTCGTGGCCGCCGAGCGCGGCTACATCGACGCGGTCATCGAGCCCGCCGACACACGCGCCCGCATCATTACTGCCCTCCGCGCCCTCGAAAACAAGAAGGACACGAACCCCCGCAAGAAACACGGCAACATCCCTCTGTAGTTGTGACTTTGTGCAGGGGCGGGAGAATGCTGCGCCCGGCAGCCGCGACGCGTCAGCAGGGTCGAAATTACTTCAGCAAATATTCTTGCAAGAACTCGACCGTCGCATAGAACTGAAAATCCTGGTTGGGCTTTTTTCGGTATCCGTGGCCTTCGTCTTTCGCGATCAGCAGCCATACCGGTGTCCCCTGCTTTTTCAGTGCATCGGCGATCTGCTGCGATTCGCTCACCGGCACACGCGGATCGTTCTTTCCTGCGATCACCAACATGGGCTTCTTGATCTTGTCGATGTTATTCATTGGGGCGATTTTTTCCAGGAACCCCCGCGTCTTCGGGTCGCGCTCGTCGCCGTATTCCACACGCCGCAACTCCCGCCGGTACGCCTCGGTGTGCTCGAGAAACGTCACCAGGTTTGACATTCCCACGATGTCCACCGAGCAGCGAATCCGGTCGCTGTAAAACGTCGAGACAGCCAGCGTCATGTGTCCGCCGTAACTTCCGCCGGTCACGGCAATCCGCTCGCTATCCAGTCCCGGCTGCGTCGCAATCCAGTCAAACAGCGCGTTGACGTCCTTGTAGGTATCCTCGCGCTTAAATCCATTGTCCAACAGCGAGAACGTCTTCCCGTACCCCGTCGACCCTCGCACATTCGGATAGATCAGCGAAATCCCCAGTTCGTTCAGAAGGTAATTGGCGCGTCCGAGAAATGTTGGTTGCGACTGCCCCTCGGGGCCGCCATGAATCACTACCAGCACCGGCCGCTTGCCAGTAAACGTCGCCGGCGGCTGGTACAAAAACCCGGAAATCATCTTCCCGTCGAAACTCTTCCACCGAACTAACTCCGCTTGCGGAAACCTATCCGTCTTCACCGCCATTTCGCTGGTCGTCCATCGTTCCACTTTTCCATTCGTCACATCCAGCGAATACACATCTCCCGGGTCACGCGCATTGTTCAGCGAGAATCCGAGCTCATGCCCATTCTTATGCCAGTGCAGGGAACCCATAACTCCCGCCGGCAGCTTGGGCAACGGTATTTCCTTTTTCGTGGAGGCGTCCATCACATGCAATATGCTTACACCCTCTTCATCGGTCATGAACGCAATCATCTTTCCGTCCTGCGTTACGTCAAACGACTCCACGTCCCACGGAATGTTCGTCGTCAGGTACTCTTGCTGCTTCGTTGCCAGATCAATGTAAGCCAGGCGGTGAAACTCCGAATCCTTGTCCGTGGTGACGTAAATCCCCTTGCCGTCTTTGCTGAACCGTCCTTCGCCATAAGAGACTTTTTCGGTCATATTTCTAGGTGTAAGCTCTAATTTCTCGCCAGTCGCCGCGTCCACAAGCCAGAAGTACGATTCGTTGATGGAAAGCTCTTCCTCCAACAGAATTCTCTTGTCATCCGGCGACCAATCCTGCGGTTGCCAACCACCGCCGGCGAGCTGGGTCAACAAATGATCCGTCTTGGGATCGCTCGGATTCATCACCCACAAATCCGTATCTTTTCCCGTGCGCCTCGTGGACATGTAGGCGATCTGGTCGCCGCTCGATGACCACGGTCCGGCGAGGTTCCGCGACCTCCCGTCTGTCAGCAATGTCACATCGCCGGCGGCCAGGTCGTAACGATAGAGCTGGTACCACTCCCCGCCGCCGATGTCCTTCGCAAAAAGAATGTAGTCACCGCCATGCGGATGAAAGCGCCCGCTCCCGACGGAGTCCGCGAAAAAAGTCAACTGTTGCCGCGTCCCTCCCGGCATTTTCACCACATGAAGTTGCGGGGTCTCCGCAAATCGCGTGGCGATCAGCATTTCGCGTTTTGTGGGGTGCCAATCCGCCAAATTCGCGCTTCGATACGACCCGTATCGCCCCGCCGTCTCCGCCAGCGAGGTCAGCATCTTGGGCACTCCATCAACGATCAAATTGTCGGCGGGGGCGATCACGGAATCCTGCGCGCGCACCGGCGCGAGCACGAAGAATCCCAGTGCCAGCAAAAAGTAGGATCGTTTCATCTTGGTTGTCCTCCACATCATGAGTGCAGGATTCTGTGTATACACCATCAGTGCCGCGATCGCGAACATTTGTTCGAGCCGGCGAAACTCGCTCAGCACCGTTGCGGCGAAGTGACTCCTTGGATAGAGATCAGACCATCGCTCCCGTCGCTTGACGCGGGACTTTTGTCACTGCTTCGGCCATGTTACCCTTTGCCGCTAAACTCGGTTGTTAGAGCTTTTCATGCAACTTCGAAAGTATGCCGGCGCTTGCATGCTCTTGCTTCTAGCAGGGGCGGGCACGCGCGCGCAAAATAAGACTGTAGCCGAACGCCTGGGCTATCCGACGGATTCGAAGCTTCTCATCATTCATGCTGACGATCTTTCCGTGGCCCATTCTGTGGACACCGCCAGCTTCGACGCTCTGGACAAGAAGGCCGTCACTTCTGCCAGCATCATGGTGCCCTGCGCCTGGCTCACCGAGGTCGCTTGGTATGCGAAAGACCATCCGGATGCGGACCTGGGTTTGCACCTTACCCTCACCAGCGAGTGGAAAGTCGATCGCTGGGGTCCGGTGGAATCAAAAGACAAAGTCACTAGCCTGCTTGATCCATCCGGCTATCTGTGGCCGGAAACTCTCCCGGCAGTGCGCAATCTGAAACCCGAGGAAGCCGAGCGGGAACTTCGCGCCCAGGTCGAACGCGCCGTCGCCGTCGGAATTCGGCCCACACATCTGGACAGCCACATGGGTGTGCTCTTCTCCACACCGGAACTTTTCGCCGTCTACGTCAGAGTCGCGCATGACTACAAATTGCCTTTTTTTGCGGTACGGCTTCCCAGCGTTCCCGCTCAATTTTTCTCCCTTCTCTCTGAAAAGGACGTCGTTCTGGATTCGGTGGTCATCGCTAGTCCCACCGTTCGCGCAAACGAATGGCGAGATTTTTATCTCCAGGCGGTGAAGAACCTGAAACCCGGCGTCACCGAAATGATCGTCCACCTCGGTCATGACGATGCCGAACTACAAGCTGTGACTTTGGATCACCCGGACTACGGTTCTGCCTGGCGGCAGCGCGACTATGATGTTGTCACCAGCCCCGAATTCAAGAAGGCCTTGGAAGAAAATCACGTCATCCTTGTCAAGTGGAAGGATTTGAAGAAGCTCTTGACATCCTCCCCCTCCTGAAGTTCCTGAAGGAAGGAGATTCCTACTGGCTCCATGCCTAAGCATGAAGGTCTTCGGTGGGCACCCCGGCCTGAAGTCCGGGGCCTCTGCCACTCGCGGGGTCAGGTCGTTTCGCCGAAGCACACGAGCATGGCAGATTCGTGGCGCCCGCTTGCCTCCGTGCTAAACTCGCAGCTCGCTCAATCCTTACTATGTTCAAGAAAATCCTGATCGCCAATCGCGGTGAAATCGCCGTGCGCATCCTGCGCGCCTGCCGCGAGCTTGGCATTCGCTCCGTCGCGGTCTTCAGTGATGTCGACCGCAAGTCGCTCCACGTTCGCCTCGCCGATGAAGCCTACCCCATCGGCCCGGCGCCCTCGCGTGAAAGCTACCTCTCGATTGATAAGCTCATGGACGTGGCGCGGCGCGCCGGTTGCGATGCGCTCCATCCGGGTTACGGATTTGTCGCGGAAAACGCCGCGTTGCCGCGTGCCTGCACGGACACGGGCCTCACCTTCATCGGGCCGCCAGCCGACGCCATGGAATCGCTCGGCTCCAAGACTGCCGGCCGCCAGCTTGCCCACCGCGCGGACGTTCCCGTGGTTCCCGGGACGAACGACGCCATCGAAAATCCACGCGAAGCGCAGACCCTGGCGCACCGCATGGGCTACCCCGTTCTTCTGAAGGCCGTCGCCGGTGGCGGCGGAAAGGGCATGCGCCTCGTTAACAACGACGCCGAATTCGAATCCGCATTCCGCGATGCCTCGTCCGAAGCCCTGAACGCTTTCGGTGACGACCGTCTTTACCTGGAAAAATATCTCTACCGGCCCCATCACATCGAAATCCAGATTTTCGCCGACGCTCACGGCCGCGTCGTTTCTCTTGGCGAGCGGGAATGCTCCGTGCAGCGGCGCCATCAAAAAGTGATCGAGGAAGCGCCCTCGTCGGTCATCACTCCCGACCTGCGCAAGAAGATGGGCGACGCCGCGGTGCGACTCGCGCGCGCCGGCGGTTACGTCAACGCAGGCACGGTTGAATTCCTCGTTGACGCCAACCTCAATTTCTATTTCTTGGAAGTGAATACGCGCTTGCAGGTCGAACATCCTGTCACCGAACAGGTTACCGGCCTCGATCTGGTGAAGCTTCAGATCGCCATCGCCGCGGGCCACCGCCTGCCCTTCGCCTGGGAATCCATCACGCCGCGCGGCCACGCCATGGAAGTTCGCCTGTATGCCGAAGATCCCGATAATAATTTCTTCCCGTCACCAGGAACAATTATTTCTCGCCAGGTTCCCGGCGGTCCGGGCATTCGCCTGGACGACGGCGTCTACGAGGGTTGGACGGTACCCAACGATTACGATCCGCTTCTCAGCAAGCTCATTGCCTGGGGCAATAGCCGCGAGGAAACCATTGCTCGCCTTCGGCGCGCCCTCGAGGAATACACTGTCGTTGGCATCAAGACCAACGCTGGGCTTTTCCGCCGCATCCTTGATGAACCCGATTTTCTCCGCGGCGAGATCCACACCAAGTGGCTGGACGAGTTGCTTTGCCGCCCACGCACCAGCGTGTCGGACGGAAATCAATCGGGAAGCTCGGCCGCCGATGCCGCGGCCATCGCCGCTGCAATGTGGCAGGCAAACCAGTGGGACAGACATTCTTGTCTGTCCGCTTCTTCCATAGAGCAACCCTCTCGCTGGAAGCAAGAAGGCCGTCGTGCGCAATTGGACCGTCTGCCATGAGATATGAGGTCCAACTCACGTCTTTTTCCTACGGAGAGAAAAAACGCGTCATTGAACTCGAACGCGATACCGCCGGCTGGCGGGTTACCTTGGATGGCCGCCCCATGGCAGTCGATGCCGTCCAGATCGCTCCCAACATCCTTTCCCTTTTGCTTGATGGCCAATCCTTCGAAATCAGCGTGACGCCGGCTGCAGAGGGCCAACTGAAGATCCAAACTGGCGCGCATGAATTCACCGCCGAAGGCATCGATCCTCGCGCCTGGAGGGGCCGCCGCCACAGCCATGTCGAAGCCCAAGGCCGCCAGCAGATCGTTGCGCCCATGCCCGGCAAAGTCGTGCATCTTCTCGTCCAAGCGGGCGACTGGGTTGAAGCCGGCCAGGGCCTTCTAGTTATTGAAGCCATGAAGATGCAGAACGAAATCCGCTCGCCCAAGGGCGGCACGGTGGAACGCGTTCTGGCCAAGGCAGGCCAGCCCGTCAACGCTGGCGAAGTCCTCTGCATCGTCACTTAGCCTGCAACGGAAAACTGGTACACCAACACTTGTGCGAAAGGTAGGCAACAATCCCAGGTTATAGACGCACTTGATGAACTCGGCCGTCGTGCCCATGTTACGCCCGACACCGGCGGATGGATCATACTGTACGACCAGGAATGCGAAAAATTTGACCTGGACTTACTGCAGTCCTGGCATTGACAATTTCAACGCGGCTATCGTGCATCGCACTCGCCAGCTTCAACGCTGACGACGGCATTCTTTGGTTGGGGGTCTAGGAAGACGGCAAGCTCGCCACTCGGTATTCTTCTGAACGAAAACATTTTGCAGATGCCGGCGAGTTTCCGCACATCGAGGACGTTCGAGGCGTGCTCTGCCGAATCTTCGAGAAACCTGAAAAAAGGCAGCAGGTTCAGAAGATACTCCGCAGACCTCATGGCCTATTAGGGCTGCTCTCCGTTTTTTCCAGAATTCTCCTTTCCTATTTGATCGAGGTGCTTCGCCACGGCGATCTCGCGGAAGCTCTCGGCCTACCATGGGCTTCTGTTGGTCTTGGTTATGAGTACGTGAATCGAGGTGAAACGCCGCCGGACATGAAGCGCGAGACACTTCGGCGAACGTTAAGCGGCTAGCGGAAAATGTTGGTCATTGCGCGGAATTAGTGCCCGATGGACCGTTGCGGAGCGGTGGTCTTTGCCGCGTCCGGCAATTTGCCTGCCGCCTCGATGACCTGCTCGGCCAGGAAGTTCGTCACTCGCGCCCCGTCTCGCGCGATCGCCAGGTAGGCCAGGCGCAGCAACTGTTCCTTACGATTGCGCAGCGTATCGCGAATCGTTTGTTGCACTTGCGGTTCGGCGATACCGCGAAGCCCGGGAGATTCACGGGTAATGAGCTTGAGGATCAGGATGCGCGGGCCGTCTTTCGTCTGAACCTGAATAGGCTGGCTTACTTGCCCGGCCTTCGATCCAACCACAATCTTTTTCAGCGCTGGGTCGGATTGATTCAGCGAGGATTCCGGAACGTAGCCCAGGTCGCCGCCCGTTCCCGCGGTGTTCACGTCCTCGGAATAATCCATCGCCAATTGTGCGAAGTCCGCGCCACTGTTCAGCCGGTCCATCAGCATCTTCACCTTCCGTTGGGCCTCGGCTTCATTGGTCGCGTCGTCGTTCTTACGGTTGCGAATTTGTTGTTCTTTCCTCGGCGTTACCAGGATCTGCGCAATGTGGTACTGCGGCTCCGCCACGTTGAACTGCGCCTTGTTCGCGTTATAAAAGTCCGTGACGTCCTGGTCGGTGATCGAGATCTTCGCCACCACTTCACGGTTCAGCAATTTCTGGATCGAAAGCTGGCGCCGTAACTCGAGCTTCAAGTCCTCTACGGTCATCGATTGATCCTTCAGCCGCCGCTGAAATTCATCTTCGGTGTACGGGCTCTTCAGCTCGGTGAATTTGTCCTCCACTTCCCCGTCGCTCGCCTCAAGGTTCAGCTTCTTCGCCTTTTCGAGCAGAATCTCGTTGTTAATCAGCTCGTCAAGCACATTCAGCTTCTGCGACAGCGATTCCTCCTGCGAAGGCTCCTGCCCCTCCGGATTTACCCGCGTGCGATAGTACTTATCGACTTCATCCCGCTTGATCTCTTTCGCGTTTACGACCGCCCACACGTCGGGCGCATGGCGAGCTTCCTTGTTGCAGCCTGCGGCAGCCGCAAACACCATCGCCGCCAGAGGCAGCCATGCGGCGGCGCGCTTCACCCCATTTGACTGCTTCATCCGACGCCCCACGGAGGGCAGGTTCAGAACGGTCAAGTTCAAGATTGGAGACTCAGGCGGCTTTCTTTATCTTGCCGGCGCGGATGCACGCCGTGCAAACACGGACGTGTTTCCTCACGCCCGCCACGACCGCGCGCACGCGCTTCAGGTTCGGATTCCAGCGGCGCCGCCGCGTGTTATTCGCGTGGCTGATCACGTTTCCAAAATGCGGCGCTTTGCCGCAAAACTCACACTTCAGTGCCATTTTTCTTCCTGCTTCAATTTTTATTTGGGCTTGGGTTTCCTGCTCGAATGTCGCAAAGCCGAGCTCCTCATTCTAGCAGACCCCCACTCGCGGGCAAAGTGCGCCTTTTCCGTCCTCAGCGATTCCGTAAAGCGCCATCTGCCCTCGAGTACGCCGCTGATTTGACGCCAGTTGTGGCAGCCAAGGAAGCTAGGGCGAGTTGGAATGCTCGCGGGATGGCAGAAACCGCTTGATTTTTCGAGTCGGAAGGAATGCGGCGGCATGGCGTCAGGGCGGACACCCGGAAAGATTGCTAGACACGTCTAAGGCAAGGCACCGCGGAGATCAACTAGTATTCGGAGAAAGAGCGACGAACCAGTAGGCTAAGCTCTTGGCGAACTCATGAAAGGTCTCGCATTTTCGGCGGGCATGGCTGCGGACTTGGCGGTGGTAGAAGACCAATGACAAGGTATAGGCCAGAAACCGAATCATCGTCAGCACCACCAGGGCCGTAGTTTGGTGGACCGCAGGGTGTTTGAGGTGACAGTCGGTGGTGATGGTCTGAAAGACTTCCGTATCGATTCGCCAACGGCTGCGACTGAACTGATGAATGAACAGCGGGGAGATCGAGCCGAGTTCGAAATTGGTGGCGTAGAAGTTGGTGCTTTCTTGCGTCACCGCCGCCTTGCCCTTGATGCGATGACCGTCTTGTTCGCTGACGGTGACGCGATGCTGGTGTTCGATGCGAACCGTTTTGACGATCCGCACCTGGCGATCGGCGACCGGCCAATCGACCTCCGGCAAGTGCCAGTAGCGAATCTCCTGGCCAGGCTCGGCGTGAACGCCGGCGGGAGATTGCTGGGTGAGACGCTCCGCCTCGCGCAATAATTCGGGCTGGTTCTCTTTCAAGGTGAAGGCCCAAACCAGACCCAGACGTTCCACCTCTTTGACGAAGGGGGCTTGCAGATACAAAGCATCCCCCACCAACACGTCCAGGAAGCGGCGGCCCAACTGCCCGACCAGATCTTGGAGCAGCGCCAGGGCGCAGGACACCTCTCCTTCGCCGTTCTTCTGAAAGCGGACACCTAAAGGAATGGGGAAATCGGTGCTGACCAAGACCACCGCGACGATGCGGTGATAATACTGAATATCGGTTTGCATCTCGCCGTTCACCTTGTGCTGAACCTCCCGCTCCATGCAGGCATCGCAACACCGGGCAAACGAACTGCAGATTTCAATTCCATCGACCGCCCCAACCACCAATCCTCGGGACCAATCGGAGCGTAGAACTCCGTTGCGTTTCAGGCGGCGAGCAATTTCACAACTGAGGGCGAACACGGCTTCGGGAGATTGTCTTTCTAGCGAGTAGCCGATGGTGTCGTCACTGAGCGGTCCGATGCGTTTAGCCAGCGCCCCATGGTGACATTCTGCCTCCATCTGCAGCAGGCTGGGAATCTGCATAGCCGCACCCAAGAAGACGGCGTCAAACACCTTTTTCCAAGAGTGCTGTGGAAACTGCCGTCCCTCGGGCAGAGCGCTCACCAAATCGGAGAAGCCAAACACCTTGTCGAGATAAGCCTCGAACCGGTGCCGGATCAAACTTGGCGATCTTTCTTTTCTTTGAGAAACCGCTTCAGGTTGACCTTGCAGATGGTAGCGGCGGCAGCATCAAAGCGTCGGCGCATGTCGATCTTTTGGCGCACCAAGTCAACCAGTTCCGCCGGAATGTTGAGAGCTTTCGGCTTGCCGTCAATCAGCACGGAGATCTGATATTGCGAATGCAGGCGTTTGCCGTCGGCACAATGACAGTTGGGCCGGCCGCAGGCGCGAGTGCGTTCGACAAACGAGCCGGGCAGCATTTCGCGGAGAGCACCGAGGCTGCGGATGAGTTTGCCGCGCAGTTCCAGGTCGGGTTCGCGTGGTGATTTCATATGACACTAATAATAGTGTCAGAAAAGCATAAAGTCAAGTACCCCAAAAGATTTGCAAGAATGCCGTCAAACTGAGACCGGAGTGGAAACCCCTGCAAACAAACGGGCTGGCGCTGACGCGACCCCTACCTTAAGGAATCACTGTCTTCGGCACATGGAGGAAACTGTATGAAAAGCACGATTACTTTTGGCGGAGCATTGATTCGTGTAATGCTGGTGGCCCTCACCGTTTTCGTACCTGCGATGGCTCTATTTAGCGGACCTTCGCCCGCACCAAAGGCAGCCCCTCGTTCAACGGCCAGCGAACGTCATTGCCTTCCCGTGGGCGGAACGGTCATGACCAACTTCGGCGCCATCGATGCAAACACCACGATGGGCATTGCCACAGGAGACTTGCGAGGCGCTGTAAGTGGAACTCTGCTCGGACCGCCC
>WNER01000314.1_pt1 | contig 11982 bp, 10 predicted proteins | sample 5399921 | NCBI WGS metagenome assembly WNER01 (sample SAMN13153331, study PRJNA577476) | soil metagenome | isolation source: 20 cm grassland meadow soil 5 days after 1st rain plot 5 | place: USA:California | collected 2015-09-21 | reverse complement strand
CGATTGTGCCCGAGGCGCCGCCGACAAAAAAGAACCGGCGTGCGACTTCCTGGCCGGCGCCAATTTCCGCGAAGGTCCCGTAACGTTTGGCGTCGAGATTAATTTGGAACGCTTTCTTATTCGTCCCGACATCCATCTCCGCTTTCACAATTTCCAAGATGTCGGCCTTTATGGGCTTCTCAACCGCCGAGTTGGCGCGCCCAAAAAGCGCCGTCGACCCGACCGGTGGTAGCACAGCCATCTTGGCTGTGGGGCCAACGGGCATCCTGCCCGTTGATTTCGGCAGCGAGACAACCGCAAAAGAAATGGTGACTCTGTCTGCTTGCGATTTCAGCGATCGACGCAAGCAGGAGGCCTGAATTACAATCGCACCTTTTCCACCGCGTTGGCCGCAATCCACCCGCGTTGATCATTCGGCAGCGCCGCGTAATTCCAGTCACCGCGTTCCTGTAAAATCAAAACTTCGCTTCCAGCTGGAAGAGCCAGAACGCTCCGCGCACTGTCGACGGTCGCAACTCTGGCTTCGGTGTTCTCCGCAATCACAATTGCCACGCCCTGTCCGTGGGTTCCGTTTTCCGATTTGTACGCAGCGAACCCGCAAATCGCGGTCAGAAATATCCCTGCTACCGCCCACAGCACTCTACCCGGCCGCAGAATCAAAAGAATAATCGTGAGCCAGAAAGAAATCGCGGCCGCAATCGCGAAAAAATTAGCCGTGCCAAAATTCAGATATCTCTCCAAGGCTGACGGCGCCAGCTCCAGCGAACGCGTTTGATCGCGCGCAATCCGCAGATTGGCATCGGCTTCCGGATGATGGCGATCCAATCGTAAGGCGCGGTCATAATTCAAAATGGCCCGCCCGAAATCGCCGTCACGAAAGTAAGCGTTGCCGAGATCATAGAATAAATTCGCGCTCCACGCGCCCGAACCGACGACCGCTTCGTAATCTGCGATGGCCGCTTTGAAGTTTCCTGCGGCAAATTCAGTGTTTGCTTTCGCGAACAAATCATCGCCAGTCCGGCTCGGACCATCGTTTGACGCTGCCTCGGCGCTGGGCAGAGCGAATACGAGCAAAACCAGGATTTGAAATAGCACGCTTAGTTTCATCGAAGACTTTCGATCAAGTCCAGGGTTTCGCGCTGTCCATCACCGGATAGCCTGCCCTCGCCGTTGCTCGCGCCGCTGTAGCGGAACTCATCGCTAGTCGCAAACAAGCGCCGCATCCGCTCGCTTTGTTCCGCATTCAGGTCAAACACTCGCGCGGCGGTTTCCGCATCGACCGTCGCCGGTTCGATGTTCATTTGCTTAAGCGCGGCCTTCAGTTGCACCACGCGCGAGGCATCGGAGAAATATTCTCGCGGCGCCAGCTGGTCGCGGCGCAATTTGCGCAGCAGCTCATCCCTCTCGTGCTGCAGTTGTGCGGCCCGCAGAGCTGCGCGATTGGACGCGCGCACATTTTGAACTTTCCAACCCATTAGCCCCAGGGCAAAAGTGAGAGGAAGAAGTTGCGCCAGCCAAAATTCCTTTCGTGCATAAAACGTCGCAAAGCTGGATACGATTTTTCCGCGCTCATTAATTTGATGCAAAATGTCCTGCGCTTTTTGCTTTCCGCCTAAGGTGGGCGTGGCTGACGCTCCCGGCGTAGTTCCAGCGATCGCGGAGCTAGCTGGGGCATTTCCCTCCACGATTAATGGCACCGTCTCGCTTTGCAGTGTTACATATTTCTCTTTTACCGGATCGAAATAAGTGAAGGCCAGTGGCGGAACCCTCGTCAACTTCTCGTTAGGTGAAACTACCAGTTCGAATGTTTTCGTTCCGCTGATTCCAACGTCATCATCCTGCTTGAAATTCGATGATGGCGGATATTTGTGCCAGCCGCGCTCATCACTTAGCTCTGGCGCATTCATTCGGTCGAAATTCCCACGTCCAGAGATCGCCGCCTTGATCGTGATCGGGTCGCCTATCTGAACTCGCTTCGGGTTCGCTTCCGCGGTCATCGAGAAACTCCCTACCGCTCCGGAAAAAGTCGGCGGCGCTCCCGCAGGCAATGCCTTTACTTCCAATGAAACCGGGTCGCTCTTGACGTTGATCTCGTGTTGCTCCATCAGCCCTCCAAAGGGCAGCGCAAAGAAAGGATCGGAGAAGGGATCTTCGCTGAAAGGGTCAAACGGTTTGCGCCGCGTCCCCGAGCTCCGCCGCGGAACGAGAATATTCGCTTTTTGTTCGACCGGCCCAATTTGAAAATTGCCAACCCGGGCTGCGGAAATCGCCGTCTTATAATTGAAAACGACATAACTGCGCCCGTCGATATTCTCCAGATTGCGTTCGCCTTCGCCCAACTTTTGCACAGTGAATCCCTGTCCGTTCACTTGCGGTGGCGCCATCTCAGCAACGCGCGTCCGCGAATTAAATCCGATCCGCACTACCACTGGAATCATTTCGCCGACATAGGCTGTCTTTTTCGGTACCAGCAGCTCGGCGAAAGCGATCTTATCTTCGCCAGTCTGTGTATTGCCGGATGGCGCGCGATTGCTTCCGGCGCGCGCCGTCGGGTTGGGAGAATCCGCTACTCGCAGCGTTAGCTCGGGCGTCTGCAAATTATTCTTACCAACGCGAATACTTTGCGACGGAATCTTATAAGTGCCCGATTTCTCCGGCAAAATCGTGTAATTGTAGGTGATCGAAGAAGTGACTGATAAATTTCGCATCGTCATCGAGGTCGATTCGCCGGTATAATGAATCTGGAGACCCGGGATGTCGATGTTGCTTGGCGGTTTCACCGATGTTCCAGCGTTATCGATCTGAATTTGCAACTGCACCGTTTCACCCACAACGACGTCCGAGCTCGTCAGCACCGCCGTAATTTTCGGCGAATCCGCGAGCGCCGATTGGATTTGGACAGTCGCGACTAACGCCAGGATGAGAACTCGTCGGTCCATCAACATTTTCAATCAAACAATCAAACCTCAAACATCAAACATGCGCCTCACCAGTCGTTATAGACACGATGCACCGGCTTGCGTTCATCCAGTTGCACCCGCGCTTCCTCGTCCTTCATTGCCTGCAATAATCGTGCAGCCTGCTGGGGGCTCATCTCCCCCCGCTCCATCGCTTCGGCTTCGGCCGCTTGCTCTTTGCGCTGCTCGTCGCTCGGCTCGCCTGCGCTTTTGATCTCACCCGAGCGCGGTTTGGTGGGCGAGGCGGATGGCGTTGCGCCCGGTGACGCATTCTCATCCTTGCCGGAATTATCCCCCGGTGATGGTGATGGATTTTCTCCGGATTCTCCCGGGCTCGGCGAAGGATTTGAACTCCCATCGGGAGTCGGCGTTGGCGATTCCCCGGCGCCCCGCTCGTTCTTTTTCTGATCAGGCTGTTTCTGCTCGCCGCCGGGACTCGGTGATGGGGAGGGCTGCGCCTGCTGCTGCTGTTTATCGCGCTTCTCCGAGTTCTGCTGATCCTTCTGATTCTCGGGATTTTGTTCCTGGTTTTGCTGATTCGGTTGCTGCTGATTATTCTTCGTCCGCTGTTGATCTTGCTTCTGTTGATCCTGGTTTTGTTGCTGGTCGTTTTGTGATTGCTGTTGCTGCTGCTGCTGATCCTGTTGCTGGTCTTTCTTTTGATCCTTCTTGTTTTGCTGATTTTTCTGCGGCTTTGGCGGTGGTTGTTCCGGATGTTTCTTCAGTCTCTCGATCTTTTTTCTAACGATCTCCAGCCGTTCCGCGGCCGCCTTATCCTGCGGATCCAGCTTCAACGCCTGCTCGTAATGTTGCGCGGAATTTTCCAAATCCTTCAACGCGTCCTCGTTCGTTTTCCGCAAGTCGGCGCGGTCTTCCAAGGTCCTGCCGAGATTGTAACGGCTCTTCTCTTGCAGCCCTGGCGATCGATCGACCAGAGACTGGCTGAATGCCTCCAGCGCTTTGTCGTAGTTACGCAGCTTGTAGGCAGCCACGCCGGCATCGAACTGCATTTTGGGCATATCGGCCGGATTAATGTTGTGCTGCAAATCCTTTTGAAATTGTGCGTAAGCGTCCTCGTATTGCCCCTTATTATATAGGTCGATCCCCGAAACCGCGTTCACTTCGGCTACCGCTACGAACAATAAGGAGGCCGCGACCAGCACTTCGTGTTTCACCGGCGAACGCCCGGGAGTTTTCGTCCGTTTTCGGTCGTTTATAAACAGGGAGGCGATCAGGGCCACAATCGCGCCCGCCAGCGGCCATTCGTAGCGCTCGATCGGCCGGCTCGAAAGCCGCGCATCGATTTCGGCCGTCTTTAGTTTCGAAAGCCCTTCCGTGTACAACTGCCGCATTGTCTGTGGTCCGCTTTCCAAATGCAGATACATCCCGCCGGTCGCTTGTGCGATCTCGTGTAGCCGATTTTCATCCAGCTTTGACTTCACTACCTGGCCCTTCGCATCTTTCACGAAACCACCTTCGCCTTTTCCTTCGACCGGAATTAGCGAGCCTTGCGCGGTGCCGACGCCTATCGTAAAAATTTTCACGCCCGCGTCCGCCGCTTTCTTGGCTTCGTTTACCGCGTCGCCACTAAGTTCCTCGCCGTCTGTGAAAATAATGAGGGCGCGATTTCCCATCGCGCTTTTCCCAAATGTTTGTGTCGCCAGTGCGATCGCTTCGCCGATGTTGGTGCCGCCTTCTGGAATTGTTTTCGTATCCAGGTCGTTGATCGATTCAACCGCAGCATCGTAATCGATCGTCAACGGTGCCTGCAAAAAGGCGCGACCGGCGAAGGCGATGAGGCCGACGCGATCGCCCCGCAGATCTGTGATCAAATCCTGTGCTGCCAGTTTGACGCGCTCAAGTCGGTTCGGCGCTACATCATTCGATAGCATGCTGCGCGATGTATCGACGGCGAAGAGCAAATCGAGCCCGCGACGTTTCACATCTTCGTAAGTGTAGCCCCAGCGAGGCTTGGCCAACGCGCCAATAGCGAGCGCGAGCGCGAGCAAAACGAAAGCAAAACGAATCGCGCGTCGCACCCGATCGACATTGCCGGCGAGCTGCGGAAGCAATCGCGGCGAAACAAATTCGCGCAATTTGATCGAGCTGCGCCGCTCGGCCTGCGCATACAAGAGGACGAGCAGCGGCAGAATGGCCAGAGTCCACAGCCAGTTTGGCGCACCAAAGTTCATAGGTTCGATGAAGCGATGAAGCGATAACGCGATGAAGAGTAAGCCCGCTTCAACTCTTCGATCTTTAAACGCTGCAACGTTCCGCTCACGGCAATCGTCTCCAAATGGTTTGGCCGAGCAGAAGCTGCCCGATCAGCAATCCTAAACCCGCCGCAATGCATTCGGGGAATAGATCGCGGTACTCTTGATATTTCCGGGCGCTGATGGTGGTTTTTTCCAGCTTGTCGATGTCCTGATAGATCGAGGCCAGCGATTGCGTGTCCGTTGCGCGGTAAAATTTTCCATCGGCAATGCGCGCTACTTCGCGCAAACCAGTTTCATTGAAGGAGACCGGCGCATTCTGATAATAAACATTACCGCGTCCGTCCGTGATCACGCGTCCGGTTCGCTCATCCATCACTGGAAAGGGCGCGACCCCGTTGGTGCCGATGCCAATCGCGTAAAAATGAATTCGGAGTGCCTTCAAAGCCTCTGCCGCGGTATTGGGCGGAATTTTCCCGGCGTTATTATCGCCATCGGTGAGGAGAACCATCACCCGGCTTTTAGATTGCTTGTCATTTAATCGATTCCCCGCCGCCGCCATGGCCGAACCGATTGCAGTGCTTCCTTCCACCAGGCCAATGCGAACACGATCGAGATTTTGCAACAGCCATTCGTGATCTAATGTCATCGGGCTAACGATATATGGACGAGTGCCAAACGCGATCATCCCGATCCGGTCGTTCGGTCGTGCTTCGATGAACTTGCGCGTTACTTCACGAACAGCATCCAATCGCGTCGCTTCGTCGCCACCGATGGTGAAATCTTTCACCAGCATCGAATTAGAAACATCAAGCACCAGCATGATGTCGATTCCGCTGGCTTCGACTTGGGTGAGCGACTTGCCCAGTTGTGGCCTCGCGATTCCGACCATAAACGCCGCCAGAGCAAGCCAAACCAAGGCGCGCAAAATTCGTCCGGCTCGGCTGGTGCTGCTTTTCCCGATCGCGCGAAATGGCGCGGTCGCGGAAAATACAATCGCAGCGCGTGGTCCGAACCTTCCGCGCAGCCATGCCAGCAAGGGAATGAGCAGTAGCAATAGCAGCAACCACGGGCGCGCGAAAGTGAGGGCCTGGCCGCCGAGCCAATCACGCGGGGACAAGTGCGCCTCCTTTCACGAATTGGCGCGCTTCATCCAGCAGGAGACGGCTATCCGCCGTCGTCGCTTCATAGCGCGCGAACTTAATCAGGTCGCAGCGATTCAGAAAATCAGCGAGCAACGTTTTCTCGTCGTCACTGAAATTCGCAGCGGAGGCAATGGCATTCAAAAATTCGACCGATGTCTGTCGGGTCATCGGCAAATCGAATTGTTCCATTACGTAACGTCGCAAAATATCAGAAACGCGAATGCTGAATTGATAAGGAGGATTTTTTTCTACTTCGGTCTCAATCCCGTTTAAGGCAGCGAGGGCGCGTTCGCGGGGCGATAGCGCTGCTTCTTTTTTGCGAAAGAATCTTCGCCCGTACCAGATCGCCAGTCCAATGATCGTTAACGCGATCAAGCTTGCAACAAAAATGATCCACGGCGGCACCAGCGAATAAAGCACGGGCGGCGCAATGTCGGGAAGTGCCTGCGCGAGTACCATCATCGTTACCGCACCATCAGACGGCGTTCGCGTTGCTTAAAAAACGAGCGCAGCGCCGGCAGATAATCATCGCCGGTGCGCAAATCGATTCGATCAATCCGGTTTTGCCGCAATACCCGCATAGTTTCCGTTAGCTGCGCTCTTGCGAGCTGGGCAAACTGTGCGCGCACCTGCCTGTCGGCGGCGTTGATTTCAATTTGATCGCCCGTTTCGGCATCTTCCAGCGTAATAATCCCGATATCAGGCAGTATGCTTTCGCGTTCGTCCTGAATCCGGATCGCAATTAAATCGTGCCGTCTGGCTGTGACCGCGAGTGCGCGCGAAAAATCCTCCGCCTGAAAGTCGGAGATAAAAAAGACGACCGCACGACGGGTCACGATCTTGTTTAAGTGATCAAGGGCCGCGGCCGGATTGGTTCCGCGCCCGACGGGATCAAAGAAGAGGATCTCGCGGATGATTCGCAAGGTATGAGAGCGCCCTTTCTTCGGCGCGATGAAAAGTTCGAGGCGATCGCTGAAGAGAAGCAGGCCAACTTTATCGTTATTCCGGATGGCGCTGAAAGCGAGAAGGCAGGCAACTTCCGCGGCCAGCTCGCGCTTTGATTGTGAAGTGCTGCCGAAATTCCCCGACGCACTCACATCTACGATCAGCATGACGGTAAGCTCGCGTTCTTCCGTAAACTTTTTCACGAACGGGCTGCCGAGCCTTGCGGTTACATTCCAATCGATCGCGCGAATTTCATCCCCCGGCTGATATTCGCGTACTTCTTCAAAATTCATCCCGCGACCCTTAAACACGCTGTGGTAATCACCGGCGAAAGCGGTCTCGACCAGGGCACGGGTTTTGATTTCAAGGCCGCGGATTTTCTTTAGGATCTCTTCTGTCTCCATGTTGCCGTGATCGGTGATCAGTAATCGGTGAACAGAAATTCGTCATCCTTGCACGTGATCGAGCGGTAATCAGTGCCGGGCGAGTATTTACAAAAGTCATCAGCACGATCAATCATGCGTGAAAGCATTCCCCCGATCGCATCGTACCGCCTGTCGAGGTTCTCGAACTCCTGTGTGGAAAAATATTGACCGTCCAGCGCATCATCCAACCATGATTGCGTTTCGTAGGCCTCCCCGAGAGCCTCGTCGATCTTGTTCACGAAAGCCGCTTTGTACCGGCGGCGTGCCAATGCTTCGGCTAACAGCGCCTTTACTGCGCGAGAGCTTCTTCGGATCTGATCTGTAAGCGAATATTGTTCTTCACGCGGAAAGTGCTTCGAAAAATCAAACACGAGTCGAGCTGCGTCTCGAGCGGCTTGATACGCTTTCAATTCCCGAAAGGACCTTGCAGCTGCCATACCGTTCACGGTTCACCGATCACTGTTCACGATCCCTTTCGTAAGTCTTATACTCACGGCACCGGCAATCCCGCAAAGACCCGTTCTACAATCGTCTCGCTCGTAATCGACTCCGCTTCCGCTTCGTAGCTAACGATAATGCGGTGACGCAAAACGTCGGGACCGATGCTCTTGATGTCCTGCGGTGTGACGTAGCCGCGTCCATTTAGGAAAGCGTGTGCACGCGCGCCCAAAGCAAGATAAATAGTCGCGCGCGGGGAAGCGCCATAGCGGACCAAACCCTCCAGCTTTAAGTTGTAAGACGCCGGTTCCCGTGTCGCCCAGACAATGTCGACGATGTAATCCTTTACTCGATCGTCGATGTAAATGTTGTTCACCACATCGCGCGCGGCGATGATGTGCTGCGGATCGACCACCGATGAAACACTGAGATCGGGCGCGGACGTCGCCATTAAATCGAGGATGCGGCGCTCCTCCGGTTTTTGTGGATAACCGATGTTCAACTTGAACATGAAACGATCGAGCTGTGCTTCGGGCAGCTGATACGTCCCTTCCTGCTCGAGCGGGTTCTGCGTTGCCAGGACAAGGAACGGATCCGGCAGCGGATACGTTTTTTCGCCAATGGTGACCTGGCGCTCCTGCATCGCTTCTAGTAAGGCGCTCTGCACTTTGGCGGGAGCGCGATTGATTTCATCGGCCAGGATAAGGTTCGAAAAAATCGGGCCAAACTTGGTCGTGAACTCACCGTCACGTGGATTGTAAATAAGGGTGCCGATCAAGTCCGCCGGTAGAAGATCGGGGGTGAATTGCAGGCGCTGGAACCCTGTTTGGATGGCGGAGGCGATTGTTTTAACGGTGAGCGTTTTAGCTAGGCCGGGAACGCCTTCGAGCAAGACATGGCCGTTCGCCAGCAACCCGAGCAATAAACGATCGACCAGATATTTCTGACCGACGACGACGTGCGCAACTTGCTCGCGCAGCGGCGGGATCCAGCGACCAAGCTCCTGTACCTGTTGGGAGATTTCCTGAGCCGATTTCATGAGTCCTGTAAGACAGAATCGACGCACCGAACGTTCGAATCAATCGCGCGGAATCGTAGAGGCGCCTCTGTCGATTCGACGCTTGATTAAGAGTTATCGCGAGTCGAGTCGCCTGCCGCGCCGTAGCTTTATGCGAAGGCTGGGAGGGATCCCGAGAAAGTCACCTTGAAGCTTTCATTGCGGGATTCCTCGAGTCCGAGCCGGACTGGCGTTTCGCTCGGAATGACGTTCAGTGCGTGCCCGGCAGGTTAGCAAAATCGGCAAGCCCGGGTAGGGCTCGAGCTCACGAATCTTCGCTTCAAGAAAACGGGCGAACGGCTGTGTCAGAAGGCGAGGGGAATTGACAAAGAGCACGATCTCCGGCGGCGCGAACTCGCGCGATTGGTCCCCGCTGGATTGAGTCGCGTAAAACAGCTTTAACCGTTTGCCCTTTGCCATCGGCGGCGGATTTGCCGCAAAAGCCGCCCGCAGCGCACGATTCAATTTTCCGGTGCCGATATGCGCGCGTGCAGCCCGCCGGATGCGTTCGATCATTTTGAAAATGCGATCCGCATACTCGCCCGTCAACGCGCTCGTTACCAACACCGGTGCGTAATCGATGAAGAACAATTCCGTGCGGGCGTTGGCGATGGCGTCTTCCATGGTCTGCCGTTGCTTACGGTGCGTGCGTACCAGGTCCCATTTGTTTAGTGCGATCACGCAAGCTTTTCGTGCCTTCTGAATCAATGCCGCGATGCGGCGGTCTTGCGCCTTGATCCCTTCGGCAGCATCAATCACCAGCACGCAAATGTCACCACGCGTAATAGTCTTCTCCGCCCGCATCACTGAGAAGACTTCGACCGAGCTGGAATGTTTGCTCCGCGCTCGAATCCCGGCGGTATCGGTAAAGAGGTAGCGTTTGCCTTCGCGTTCGTACTCGATGTCTACGGCATCGCGCGTAGTGCCTGGGATTTCGCTCACGATCGTGCGCGGATCGCGGAGCAACGCATTAATCAGCGATGACTTTCCTGCATTTGGGCGGCCGAGGATCGCGGCGGCGATCGGATGTTTGAGGTTTGAGGTTTGAGATTTGATTTGGGAAGCGGGCAGAAAATTGTCGATCGCCTCCAGCAGTTCCGGAACGCCGCGGCCATGGGCCGCGCTGATCGGGAAAACATTCTCGAAACCGAGCGCGGAAAATTCGTCTACTCGCGGCTGGTGTTTCGGGTCATCGATTTTGTTAACGAGAAGTAGGACGGATTTGTGCAATTTCCGAACGAGGCGAGCCAGTTCGTGGTCCATCGGATTTAACCCGTCCTGCCCATCAACTACAAAAAGAACGAGATCGCTCTCTTTCATTGCCAGTTCGGCAGCTGCTCGCACGTCGCCTGTCAATTGAGTTTCACCTGCGCCGACAATCCCGCCGGTGTCCCAAAGTGCGAAAGTTTTTCCGCCGATTTCGCATTTGGCAGAAATCCGGTCCCGCGTGATCCCTGGCTGGCCATGCACGATGGCAATGCGACGGCCCGCAATCCGATTGAACAACGCCGATTTTCCGACGTTTGGCCGGCCGATGATGGCGGTGTTCATCGCGACGAACGTAGCACAGGCATCTTGCCTGTGTGGCAAACGGGCATCTTGCCCGTTTTCTTGTTCCAATGACCAGGCAAGGGCGAGAAACGACGAATGACGAAAGAAGCCGCATGTTCGAATCAGCACCCATCGACTCGGTCCCGATCACCGTTCACGGATCACGGATGACGAATCGCCCTGCCCATTACTCCATGAGCGCAGCTCTTTCTCTGCTCTCTGGCCCTTACTTCCTACCCCATCACTCCATTACTCCATTTGCGGCACTCCACTCCCCGTCAGCGCGTGGCGTGGGCGTGGCCTTCGGCCAGCAGTTGGCGGATGCCTTCAACGACATAGATCACGCCCGAAATGAGGGTGAAGATCCCCGCCACAATCACGACGAACCACAGCGGCAAAAATCGCAGCTGCAACATCACCCACGCGATCGCGCACATCTGACAAACAGTCGCCACCTTGCCCGTCCAACTTGGTTTCACCCGCATTTTGTTGCCGATGAAATAATGCAGAATAGCGGCACCGACCAAAATTACCGCGTCGCGCGTAATGACGAGAACCGGGAACCATACCGGAAATTTTCCGTAATCGGGATCGCTCTGGCTCCAATTGGTAATGCTCAAGGTGATGATGCCGCTCAGGAGCAAACCTCCGCTCAGGAGCAAACCTTTGTCGGCGATCGGGTCGAGAATAACGCCTAACCGGCTGCGCTGGTTGTAGCGACGGGCGACGTATCCATCGAGACCATCACTCACCGCCGCAAGAAGAAAAACGATGATGGCGGCAAAACGCTGCCATTCCAGCGGGGCGCCGCGCCGGACGCTTTCGCCATAATAAATCGCGAGCGCCACGAAAACAGGAATCATCGCAATTCGGACGAGCGTGATTTTATTGGCGGTGGTCACCCTGGAAAGACTAGCGCAAGCCTCCCGCGCGCAAATTTATTTCAGCGGCAGCGCCCATCATGGCCTCCTTGAATTCTGTCCCGACCCTGAAAACGGGCTCATCCCGAGCGCAGTCGCCTGGCCGCGCCGTAGCTTTATGCGAAGGCTCGGAGGGATCCCTTTGCGAGACGTTTAAGGTAGCGCCGCAGGATCCTTCGACTTTGCTTCGTTCCGCTCAGGAGCAAACCTTTGTCGGCGATCGGGTCGAGAATAACGCCTAACCGGCTGCGCTGGTTGTAGCGACGGGCGACGTATCCATCGAGACCATCACTCACCGCCGCAAGAAGAAAAACGATGATGGCGGCAAAAC
>WNER01000274.1_pt1 | contig 12057 bp, 10 predicted proteins | sample 5399921 | NCBI WGS metagenome assembly WNER01 (sample SAMN13153331, study PRJNA577476) | soil metagenome | isolation source: 20 cm grassland meadow soil 5 days after 1st rain plot 5 | place: USA:California | collected 2015-09-21 | reverse complement strand
TTCCGGCGACGCGTCGATGTAAAATTTGTAGGGCGTAGCGGAGAAAACGACCGATCCAATGTCGCGACCTTCGACCACCAAGTCGTCCTTGCCCGCGTAATCGCGCATCCTCGCCCCCAGAACATTGCGGACCTCCGGGACTATGCTCACTCGTGAAACTTCGCTGTTCACGCGATCTTCGTGCAGATGGCCGGTTAAATCGACATTGTCGATCAAAAGGTGAAATTCTCGGTCCCGCAACACTCCGCTCAACGACAAAGTAGCAATTAGTTCCGCAATCCGAGGTCTGTCCGACGGATCGATGCCGCTGTTGAGCACCGACCACGTGACAGCGCGATACATGGCGCCGGAATTAACGTAAACGAAGCCCAAACGGCGCGCGAGTTGACGCGCCACGCTGCTCTTTCCCGAAGCGGCCGGCCCGTCGATGGCGATTACGCGATGTCGATCTTCTGCTTGCATTTCTGGTTCTCGCGCGACGAGCGGAGTTTTTCGCGGGACGCCCGCGGAAGCAAGCGTGTGATTATTCTTCCACCGGCGTCGCTGGCACGAGCGTGCCAATGACGGGCGTGCTGGCGCGAACTAGCCTTGGGTTTATGAACTCGTCCAAAGCCTTCTCGAAACCGGCATACGATTCGCGAATACATTCGGCGTCCTGAATAATTGTTTCGCCGTCGGCAAAGAGTCCGGCGACGGCAAAGGCCATCGCGATTCGATGGTCGCCGAAGCTGGAGAGTCGCGCCCCCCTCAACGGTGCCGGTCCATGGATTTCGAGGCCGTCATTAAGCTCGATCACTTGAACACCCATTCCCCGCAAATTGTGCGAGATCGCCGCGATCCGATCACTCTCCTTGACGCGAAGCTCATGGGCGTGGCGAATGATGGTCGTGCCATTAGCCAGCGCGCCCGCAACTGCCAGTGCCGGCAATTCGTCAATCAGCTGTGGAATTTCTTTCCCGTGAATCACCGTGCCTTTGAGCGGCACACCGGTGACTTCGACTACACCGCGCGGTTCCAATTGATCGACGCCTTCAACCGCTTCACGCACTTGCGCGCCCATTCGCACCAAAACGCCGAGCAATGCCGTCCGAGTGTCATTCAGTCCGATGTTGCGAACGAGCAGATGGCCGCCGGATTGGGCAGCGGCCGCGACCAACCAAAAGGCGGCCGAAGAAATGTCGCCTGGAATTGAAAAATCGCGCGACTCCGGGATCTGGTCGCCAAAAACGCTGATGGCGTCTTCGCTTTTCGCGGTGCGGATTAAAAAATAATTAAACATCAGCTCGGTGTGGTTGCGGCTGGCTGACGGCTCATCCACGGTCGTTTTGCCCTTAGCGAAAACCCCGGCGAGGAGAATGGCGCTTTTGACCTGAGCGCTGGCCACCGGTGAACGATAATGAATTCCTCGCAACGATCCGCCGCGGATACGGAGAGGAGGCGTTTGCTCCGGACCTTCGGCGACAATGTCCGCGCCCATTTTTCGGAGCGGCTCGATTATGCGGTCCATCGGGCGGCGGGTAAGGGAGGGATTGCCGACTAATCGCGTTTCAAAAGTTTGACCGGCAAGCAAACCGGCGAGCAGACGCATGGTTGTGCCGGAGCCGCCGCAATTGATCTCGTCTTTTGGCGGTGTCAGGAGGCGTTTCTTCCCGTGAACAATGAGAATGTCCGGTTCGGGTTGTTCAATCTGAATTCCGAGCGCTCGCAATGCGCTGACGGTATGCATGCAATCGTCGCTCGGGAGAAACCCGCGCAGGTTGCAAACGCCATTCGAAAGGGCAGCAACGATAGCGGCGCGATGTGAGATACTTTTATCGCCCGGAACGGTGATCTCCGCTTCAATCCGAGGCGCTCGTTTTACGCGCAACTCCATAAATCAATTAAAAAAAAGCGATGCTGCATTCAGTATCTGGATTCAGCATCGGCCGCAACTGCCGTTACGGAACAAGAAAGATTTTGTTGGTGAAAGGATCTTTTACTTCCGTGCCAGGCGGGAACCCACGGACATCGACCAGCCCTTGATCGGCGGCGTACGGGCTTTTCACGAAGCCAGGTTTACCCGGGACAGGCGTTCCGTAGGGATAATCGCCCTTGGCCGGTTTTGACGGCGCGGCGCCGGTGGGCGGTGGTGCTGGGGGCTGCGCGGCTGTTTCGGTGTTTTCCGGTGGCGCATTTGGATTAAAGGGCTGCTGTGTCGGTTGATTTTCTACACCGGTTTCAGCGGGATATCGCGCTGCGGTCCGCCGCGCGCCGGCCGGCGGAGTTTCCTCTCCGGTGCAGGCCGAAAGAAAGAATGCGGTGAGCAGCGCCAGCGAGAGCCACAATTTCATAATTTTCTTGGACGAAGTCTACACTGGTTCTATTTCAATGCCAGTGGCCTCAGAATCGCAATTCATTTTAGAAAAGCCAAGACGGCGGCGATTTCCGAACTTGTTGCAGTAATGGAGGCTGGTCCAGAAATCCTGATTGTCGACGACGACGCAACCAGCCGGAAGTTACTGGCGCGGATGCTTTCTGCAGCCGGTTACGTTTGCCGCGAAATGGACAATGCGACCGACGCCCTAAACTTCGTCCATCAAACGCAACCGGCGGCGCTGTTGCTCGATTTCAAAATGCCGGGAATCGACGGGGCGGAAGCGCTCAGGCGACTGCGGGCTGATCCGAATCCGGCAATCGCACAGATCCCGGTGATCATGTTGACCGGACACGGCGAAAACGAGGTCACGTGTCTCAACGCCGGAGCAGACGACTTCGTAATCAAGCCCATCAATGCCGAAGTGTTGCGCGCACGAATCGAAACCCAACTGCGGTTACATTCAATGCGCGTCCAGTTACAGCAGCAAAATCAGGAACTAGAAGCGTGGCGCCGCAATCTCGAGCGCGACCTGGCGGCGGCGCGGTTGACCCAGCAAGCACTGATCCCACAAACGCCGCCCACCCTTCCGGGATGGGAAATCGCGGCCTGTTATCGTCCGGTGATCGAAGTTGGTGGGGACATTTATGGATGGCTCCCTATCAAGGAGGATCGTTGGTTGTTCTGGATAGCGGATGCCACCGGTCATGGGGCCTCAGCTGCTTTGATGACGACTCTCGCCAAACTTCTGTTTCATCACGGACACGAGGAGCACGAACGGCCAGGCAAAATCATGGAAGCGGTGAACAATGATCTGCGTGGAATTTTGGCCGGCCGCTCTTTCATGAGCGCAATGTGCGTGGCGCTGGATCCCAAAAGTGGACAGGCGAGCGTAGTCGGCGCGGGACATCCGCCGCTTCTTGTTACCCGATTTGGGCGTGGAACCGAAGCGATCGCCGCTTCCGCACCGCCTCTTGGATTGGTTGAGGAATCGAGTTTCATCGAAACAGCTCTGAAATTGAATCCGGGCGACGCGTTCACGCTTTACACCGACGGATTGTTTGGCGCAGCCAAGAATGGCCGGCCACGATCGACGCCGACCCAACTTGCGGGAATGATTAATCCGTTTGCGGCAAGCGCGGACGCGTTGCTCGAGCTGATGTTGAAAGCGGCAACGCCCGAGGCCAGCGAATCGCCGCCGGACGATGTCGCCGCGGTTGTCGTGCGTCGATCCAATTAGCAAGAAAAAAAATTACCCCGAAAATTAGTGTTGCTCTGCCGCAAACGAAGCATTAATCAGCCTGTATGCCGAAAACCAAAACTCCTTCAAAACGCAAGCCCAATCCCGCCTTCATGAGACCAGTTCAGCCCGACGACAAGCTTTCCGCTATCGTTGGTTCAAAACCGTTGCCGCGTTCCGAGCTCACCAAGAAGCTCTGGGACTACATCAAGAAAAACGGTTTACAGGACAAGACAAAGAGAACCCAAATCAACGCCGACGATGCGCTCCGGCCAGTTTTCAACGGCAAGAGCCAGGTCAGCATGTTCGAGATGACGAAGCTCGTCTCGGGTCACATTCGTTAGGCCGCGGATTGACGTTTGAGTCCCTGCCTACGAGCACGGGGCTGGAATAAAGACTGAGCGGGCGAGCCCGTTGTGGAACGTGCTCGTTTTGCGGCTAGTTGCGCGGCAACCTGGATTGACCGATCTTTCGGTGTGAAAAAATTCATCACCGCGATCAGATTGCCGATATTTTTTCTGGCAATCGCAATCGCGCTCGTAATCGCTGCCCATCGCAATGAAGCGAAGACTGCAGCTCAGAAGGAAACACCACCGACACAGTTAGCGCCCGCGCCGAACTCACCTATCGGGACGTGGACGACTGATTACAAAAGGGCTCAGGAAGAAGCGAAAGCGAGCCACAAGTTGTTGTTGCTCGATTTTACGGGATCGGACTGGTGCGGTTTTTGTATTCAGCTCGACAAAGCCATTCTCCAGCAGCCGCAGTTTAGGGATTACGCCAGCAAAAACCTCGTTCTGATGGAAGTTGATTTTCCGCGGAGCAAAGCCCAAAGCGCTGAGACGAGAAAACAAAATATGGAATTGGCGCGGCGATATCAGATTGAAGGCTTCCCCACGCTTGTGGTGCTGAATGGTGAAGGCAAAACCGTCTGGCGCTATGATGGTTTATACCAGGGTGGCATCGCCGCCTTCCTTGCCGAATTAGACAAAGCCCGCAAAGGCTGAGCGTGGTCGCCTAATTGTCGATTTTCGCACCGCGAAGCGGTTAAGCTTTGCCCGGTTCGAAGGCGCGTTGGAGAACGTTCGCCAACTCGTGCCGAGTGAAAGGTTTCGGCAGAGCCGCCCGAAACCCATAGGTCAGGAATTCGGCCAAGGCAGCATCGTCCGAATAACCGCTGCATATGATCGCCGTAACATTCGGGTCGAGATCGCGTAGACGCTCCATCGTAGCTACGCCGCCCATTCCGCCGCGGATGGTTGCGTCCAAAATGACCGCCTGAAAAGTTTCGCCAGTCCGCATCGCCAGTTCGTACTTTTTCAACGCTTCCGCGCCGTCGGGCGCGGTCGTCACTTTGTAGCCAAGGGTGCCGAGCAGCTCCGAAGTCAGATCGCGAATGGCAGCTTCATCATCCATCACCAAAACGCGCTGATGATTGAAACTGAAAATTTCATTCTCCAAGGTCGCCTCAGGAACTGGTGGCTCGGAGTCGGTAGCTGGCAGATAAAAGGTAAATGTCGATCCATCGGCCGAAGTGCGTTCAAGATGGAGCAGGCCGCCGTGTTTTTTCACCACGGAGTAGCTGATCGACAAGCCCAGGCCCGTTCCAGTCGACTTGGTTGTAAAATAAGGATCGAAAATTTTGGTCACCAGTCTCTTCTGGATGCCGCGGCCGTTATCTGCGACCTGCACTTGGACATAACGGCCGGGTCGAATCGGGAGACCAGAGTTAGCGTCAATTTCAAGATTGCGCGCCGAAACCCGAACAATCCCGCCGCTCGGCATGGCCTCTCGTGCGTTGATTATTAGCGCATTGATCACTTGCTCGATCTGGGCTGGATCGACCGGAGATCTCCAAAGGCTAGCCTGAATATCCAAATCCGACCGCAGGTTCGATCCATGAAGTGAGAACTCGGCCGCTTGGGTCACGAGATCAGATATTGAAACGACCCGTTTCAACGGCGTGCCACCTTTTGAGAAGGTGAGCAATTGATTCGAAAGTTGAGCGGCGTGTTGCGCGGCCTCGCCGGCGCGCGACAAGAACGAGAGCAAATTTGCCGGACTCTCCGGAGCTTCGATTTGGGCCAGGCCGATGTTTCCGGAAATAACGGTCAGGAGGTTGTTAAGATCGTGGGCGATTCCTCCCGCCAGCGTCCCGAGCGATTCCAGCTTGCCGGTGGTCAACCGCTCTTCTTCGACCCGCTTTCGATCGGTCACGTCTCTTAGGAAGACAGAAACACCGCCTCCGCTCGGATAGGCCAGAAGTTCAAACCAGACTTTGCCGCTTGGATCGCTTGCTTCGAATTCGACCGCTACTTGTTCGGACATCGCGCGCCGATAATTCTTTTCGAACGCATCGCGGGTAAACTCTGGCAGCTCGACCCAAAAATCCTTGCCGATCAAGTCTTCGCGGTGCCGATCGAGCAGTTTTTCCGCTTGGCGATTAACGAACGTAAATTTCCAGTCCCGGTCGACTGCGAAGAATCCGTCACTCGTTTTTTCCAGGATGTCGGTCATTTTTCTGACTGCTTCCTGCAATTCCGCCCGGGCCTGGTTGCGTTCAGCGAGCGCACGAATGCGCCTCTCAGCTACCGAGAGCCGGACATTCAATCGCGCCGGGTCGAGCGGTTTGATCAAATAATCGTTGGCCCCGGCTTCCAGCGCCCGTTCCAAGTCCTGCGCGTCGTCACGCGCCGTGACCAGAAGAATGAATAATTCCTCGCCGTTGGGCGCAGCTCGCAATTCCTGACACAATTCCACTCCGCTTTTGCCGGGCAACATCCAATCCAAAATCAAAAACGAGAAAGCTTGTTTTCTTAGCTCAAGTTCCGCCTCTTCGGCGTTGTCCACCGCGACCACCTCGTGACCGCGTCGTTCGATCAACCGCTGCAAAGTCCTGCGACTCTCCGGATGATCCTCAACAAGCAGTATTCTCATTTCTGGAAATATGAAATCTTCCCTCAAATCCTCCGCCAAGTCATGCGCGAGCACGCCCGGTCACCGAATAATGGCGGAGCAGGATGGCTGCCACGGGATGCCGATAGTCCGCGAAAAAAGGAATAAGATTTTTCCTTAGGCGATGATCGACACCGTCACGCAATCGAGCGGCAGCGCCTTGCGTTACATTCGGCCTCTGCTAGATACAGCGAAAGTTTGGCGGAGCTGTAAAAATTCATGCTCATCTTTCGTTTTCTCCTTTTTTCGCTTGTTACTTCATTCGGAATCGTCGCTGTTCGGGCTGACGCGGTTGCGCCGCAAACCGGCGAAAAGCCAAAGCCGGCAGCCACGGCCGAGCCCGGGATCACTTTCGATTGGGTCCACGTCGACGGACCTTACGTCGCGATGACGTTCGATGACGGCCCGAGCGCAAAATTGACGCCCAAGCTACTCGATTTGCTCGCCGCCCATCATATAAAAGCCACATTTTTCCTGATCGGCCAAAACGTTGCCGAAAATCCCGATATCGTGGCGCGGGAGGTACGCGAAGGACATGAAATCGCGAACCATAGCTGGTCGCATCCCAACCTCGCTAAGATGTCGGACGACAGAGTTCGTGATCAGCTGCATAAAACGGAGGACGCGATTCGAAGCGCAAGTGGCAATCGTCCAACTTTATTGCGTCCACCTTATGGTTCGATCACAGCCCGGCAAAAAAAATGGATCAACCAGGAGTTTGGTTACAAAATTGTGCTTTGGGATGTCGATCCATTGGACTGGAGAAGGCCAGGATCGAATGTCGTTTGCAATCGCATCATCAAAATGGCTCGCGCCGGCTCGATTATTCTGGCGCACGACATTCATCCCGGCACGATCGAGGCGATGCCGTGCGTGCTGAGCCAGCTCGAGGCCAAGGGCTTCAAATTCGTGACCGTTTCTGAATTGATCGCGATGCACACGCCACTGCCGCCGAAACCTTCGCCATCTCCTAAATCGATCCCGCCAAAATCGACATCTCCTTCCCCCACTCCGCACAACTGATTATTTTGCCGGCATGATCGCCGACCGATATTTGCAGCTCAAGGGCGGACTCGAAAGCGCCCTCGCTGGGTTAATCAAGCTCGGCTCAGAGATGCAGCGGCCGCCTGAAGAGATGGATACTTTGCAGGCGCTGCTGCGCGATATCAGCGAGCCGTTGTTGTTTGTCGTGGTCGGTGAAGTGAAATCTGGAAAGTCTTCACTCTTGAATGCTCTCTTCGGCAATGAATTTGCCAAGGTAGATGTTCTGCCGGCGACCGACCGCGTTTACATTTTCCGCTACGGTCCGCAAGAAAAATCGACCGAGGTTTCACCGAAACTGACCGAGCGCTATCTGTCGATTCCGTTCCTGCGCGATTTCAACGTCGTCGATACGCCCGGGACCAACACGATGGTGAAAGAGCATCAAATGGTGGCGGAAGATTTTATGCCGCGCGCTGACGTCGTCCTTTTCGTCTTCTCGGTGGCCAACCCGTGGACGCAATCCAACTGGGAATTTTTGGATTTCCTGCAAAAAACCTGGCTCAAGAACGTGATCTTCGTGCTCCAGCAAATCGATTTGCGCGAGCCGACTGAAATCGATGTCATCCATCGACATCTTCAGGACACCGCGATGCGGCGGTTGGGCTTTGTCCCACCGATTTTTTCCGTGTCCGCGCGCAAAGCTCTCTTGGCCCGGACGAGTGGCGATGAGGAACGGCTTTGGGTCGAGAGCGGTTTCGCGCCCCTCGAAGAGCAGATCAGCTTCATTGTGACCGAATCGAGCACTCGGATGTTGAAGCTGCGCTCAACTTTTCAGGCAACGCGCGTTGCCTTGGAAGGATTGAATCGAGAGGTCCGCGGATTTCTCGACAAAATTGCAGCGGATGTTGCGGTGCTCGAGCGTCTGGACACGCTATTGCAGACCCGTCGCGAACAAATGCTCCGCCAGGTCACGGCTCTTGTGCGTGAGGTGGAGAGCATCTACGAAGAAACAACAAAAAAGAGAACGACGCTGCTTTGCCAAGAACTAACTTGGTGGCGCGGATTTCAACTAATTTGGCGCCGAACCGGCGACCATCCGGATTTGCACACGAAGATCGAGGCCAACCTTCGACAATTGTTGCAACCGCAAATGCAACCGGCAGTCAGCAAATTGGAGATAGATTTGCGCGGGCTCTGGCCGCAGACGCAAGACCTCCTCGAAAATCAATTATCGCCCGACTTACAAAAGGAGGCCCGCCAGAGCGTACCGGATTTCGCCGGTCAACGACGTGAACTCTCGGAGTCAATTCAAGCGGCCTATATCGACATTCTCGCCGGCAAAACGCTTCAGGAACAACTGGCCCGGTCTTATTCACAAACGGCGCTTTGGTTGCGCGTTGTTGTCGCAATAATCGCGATTGCAGGAGCGGTCGGATTTTTTACCCGACCGCGGAGCGCAACGGCGGCCATGGCAGCGCTTATGGTCGCCGGAATCGGCGTTGTGATTGCCGTTTTTTTAGCCTTCAACCCTCGTCGAAAAGTCCTGCGAGATTATGAACGACAATTCTCTCCAAAACGCACCGAGTTTTCCAAAACACTCGAGAAACAGTTTGCAAAAGCGATTGATGCCTTTTGCGCGGAAATGGCCAAGAAGTTCCGCAAGTTAAGCGAAATTTGCCAGACCCGGCGTCGGCGCTACGAACCGTGGTCGCAACGCGCAGAAGGACTACAAGCAAAGCTTACCGAATTGAAGCCGCGGCTCGGTTGAAAAATCCGCGCGCGGAATGCTGCCGTTATTTCTTGGTATTGCCGGAACTGCCGCCTTGCTGCACCAAACGCTGTTCGGCCTGGCGACGCGCAATCACGAAATGATTGTTCTCGCCATAGCTGCGCCATGGTCCGGGCGGCACGTCCTGAGTGTTCACGAACTGCCAATCGGTAACGTCAGTGGGTTGCAGCCCAAGGTAATCGCGCACCGCGGGTGAAACGTCCAAGCCGGCGCCGTGATTCAGGTTCGGCTTCGGACGTTCATTGCCAAAAACACATTGAAAGTGATCGGTCCGAAATGGGCCGCAATCTTCCCATTGCGCGTAACAGGTGCGCTTGCCTTTGCGAACTGCGATCCAGTGATGCCAGCAAACCGATTGTCCCTGCCCCATGTAGGCCTGTTTGAACCATGGAATCACCAGCGGCGCTTCCGGCTTAAATTGGCCATGGGTCACGTCATTATAGGGTAAGGCGCAATAAAATGGATTCTGCCGCGGAACGAACGAGACCGGAATGTAGTTACGCCGCTCTGATTTCTCGGGATTATCGAAACCGCCGTAATTCCCCTGCCAATTCAAATCCCATGAGCTCCGAAAATTCGGCACCGGATTGTTTCCGCCCGCCTGTTCTCCGACCCAGAACACCGTGGTCACGATGTTTGTTTTCCATGCGAAACGCTGGATCGCCGGCCGAGAACTGGTCGGTACAAACACTTGGGGCTCGACCTTAAGCAGAGCTTGCTCGCGAAGTTTCATCGCATACTTCGCAAAGTCGGCCGCCGTCGCGTAAGGCGAGCTCGATTGCTCCTCCGCCTGGAGCACACGTATGGCTCCGGTGAGGATTAAAACAGCAATGGTTCGTCTCATGGCCAAAGGGTGGCCTGTCTGTATCCGATTTTCCCGCCTCGCGCAAGGCCTTTTCATTATGGAAAAACCAGCGCCGGTGGCGGTTACAATCCCTAAAGCACTATCTGTTCCAGCTATATCCGGCTCACGAGAGTATTCCGGACGTATTCTCGATCGTTTTTTTCGGGATAATCCAGCGTGTAATGCAAACCGCGGCTTTCTTTACGACTCAATGCCGAATCGACAATCACTGCCGCCACCGTGGCCAAATTGCGCAGTTCCAAAAGGTCCACCGATACTTTGAAGTTCCAATAAAATTCCCGGATCTCACGCTGCAGATTGCGTAGGCGCGCGCTCGCCCGCTGCAACCGCTTGTCGGTGCGCACGATTCCCACATAATCCCACATCAACCGGCGGATTTCGTCCCAATTATGATAAATCACGACCAGTTCATCGACATCTTGCACGTCGCCCGATTGCCATTCTGGTAACGAAACCGGCGGCATTGAGCGCGATGGACGCCACTCCCGCAGCATCGCTTCGCACGCGCGGTGTGCGACCACCAAACCTTCCAGCAGTGAGTTGCTCGCCAGACGATTCGCGCCGTGCAATCCGGTGCAACCAACTTCGCCAATTGCGTATAAGCCGGGCAGACTGGTCGCGCCGTTGACGTCGGTGTTGATTCCGCCGCATTGATAATGCGCGGCCGGCACGACTGGAATCGGCTGCTTCGTCATGTCGATCCCAAAACGCAAACAGGTCTCGTAAATATTTGGGAACCGATCGCGCAGGAATTCCACTGGTTTGTCAGTGATATCAAGAAAAACGCATTGCGCCCCGGAGCGTTTGATCTCGGCGTCAATCGCTCGAGCCACAATATCCCGCGGTGCGAGCGAACCGCGTCGATCGTAGCGTTTCATGAAATCTTCGCCGCGACTGTTCCGTAAAACGCCGCCCTCGCCCCGCACTGCTTCCGAAATCAAAAACGATTTCGCTTTGGGATGAAACAAACAGGTCGGATGAAACTGAACGAATTCCATGTTCGCGATCGTCACGCCCACGCGCCAGGCCATTGCCACGCCATCTCCGGTCGCGATGTCAGGATTGGTCGTGTAGAGATAAACTTTCCCACAACCCCCAGTCGCAAGCACGATCCGATCCGAACGGATCGTTTCCACTTCGCCGCTCTTTTCATCGACAATGTAAATGCCGAGGCAACGATCTTCCGCCGCAAAGCCAAGTTTCGCTGCGGTGATTAGATCGACCGCCATGTGATTTTCGAGAAGATCCACATGCGATTGGCGCTCCAGCTCGCGCAGTAATGCGTTCTCGATTTCCTTGCCGGTCACGTCCCGAACGTGAAGGACGCGTCGCTTCGAGTGTCCGCCTTCACGACCAAGATCGAATTCGCGATGGCCGGAAACCTCGCGTTCATCGAATTGCATACCGAGCTCGACCAAATCCTGAATTCGCGCCGGAGCTTCGGTCACAATCGTGCGGACGACATTTTCGTCACATAATCCCGCGCCGGCTTCGAGTGTGTCGCGCACGTGCAGCTCGAAGGAATCTTCGTCGCTCGTCACACAAGCGATCCCGCCCTGGGCCCAGGCCGTGTTCGTATCCGATCCCTTGCGTTTCGTGATAACCGCGACCGAACCGTGCTTCGCCGCCTTAAGCGCAAAACTCAGCCCGGCGATCCCGCTCCCGATCACTACGAAATCGTATTCCTTCATCCGAAGACAATGTTGTCAATCAAACGGGTTTTCCCAAAGAAAACCGCCAGCGCGAGAAGCGAATTTGGCTGAACGAAGTCAATCGGCTGCAAAGTTGTCGCGTCCACCAGATCGACATAATCGATTCGCGCCAGCGGCGCTGCGCCAATTATCTTCCGCGTAAAATCGACAATCTCTTTC
>WNER01000270.1_pt1 | contig 12107 bp, 9 predicted proteins | sample 5399921 | NCBI WGS metagenome assembly WNER01 (sample SAMN13153331, study PRJNA577476) | soil metagenome | isolation source: 20 cm grassland meadow soil 5 days after 1st rain plot 5 | place: USA:California | collected 2015-09-21 | reverse complement strand
CGGCACGCGTTTTCTTTGGGGTCGGCAAGGCACGCTTCAGCTTCTTGGACATAAATCCCCCCTTCCGCTGCGGTTCTATTTTACGCTCCAAAAGAAATTCCAGGCGCACATTTCCGCAAAAAAGTGCCGCGAAGTTTCAATCCTTCCTATCAAGGAAATCGCTAGATGAGTCCAATTTGCAGTTGTGGTGGTCACCGCCCTTGCTTCTTAAGCAGCATCGGAAGCGCGCGCGTTCGCTCATGTATTAACCTGTAATCAGCACCCTTCCTTAGAACATGCACCGCAGGCGAGGACAGAGAATGCTGCACATCAAGGGCACCGCCGTGCTGGACACGTTGGAAGCAATAAAGGCCCGGGCGGGAAAAGCACAGCTGGACAAAATCGTTTCTGACCTGGACCCGGAAACCCGAGAGATCTTCGAGCGGCCCATTTCGCCTTCCTCGTGGTATTCCTGCGACGCATTTTCACGTTTTCTGGAGGCCGACATCCGGGAAACGGCTGGCGGAAACGAACAAGAATTGGTCAAGCGCGCCGAAGCCGTAATCGAAAAGCAGCTCAGCGGCATTTATAAAATGTTCGTACGGCTTGGCTCGCCCGAGTTTGTCATCCGCAGGATTGCCGCCGTTCACTCCACCTACTTCGACGGCGTTCAGATCATTCCGGAAATGAAGGGACCGAACAGCGCAACCATCCAGTACGTCGGATTTTCCTGCAATCACAGGATCATGGGGTTTGTGATTCTTGGCTTTTTCCGGAAAGCGCTGGAGATTTCCGGCGCAAAGAAGGTCGACGTGCGCTTCACTGTTCCCATTGAAGCCGGGGAAAAATTCTGCGAGCTGGCATTACTGTGGGATTGAAGAAAAGGGCGTCAGTAGCCGCCCGTCTCAAGCCAGGATGGCTCGGGTGTGGCGATTCCAGAGAGTGAGCTTCGTGCCGGGATACTTTGCCGCAGCCGAGGGACTTCCTCAGTCTCCCTAGCCTTTCTTCCAGGTCCGAAACCTAGCCATTTGGCGGATGTAAACGCCTCCATGCCTGCGGCATCTTGTTCATGGAGGTTCCTTAAATGTCCGCAGAACTCATTGCACTATCCAACGCCCTGGCGCAGGCCACGGATCGCGCCGCCGTAAGCGCGGTCGCCGTACACACAGAGGCTCGCGGCTCATCCAGCGGCGTCGTATGGCGCCCCGGAGTCATCGTCACCGCCGAACATGCACTGCGCCGCGACGAAGACATTCAAATCACTTTGCCCGACGGCCGCGTCATCGCGGCTACTCTTGCAGGACGCGATGCTTCCACCGACCTCGCCGTCCTGAAATGCGCTGAAGCCACTTCAGCCGTTGTGGAAACGAGCGACGTCTCCGCAGTCAAGCCCGGCAGCCTCGCGCTGGTTGTCGGGCGCACGCGCGCCAGTGGCCCGGTGGCTGCCCTCGGCGCCGTAAGTTTGGTTGTCGCGGAGCGTCGCACTTGGACTAGCGCAGCGCTTGCTCCGTACATTCGCCTCGACATCGGCGTGCAACCGACGGCGGTTGGTGGCGCGGTCGTTAACCCGCATGGCCAAGTCATCGGCATCGCCACTCCCCGTTTCGCACGCTTTGGCGCCATCGCCGTTCCTGCTCCGACGGTGAACCGTGTCGTGGAAACGCTTCTGCAGAAAGGCCACATCCCGCGCGGCTATCTTGGTGTCGGTTTGCAAACGGTGCGTCTGCCGGATGCGCTTCGGCGAACGCTTCAGCGGAATGACAAGACTGCGGCGATCGTCCTTGAGGTCGAACCGGAAGGTCCAGCAGACCAGGCTGGCATCGTCATTGGCGACATTTTTGTGGCTCTCGCCGGCAATTCCATCACTCGTCTTGAAGACGTTCACGGGCAGCTTGGCGCCGAATCCATTGGGAAATCCTTGCCGCTCAAATTCGTTCGCGGCGGGGCTCTTCAGGAAGCCAACATTATCGTTGGCGAACGCGCGCATGGAGCTCAGTAACATGGCCATCCCGGGCTTTGGCGAAATCGCGGAACAGCTCCGCCGCTCGACAGTTCTCATTCATTCCGGTGGCCGCGGCTCGGGCTCCGGAGTCATTTGGTCAAGTGAGGGAACCTTAGTCACTAACGCTCACGTTGTGCGCAGCACTCGTCCCACGGTTCAGTTGTGGGATGGCCGCGAATTCCAAGCCACTATCCATTCGCGCGACTCTTTGCGAGATCTCGCTCAACTTCACATCGACGCTGCAAATCTCCCAGCAGTTTCTATTGCAGATTCTTCGCAAGTGCGTCCCGGCGAGCTCGCGATTGCCATCGGCAATCCCTTGGGCTTCGTCGGCGCGCTCGCAACGGGCGTGATTCAGGGAGTCGGCCCGCTCCGCGGATTGGGGCCGCATTCCTGGGTGCAGGCCGAAGTGCGCCTCGCGCCGGGAAACTCCGGCGGGCCGCTAGCCGACGCGCGCGGCCGCGTCGTCGGCATCAACACGATGGTCGCAGGCCGGTTAGCACTCGCGATTCCCAGCAACGCGGTGCGCGAGTTTCTCTCCGCAACTCCGAACGACAACCGGCTCGGCGTCACGCTGCACTCTGCATTCATTCCCAGCACTGCGAGTCGCGGCAAAACCTTTGGCCTGGTCGTCCTCGAAGTGGAGCCGGAAAGCCCGGCTGCGCTCGCCTCGCTTCTGGCCGGCGACATTCTGCTGGGCGCGGGAGGGAAACGCTTCAAATCCCTCGAAGACCTCGCGCACGCGCTTCAAGGAAATGGCCCGCGCGTCTTGCGCCTCGAATTTCTGCGCGGCGATTATCAGCGAATTCGCCGCGTCACGGTGCAGCTTGGGAATCCGCTGAACGCGAGGAGTTCCGTCGCGGCGTGATCTCCGTTTTCATTGTCGCGTCTTCTCCTCTCGCCCGGTCCGGCTTGGAAAATCTTCTTGTTTCCCGCAGTGTCGCAATCGCGGGCAGCGTCGCGAATCCTGACGACCTCGACCATCGTCTGGATGACGTACCCGCAGATGTGATCCTTGTTGACTCAACTGGTGAACCGCTCGAATCGTTTCTCAACTCTTTCGTCGCTTCTGGCCTCGCGTCCGACTTCAACATCGTCGTCCTTGTGGAACCTGCGTCACTCGCCCCTTCTCTCGCTGCGCTTCGTCAGGGTGTTCGCGCCGTTTTGCCAAACGACGTCTCCCCCGAGCAACTCGTTGCCGCGCTGCAAGCCGCCGCCAGCGGCCTGCTCGTGCTGCATCCCGCGCAGGTTGCGGCGCAAGTCACCGCCAATGGATTTGCCTCGGCGCCCGCTCGCTCGCGCGAGCTGAACGAACTCGCTGAGCCGCTCACGCCGCGCGAAAGCGAAGTTCTGCAGATGCTCGCCGACGGACTCGTGAACAAGGAAATTGCTGCGAAACTCGCGATCTCCGAGCACACCGTGAAATTCCACGTTGCATCCATCCTCGGCAAGCTCGGCGCAGCAACTCGCACCGAAGCCGTGTCCGTTGGCATCCGCCGCGGATTAGTTTTGCTTTGATGCTGGTAAAACGGTAACCGGCCCGGAGGCAGGAATCCCTGTCCCATGAAAATCCATCGGGTTCGGGATTGCCCGTACTACGCGGCGACAGGCTGGTCGGCAAGTATATGCGCGGGGACTTTGCGGAGGTCCCAAACAAGGCCCAGCCACGACATGGCTTTCAGTGTGTAATAGGTGATGTCAATTTCCCACCAGTAGAATCCCTGGCGCGCTGAAGCCATGAAGTGGTGATGGTTGTTGTGCCAACCTTCGCCGAGGGTGAGCAGCGCAAGCAGCCAGTTGTTGCGGCTGGTGTCGCCGGTCTCATACCGGCGCGAGCCAAAAAGGTGCGACAGCGAATTGATGGTAAAGGTGTCGTGCCACAGCAGCACGGTGCCCAGGCAGAACGCCCAGACAAACAGCGGCCATCCGCCGATCAGCCACACCGCGGCGCCGAGCACGGCGGGAGGCACCATGTGATACTTGTTCAGCCAGCGCAGCTCTGGAAATTTCGCGAAGTCCCCGATGTAATCCATGCGCGTGTCGTTGTATTTGTCGGAAAGAATCCAGCCGATATGCGACCAGAAGAAGCCGAAGAGCGTGGGCGAATGCAAATCCAGCTCCTGGTCGGAATAGCGATGATGATGCCGGTGATGCGCCGCCCACCAGAGCACGCCTTTCTGTGAAGACGACATGGCCATGAAGGCGATGACAAACTGGAACGCGCGGCTGGTCTTAAACGAGCGATGCGAAAAATAGCGATGATAGCCGGCGGTGACGAAAAACATGCGCACGAAGAGCACCGCCAGCGTAGTCACCAAGTAATACCAATGAAACGGCATGAAGAAAATCAGCAGCGCGGCGAGATGCACGAGGAAAAAAGGCAGGGAGTGAAGAATCGAGATCCGCGAGCCATTCGGCAACGGGATAGTTAAATACCGTGGGACAGAAGCCATCCGGCAGAATCCTCCGCTTCGATATAGGCGCTTTTGAATTGCGTCATTCGCAAGCTGAGATTCAGCCAGAACTTCGCGCCTCGAACCTGCAACTTCAGTCTACGGGTGCGCTTGGAAGGGGGTCAAGCGCAACGACGTACAGGTGACATGAACTAAGATGTACGGAAGGACAGTGAGGTTGTGAAAATGATGAAATTTTTCTTTTTGTACGAATCCCGCCGACAGACACCGTAGGATACGCGATGACGGATTGTGCTATCGTCACTCCGATATTGGCTTTTTGAGGAAAAATCTAACCGGACGCTGTATCTTGACGGAAGGACAAAATGGCGGAACGCCCTGTTCTTGTAGGACTCATTCCACAGGCGGTGGTGCTGGATCCCGGCGACCAGGTGTCCTGGATTTCCGACGCGGGAAATTTGCGCGTGGAGTTTGATGTAAACCGCTGCCCCTTTTCTTCCAACGTCTTTCAGGCCCCTTCCGGTATCCGCCTGCTTAGCGGCCCGGCTCGCCCCGGAAGCAAAGCCGCGACATACAAGTATCGCTTGTGGCTCAACGACCAGCTTGTGGGCCAAGGCGAAGTGATCCTCCGCGAAAAGTAGACAAAAAACCGGTAAAGCCGAACTCTTTTTGTGATCGTTTGTCGGGAACTTTGGCGCCCATCCGCAGGAAATAGAACTGGGGTGTTTGCCTTCTCAGCTGCTGGATTTAGGCCCGTTACTTTTCCCCCGGCGGGTACGTCTTTCTACTGGAAGAAGTCTGCCAAGGAGAACGCAAGCATGGGTACAAAACAATGGTTTTGCCGAGTTTGGAACCAATCTCCCTTGTTCCTGGGGATTCTGGGGCTTTTGCTGGCAGCCGCACCGGCCCCCGCGCAACAGGCGGCTCCGCCGCAAGGGGCAGGCCAAAACCAACGCCCAGAGGAGGGGCGCGGCCGCGGCGTGATGGGAAAAATCACCTCCATTAAGGATGGTGCGCTGGAGCTGACGAGGATGGATGGCGCCAGCGTCACAGTGAAGCTGACCGACAAGACCGAATACCGCAAAGACAGGCAAACTGCGAAGCTCGCGGACTTCAAAGTAGGGGACATGGTTTTGATCCGTACAGAAGGAAGCGGCGATCAGGATCTGACGGCAGCGGTTGTGGCTGGGCGCACTGGCGCTGGGCCGGGCGGGCCTGGTATGGGCGGCCCCGCCGGCGGAATGATGATGGGTGGCGGCGAGCTCGGGAAAGACTTCGTTTTTGGCGAAGTCAAGTCCGTGGATGCGCCGAAAATTACCGTGCTCCGGCCGGACAACGTAACGCAAACGCTCGAGTTGAACGAAGAAACTTCTTTGCGCAAAGGCCGCGAAAGCGTGACGATGGCGGATATCCAGGTGGGGGACCACGTGTTCGTGCGCGGGGCCGTGCAAAATAACGCCTTTGCGCCAAAGATGGTTATGGTCGTCGGGCCCGAGCAGTGGAAGCGGATGCAGGAAATGGGAATGGCGCCAGGCCAGGCCAAGCCACAGGGCGACAAGAAGCCCGATCCTCCGCAGCAGTAAGATTCACCGGGGAGTCTTCGATTTGAAATTCTTCAGGCGCAGCATATTCATTTTTTGTTTCGGCGCAATCCTTTTGGCGTTCGATTCCAGCGGATCGAGCGGGCAAGAGGCGCCTCCTCCTCCCGTGCCTGTACAGCAAGATGCGACGTCGCCCGCTCCGGCAACGCAGGTTCCAGCGACTCCGCCGGCGCCGGCCTCCCTCACGTTTGAAATCACGGGATCGGCGCGCAGCGGCAAGACACCGCTGCCGGGCGTTACTGTAACCGCGGCGAATACGCTCACCGGAAAGAAATATGTTGCTGCCACCAATTCGGAAGGAAAGTTCAGCCTCTCGGGCCTGGCGCGCGGCAGGTACGTCGTGCGAATCGAGTTCATGGGATTCGCTGCCTTTACTCAGGAAGTCGTGCTGAACCCGGAGAATCCGGTTGCGAAGGTTGATGGCGAGCTGATGCTGGCATCGCGCCAGCAGGAACAATCCAACAATGCCATGGCGGCGCTGGCTGCGGCCGGACGCGGTTTCCAAAGCCTGGCAATGGAAAATTCCCTTTCTTCGCTTGGCGGAATCAATGGCGAAGTCGGCGGAGCGAACGGAAACGGCGGCGGGCAGAACAATGCCGACGTCGGAGGTTTGCCCCTGAATGGAGCGGGAGCCGAAGGCCCAACGGAGTCGGTCAGCGTTAGCGGCGCGCAGGGTCGCACGCAGGATTTTGGCATGGGCAACGAAGAAGAGCTGCAGCAGCGCATTCAGGAATTCCGCGACCGCATGCAGCGCGAAGGCGGTGGAGCTTTTGGTCCGCCGGGTGGAGGCGGATTCGCCGGCGGGCCGGGAATCGTGATGATGGGCAGGATGCCCAAGGGGTTCAACGTCAACCAGCCGCACGGAGTCTTCTACTACACGGACGACAATGCAGGACTCGATGCGCGGCCCTATTCCCTGACAGGAGTCCCGAGCGTAAAAGCGGATTACAACCAGGCGCGCTTCGGCTTCAATGCGGGTGGGCCGTTGAACATTCCGAAGATTTTCAACGGCGGCAACAAATGGTTCTTCTTTGGCGGGTGGAACGGCTCCCGGGGAAGCAATCCTTACGACGCATTTTCCACCGTGCCCACGCAAGCGGAGCGTAACGGAGATTTTAGCCAGGCCACTTACAACGACGGGAAGCCCGTACAGATCTTCAACGCGCAGACCGGACAGCAATATCAGTTCAACAATGGTTCCAGTTCATGCGCGCAGCCGTGCCCCAATGTTCTGGACCCCGCATTGATCACCGCCTCGGCGCAGGCTCTGCTGAATTACATCCCCCTGCCGAACATGCCGGCCAATGCGTTCGGCCAAAATTTTCATTACGTGACTTCGGCAAGCAGCAGCTCTGATATGGTGATGTTCCGTTTGGTTCATAATTTCAACGCTACCGGCGGACCAGGCGGCGGACCGTTCTTCGTTTTCAGGGACGGAGGCGGCGGAGGAGGCCGGCGGCGCGCGCAAAACAACATCAATTTCGGGCTGAACTGGGCGCGAAGCTCGAACAGCATTGTGAATCCGTTTCCTTCGCAGGCCGGCGGCAACAGCACGCAAGGCTTGAACGCAAGCGCAGGATGGGTTTACGGCAAAGGACGGATCACCAACAACCTGCGCGTGAACTACAACCACAATCATGTTGCAACCACGAATCTTTATTCCAATGTGACGAATGTGGACGGGCTCGCCGGCATCAACGGAGTTTCAGCGGATCCGTTTGACTGGGGCCTGCCGGGAATCAGCTTCACCTCTTTTGGCGGACTGAGCGACCCCACACCCCGCCGCGAACTCGATCAGACCTACACGTTATCCGACACGATTTCGTGGCATCAGGCGAAGCACAATTGGCGATTTGGGGCCGACTACCGCCGCATCCTGCAGAGTTTCCATTCGGCGAGAAACGCTGAGGGCAGCTTTGTGTTTACCGGATATGCCACGTCGCAATACGCTTCGGGAAGCACGCAGGCGGCGGTGGATACGGGATACGACTTCGCGGATTTTCTCCTGGGCTTTCCGCAGCAGACATCGCTGCAATTTGGAACCACCGCTTATAATTTTCGAGCGAACTCGTACGATTTCTTCGTGCAAGATGACTGGCGTTATCGGTCAAATCTGTCGTTCAACCTTGGGCTGCGCTACGAATACAACGGCCCCTACACGGAAGCGCAAAACCAGGTCGCTAACCTCATCGTAGGTTCTGGTTTTGCAAACGCGCAACTCGTTGTGCCCTCGGGGGCTGCCGTACCGGTCACCTCGATTCCTTTTATTCGATCTTCGAACCCATCGCTGATCAATCCAGATCATAACGATTGGGCCCCGCGCGTGGGCCTCGCGTGGAAGCCGCAAAAGAAAACCGTGGTGCGTGCAGGATACGGCATCAACTACAACCTCGCGCAGTATGGGGTCATGATTCAGAACTTTGCGTTTCAGCCGCCCTTCGCCAATACCGCAACGAATACGACGGATGCGAGTGCGCTAATTGCCGGAAGCTCGCTCACGCTTTCCAATGGGTTTCCCGCAGCTTTAGGAACCGTAACCAATAACTTCGCCGTGAATCCCAACTACCGCCTAGGCTACGTGCAAATCTGGAATTTGGATATTCAGCGGGAACTGCCGGCCGGTTGGATTCTAAGCGCGGGATACAATGGAGCAAAAGGCACGCGGCTGGATATTGAACGAGCCCTGCTGGTCGCGGGCAACCAGCCTTTTATCTACGGGTCCTCCGAAGGCAATTCGATTTTACATGCCGGTACGGTCCGCATTCGCAAGCGCATGGCCAAAGGCATTGGGTTGAACGCGCAGTACGTCTATTCCAAATCAATTGATGACGCTTCGTCGATTGGCGGCGGGGGCAGCGTCGTGGCGCAAAACCCGTTTGACATTTCCGCCGACCGCGGGCTTTCCAGCTTCGACCAGCGTCACAAGTTCACAGGAAACTGGATTTACGACTTGCCGATTGGCGAGAACCGCTACTTTTCCTCCAAAGGCGCTTTCGGTCATATCTTCGGCGCGTGGCAATGGAGCGGTGACTTCACCGTCGGTTCGGGACTTTACTTCACGCCGCGGGTCCTCGGCAGCGCGCTGGACATCGGCCGCGGCGTAAGTGGGTCGCTGCGCGCGAACACGATCGCAGGTCAAACGATTGCCCTCAGCAATCCGACCGCGCTTGAGTGGTTCAATACCGCCGCGTTCTGCGCCCCCAGCGCCACGTGCGTCAATGCGAGTGGCACAGCTTTCGGAGATGCGGGACGAAACATCATTGAAGGCCCGGGACAAGTCACGCTCGACATGGCGCTCAACAAAACCATTACCATCAAGGAATCGCGATCCCTGGACCTGCGATTCTCCGCCAACAATGTTTTCAACAACGTCCATTTCAGCTCGATCAACACCGTGGTAAATTCCCTCACGTTTGGCGAAGTGACGGGAACAGGTAGCATGCGGCGCGTGACCATGACGGCGCGCTTCCGCTTCTGAAGAACAATGAATATGCGAAGCATCCAACGAAATCTTTCGGCCCTGGTTATGGCCGCGCTGCTATTGCAAGTAGCGGCTTCCCTGTCGGCCCAGCAAGCCCCGCAACCGCCGGCGCCGGCCAACCAGGGGCGGATCCGTGTAACCACGGAACTGGTTCTAGTGAACGTGGTAGCGCACGACAAAAAAGGCAACGTCGTCCGCGATCTGAAAAAAGAAGATTTCACCCTGTTGGAAGACGGGAAGAAGCAGCAAATCTCCTCGTTTGATTTCGAGAACGTCGATCAGCCTCTGACCGCCGGAGCGCCCGAAACGACCGTTTCCGGTGCCGCCGGCGAAGGGGACCTCCTGCGAGGCGGAAAAAAAACAGCGCCGTCCCTGGACGCCCGCGACCGGCGGTTGATGCTGTTCTTTTTCGACTTTTCCGCCATGGACCCGGAGCAAATCGATCGCGCCGCAGACGCGGCCAAGAATTTTGTTTCCACAAAAATGCAACCGGCAGACCTTGTCGCGCTAGTCTCCCTGGCCACGAACATGCACGTCGATTTGAACTTCACCGATGACAAGGCCAAGATTACCGCGGCGCTTTCCTCGTACACCTCTGGCGAGGGCCAAGGATTTGATAGCGGCTCTACGGGAACCTCGGAAGGAGCCGCGGAGACTGGCGGCTCGTTCACTGCGGACGACACCGACTACAACACCTTCAGCGCCGACCGCAAACTCCTCGCCCTCCAGTCTTTGATGCAGTCTCTGGGAAAACTCTCGCAAAAGAAAAGCCTCATTTATTTCAGCAACGGCATCAGCCAGTCTGGAATGGACAATCAGTCCGCCCTGCGCGCCGCCACCGCCGCTGCGGTAAAAGCTAACGTTTCCATCTACTCGATGGATGTTCGTGGCTTGCAGGCGTTTCCGCCGGGCGGCGAAGCGCAATCCGCCAGCTTGCACGGCCAATCGGCCTACTCCGGCGCCTCCGTGCTGAACGACCTGAACAACAACGCCTCTTCGCAGGAAACCCTCGCGACGCTTTCGTCCGACACCGGCGGAAAAGCCTTCTTCGATTCGAACGATTTCAGCGGCGTCTTTTCCCAGGTGCAGAAGGACACTTCGGCGTATTACGTCTTGGGCTTCGTCAGCAACAATCCCTTCAAAGACGGTCGATACCGCCATCTGAAGGTCGTGGCGAACCGTGCCGACCTCAAGCTCGAATACCGCTCCGGGTATTACACCGACCGCGACTTCGAGCATCTGAACAAGGCCGACCGCGAGCAGCAACTCGAGGACGAATTGGCAGTGCAGCTCTCCCAGGTGGACGTACCGCTCTACGCTGGCGCTGCGTATTTCCGCCAGGACGATTCGCACTATTACCTTGCTGTTTCCCTGGTCATCCCCGGCTCGCAAATTCCGTTCGTCACCGAAAAAGACAAAGACAACGCCACCATTGACATCCTCGGCCAGGTTCTCGAGAGCAACAAATTCCCCGTCGGCCACTTGCGCGACACGGTGAAACTCGCCGTCGACAGCACGCGCCAGGTCCGCCGCAAAAACGTGCAGTACAACACCGGCTTCGTCCTCGCTCCGGGCAGCTATCACCTCAAATTCGTCGTCCGCGAAAACCAGACCGGGCGCATGGGCGCCTTCGAGATGGATGTGCAAGTCCCCGACCTGCGCAAAGCTCCCCTCAAAATGAGTTCCGTCGTCCTCAGCAGCCTCCGCACTCCCGCCGTCAATAAGAAAGGCGCGCCCAATCCCCTGGTGCGCGATCAGATGGAGACCGTTCCCAACATCACGCACGTTTTCACTTCAGACCAGCATCTCTATCTGCAGTATGAAGTTTACGACGCCGCAAAAGGCAAAAATCCCGCCCCTGTAGCCACGCCCGTCGCTGCCACCGGCCAGGCCAACGCCGCCAAATCCGAAGCCCCCAAGCCTCTCAAAGACAGCGTCCGCATCCTCACCAGCATCGAGTTCCTCCAGGGCGGCGTGAAGGTCTACGAATCCAAGCCCGTGGTCACCAACCAAGTCGCCGCCCCCGAGCGCAAAGCCGTCGTCCTGCAAATGGATGTGCCCCTGCAACCGCTGAAGCCCGGCCTCTACCTCTGCCAGCTCAATATCATCGACGACATCTCCGGCACCTTCGCCTTCCCCCGCTTCCCCGTCCTAATCCGCGAAGCCCAGCCGCCAGCCGCATCCAAAGCCGGAAACTAACGTCAAGGCGTAGCGCGGGTACACCAGGTTTTGGTTTGTAAAACCTGGGTCTTTCGGTTCCTCCCTCTTCACTCCCCACGTCACCTGAACACCAACCTCCGTTCGATGCAAACGATGAGAATCGAACACCGTGGGTGCCCCAGGTTTTGGTTTGTAAAACCTGGGTCTTCGCGGTTTCCTTCTTTTCTTCACACGTCAATTTGAACTGGGACTATCCCCGCCCGTGCGTAGAATCCCCAACTGCTCCACGGCCAGTCTTTCGGATGCTTCACCAGCTTACGAATCATGGGATTCGCATGCATGTAGTTCAGTTTCTCGATCCTCTTCCGCTCGCTATACACATTGAAATCGTAAAACCGCGCCTGCCAAAACGCCCGCAATGCCTCTCCTGGCTCCCCGAACGGCAATCGCATCTGGCCCGGAGGCGCCCT
>WNER01000268.1_pt1 | contig 12121 bp, 13 predicted proteins | sample 5399921 | NCBI WGS metagenome assembly WNER01 (sample SAMN13153331, study PRJNA577476) | soil metagenome | isolation source: 20 cm grassland meadow soil 5 days after 1st rain plot 5 | place: USA:California | collected 2015-09-21 | reverse complement strand
ACTCACCCTCCCCGCGATCAGTGATTCGACATGCGCATTAGTCTCTTCCTCTTGTCGTGCTGGACCGCCGCCTCGGTTGGCGAAGCGACGACCTTGCGGGAGGACTTTGCGAGCGCCCCCGCGGCGAACGGCTGGCGGGTGTTTGGCGACACCAATCTGTTTCACTGGAACCCAGTGAACGAAAATCTGGAAGTGACCTGGGATTCGTCTCAGACCAACAGCTATTTCCATCGCCCGCTCGGCACCGTGCTGACCAAGAGTGACGACTTCGGTCTCGCGTTTGATTTGCGGCCGAGCGAAATCGCCGTCGGCGTCAATCCGAACAAGCGTTCGACCTTCGAACTCGCTGTCGGCTTCCTGAATTTCATTGACGCCCCCAGCACGAACTTTGAGCGTGGTATCGGCGTCAATTCGAGTTACGGCCCGCGAAACCTGGCGGAATTCGATTATTTTCCGGACTCCGGCCTTGGCGCGACGATTTCGCCCACGATGATTTCGAGCAACAATCAGTTCGCAGCGGGCTTTGATTTTCCGTTGCCAGCGGTGTGGCCACGAACGGCGGGGACATCTACTGGTTCGGCTGGCTGGCGCGCGGCAGCGAAGGGAAACGCGCCTTTGACCCGTCGCGCGGCGCGTTGTTCCCTTATCTTGGCGGACGTTGGGCGACTGAGGCCGGAAATTTTGACGGTGCCTTGAATCGCCATTCGCGCAGACGCGGACCTCAGGAGGCGGACGATCCAACCCGGCGGCTGCGGACAAGGTGCGGTTCGCGGGGCAGAATCAAACCCCCACCTGCTTCCTGATCGCCTCGGCGATTTTCTGCGACCATTTTCCCAAAACATTCGCGTCACGGCCCTCGATGAGCAATCGCGCCTTGGATTCCGTGCCGGAATAGCGAAGCAACACGCGGCCGCCGGTGGGTTTAAGTTCCGCCTCCGCTTCGGACAGGCAGCTCGTCACGCCATCAAGCTGGTCGAACGGCACCTTTTCGCGGACGCGAATGCTGGTCACGAGCTGGGGGAAACGCGTCCAGCATTTAGCCAGTTGCGAGAGGGGCTTGTCTTTCACCCTCATGATGCGCAGAATCTGCAACGCGCAGACCAGTCCGTCGCCGGTGGTGCTGTAGTCGCGGAAAATCAAGTGCCCGCTCTGCTCGCCGCCGAAGTTGAAGCCGGAGCGGAGCATTTCGTCGATCACGTTCTTGTCGCCCACGCCCGCGCGCGCGACGTGCCCGCCCGCCTGGTTGATCACGGCGTCCAGACCGGCGTTGCTCATGACGGTGGCGACCAGGGTTTTCTCTCGCAGCGTACCTTCGGCGAGCATCTCCAGACCGCAAATCGCCATCACATCGTCGCCGTCAATCAGCTTGCCGGTCTCGTCGCAGAATAACACGCGGTCCGCGTCGCCGTCGTGAGAGATGCCGAGGTGGGCGCGATGTTCCCAAACCTTCTGGCACATCTGCTGGGGGTGCATGGAGCCGCAGTCTTTGTTGATGTTCATGCCGTCGGGCTGGTTGTCGTAAACGAAAATCTCCGCGCCGAGTTCGCGAAGCACGCAGGGCGTCGATTTGTACGCGGCGCCGTGCGCGCAATCCACGACGATGCGCATCCCTTCCAGCGTCATGCCGCGCGGGAAGGAGCTTTTGGCATATTCGATGTAACGGCCAAGCGCGTCTTCAATGCGGACGGCCTTGCCGATTGCGTCAGCCGTGGGACGGATGTTTTCGATATCGCCGCTGAAAACCAGGTGCTCAATCTGGTCCTCGATGTTGTCGTCGAGCTTGTAACCGTCGGGCCGGAAAAATTTGATGCCGTTGTCATCATACGGATTGTGGGAGGCGGTGATCACAATGCCGGCGTCGGCGCGCAGGCTGCGTGTGACGTAGGCGACGCCGGGCGTGGGCAGCGGGCCAATGAACAGAACGTCCACCCCCATCGAAAGGATGCCGGACGAGATGGCATTTTCGAGCATGTAACCGGACAAACGCGTGTCTTTGCCGAGAACGATCTTGTGCCGCTCGCGGTCGCGCGATTGCGGCGCAATGTTCTTGAAGACGTGGCCGGCCGCGCGGCCCAGCTTGAGCGCGGTCTCGGCGGTCACCGGCTCGATGTTGGCCGTGCCGCGCACTCCGTCGGTGCCGAAAATTTTCTTCGGTTGGCTCATGTTCAATTCGGATTCTTGTGATCGTTGGTTGACTCGGCCGGCGAAACCCGTTCCACGGCGACTTCTTCGGGCTCCACTTTCGTCACCGCCACATTCGGCGGCGCGCGCACGATGACTTTTTTGCGAAAACTTCTGGCTTCCGTCACATCGGTGAGATTAACAGATACGTCCACGTCGGACATCTTTAAATTATCGAGGACGCGTTCCTCGGCCCGAATCGTCACCTCCGCTTCCGCCGGCGTGAGGACGAAGGCACGAACATCCCAGGGTGCCTTTTTAACCATGACCGGCAAGTGGCGGCTCAGGGTGCTGGAGGAATGGGTCTCCGGGTTTTCAAGGTTCGAGTTGATGGTCATCCAGATCAGGATAGCGACGACCACGGACGCCAACTTCCAGCCGAAATTGTTCAGGACGTAATCGCGCGCTGCCATGGTCACTTCGCTTCCGGCCGGGGCGCGGTCTGCACAGCGGATTTGGCCGTTCGGTTCGGCCGCGCGAAACCCGGCAAACGAAACCAATCGGACAGCCGGTGCGCCTTGGGCGCGCGCACCAACACCGACGTTAGAAACGCGCGCAATTCCTCCAGACTTACCCCGCGCGTCAACTGGCCCTTGTAGGCGTAGGAAATCGCCCCGGTCTCCTCCGACACGGCCACCACAACCGCGTCGGTCTCCTCGGTCAATCCAATCGCCGCTCGATGCCGCGTGCCCAGCGACGGATTGAGGTCCTGGCGGCGCGTCAGCGGAAAGATACAGGCCGCCTTCGCGATGCGGTCGCCACGGATGTTGACGCCGCCATCGTGAATCGCGTTGTTCGGGAAGAAAATCGTTTCCAACATCTCCGGCGTCGCCTCGCAATCGACGACCACGCCTGACTCGACGGCATCGTCGAGTTGAATCGTTTGCTCGAGGGCGATGAGCGCGCCGATCTTCACTTCGGACAATCGTTCCGCCGTTTGGATGATGACTTCGATGTTCTCCCGCGCGTCGCGGGCCGAAGCGAACAGCGGCAGGTTCCCCACTTCCGCCAGCATCCGGCGCAGTTCCGGCTGGAAAATCACCAGAACGGCAATGGCGAGTCCGGCCAAAAATTTTGCCAGCAACCAGAGCAGCACTCGCAACTCCAGCGCCGTGGTGACCACCCCAAGCACCAGCAGCAAAGATAGAAAACCCAGAACCACCGGCCAGCCGCGCGTGCCCCGCACAAACATCAGAGCGTAGTAAATCCCCACCGCGAGGATGGTGATTTCCAGCGCGGGCGCGGGCTGCCAGATTTTTTGCAGGTTTTCCAGGACGGTCATTTTCTTCGGGCGAGAACGGCCTCGGCCATCCTCACCGCTTGGAGCGTTTCGGCGACATCGTGCGTGCGGATCAGCCGCACGCCCGCCTTGACTGCCAGGCACGCGCAGGCCACCGCCGCGGGCAAACGCGCGTTCACCTCCGCTCCCAGCAATTTTCCGATGAACGACTTGCGCGAAACTCCGAGGAGCACCGGGCGTCGCAATTTTGTAAATCGCTCCACCCCCGCGAGCAACTGCAAATTGTGCTCCACCGTCTTGCCGAAGCCGAGGCCCGGGTCCAACACTACTTGGACAGCGCCCACGCCCGCGCGTTGCAGACGCTCCAGTCGCTCAACGAAAAAGCCGCGCACTTCCTGAACCACATCCTGGTAAACGGGATTCACCTGCATCGTCTGCGGCGTTCCCTGCATGTGCATGCAGATGTAGCCGGCTTGCGCCTCGGCCACGACGCCCCACATTTCATCATCGGCGCGGTTCGCCGCAATGTCGTTCACGATGCTGGCGCCGGCTCGCAACGCGGCGCGGGCCACAGACGGTTTTCGCGTGTCGATGGAAACGGGCACCTTCACCCGGGACACCAGCTTCTCGATCACCGGCAGCACACGGCGCAGTTCCTCGGCGTGGCTCACCGGCTCAGCACCGGGCCGCGTCGATTCGCCGCCGATGTCAATGATCTCCGCTCCCTGCCCGATCATTTCCAGGCCACGCGCTACCGCGGCCGCCGGATCAAGAAACCGGCCGCCGTCCGAAAACGAATCGGGCGTCACGTTCACCACACCCATAATCATCGTCGGACGCGGGAACGTGAACTCAAACTGGGCGGCGCGAAAAATCATGATGCTGGCCGCGAAAAAGCGCAAAAGTCACAAAACATAATTAACTCCGCGCGCTGCCGATCCCTGCATCCGTCGGAGACATGAAGAAGACCGATTTCGCATTCCGGGCCTTTTTGCGGCCCCGATCAGCGCTTAATCATCTGGCTCACGCCTTCGACCAGCCGACGCGCGATGGCGCTCACCAGTTCGTTGGGCACGCCCATCTGCGGATTGGCGCTTTGGCTGAGCATGTGGCACTGGTCGTTGACGTAATCAATCAGCACAAATTCACCGGAATCGGTCAGCGCGACCTCGCTCGAGAAAAACTTCATGCCGGTCAGCTCAGCCACACGGCCAACAATATCGCGCAACGGCGTGAGAGCCAGTTGTTCCTCTTCGGCCTTGGTCGGCAGTCGGTAACGGTCCGTGAAACAATTCCACCAACAGCACCAGACCGAGCCGAATACGTAAAACACGCGGAAGTAAATCGGCTCGCCGTTGGCCGCGCGGGGCACGATCCGCTTCTGGAGAAGATAATGGCGGTCCGGCCAGGCGGCCACTGAACGGGTCAGATCCCGTTCGCTGGTGGCGTCCAGGATGACGCCGCGCCGGCCGTAACCCATGCCCGGCTTGACGACGAAAGGCGTGCCCAACGCGGCGCGGTCCGCTTCCGACAGGACAAAGCTGTTGACCTGCTCGCGCGGGACAATCACCGTAAAAGGGACATTGAATCCGGCAGCCACCAGTCGCGCGTGCAAGCGGGCTTTGTCGAATGTCCCGATGGCCAGGTCCGGCGGGTCGATGATTTGGGTTTTTCGATCGTGGGCCAGCCAGATCAACCGATGGTAAATGTCGTCCGGCAGATGATGCTCGCTGTGCATGTTGAGCAATGCCCGCGCCCAGATTTTGCCTTTGGCGAACTGGTCGCAGAACGGCTCCACCCAGAGCGGTTCGACCAGGAAGAAGTTGAGACCCAGCTCGGCGCAATGCTGCTGCACGCGATGGATGAACAAATCATCCGCGTCCAGCTTGTGCGTCATCACCAGGTCATAAATCCGCGTCACGCTCGCCAGTATCTTGCGGAAAAGCACAGGCTGTCAATGGCTTCCCCCGTTGAATCAATTCAATCTCGTAACCTTCCGGCGCGTCGATGAAGGCGAAGGCGGTGCCGGTGGAGGTCGTGGTCGGGCCGTCGGAGTATTTCAAACCGAGCTTCGCGAGGTGTTTGCCGAATGCTTCGAGGCTGTCCACCTCGAAGGCCAGATGCGTCAGGTCCGGCTGCACCTGCACCGGGCCGCTCGACGGAAAGCTGCAGAGTTCAATCTGTTCCTCGCTCTCCGGCGCTTTGAGGAAGACCAGTTCCGAGCCGCGCGGCGATTTGTGGCGGCGCATTTCCTCTAGGCCGAGCACGTCTTTGTAGAATTTCACGGTCTTCTCCAGATCGTTCACGCGATAGCGGGTGTGCAACAGTTTTCTCGCTTTCATGCCGGGCGAAGCATAGCGAGGCCTGGCCGCGGCTTCAACCTCGGCGCGCGAATTTTTGCCCGCGAATTGCGCGAATATTCGCTGGTAAAAATTTGCGTAATTCGCAGATGAGAAAGCGGTTCCATCGCCGTGCGCGGTTCCAGTCACGCTCATTTAAGCCGGGTCGGACATGGAAGTCAGCCCTCCCGCCACCGCGGCGGCGCGGACAAATCGGCTTGCCGCGCGGGAATGGATTGCGATACGACATCGCCTGTGGATTGGCGACCGCAATGGAGCTGGTTCCTGCTTCTGATCTATCTGGGCGCGTCGGCGACCACCCGGGCGCAGATCGATCCGGAAAAGCGCCGGCTCTTTCAACTCGGTTACAATCAGCCGTTGCAGGGCCGTGGGCCGCTCTCCGGCTACGCTTTTTATTATTTCAACCAGCCTGGCTTTATCCAAACGAACCTGACGCTGCGGCTGGCCATCGCGCCCGTTTACGTCGATTCCGAACTCGGCATTCGCGAGGCGCTCAGTCCGCACACGGACCTCGCCGTCGGTCTGGCGGGCGGCGGTTTCGCGGACAGCTACACCGAAATCCGGGGCGGAAAGTATTGGCGTGAAGAGTCCTTCACCGGGAACGGAGCCGAAGCGGGCGCGAGTGTTTACCATCGCTTCAATCCGGACCAACTCGTTCCGCTCACCGCCATCCTGCGCGCGACGGGGCACTACACGTTCTACGAACGGGACGACGTCACCGCGCCAGGCTTCAGACTGCCGCCGGACCACGCGACGTTGCACGTGCGGTCCGGCCTGCGGTGGGGCGGACGCGAGCCGCTCATGCTGCCATCGCTGGCGATGGAATTATCCGCGTGGTACGACGGCCAGTTCCGCACCGACGCCGAGCCGTACGGGTTCAACGGCGATCGCGAGTTGCGGGACCATTCGCACCTGTTCTGGGGACGCGCGCTCATCGCCTATACACTGCCGGAGTTGAAACACAATTTTTCCGTCAGCCTGACCGCCGGCACCAGCATGAACGCCGACCGATTCAGCGGATACCGCATTGGCGGCGCGCTGCCGCTCGTGTCGGAGTTCCCACTGACGTTGCCCGGCTACTATTTTCAGGAGCTGAGCGCCCGGCGGTTTACCTTGCTTGGTGGACAATACGCGCTGCCGCTGGACCGCGGGAAGCGCTGGGGCCTGATGTTTTCCGCGGCGACGGCGCTGGTGGATTATCTGCCCGGCCTCGAGCAGCCGAGCCGATGGAATTCGGGCGTTGGAGCCGGCGTCGTGTTCCGGTCGAAATCCGAGGCGTGGCACATCGTCCTCGGCTACGCCTACGGCATCGACGCTATTCGCGACAGCGGTCGAGGCGCGCACAGCGTCGGCATACTGATCCAGTATGATTTGGAGGCCGACCGGCGCGGCAAGCGACCGTTCTGGGATCCGTGGCTCAACCCGAACAAATGGCGCGGGTTTGACCGGTTGTTTGGACGTTAATCATCGCGCGTCGGCTTTCTATATTAGAGCGGGCCGGTTGCCTGGAGCCGTTGGAGGTTGCGGTCCTGTGATGAAGTTTGCAGCGGAGGCGATGGTCCGTTTGGATCGGCATGGGTCGGCGGATGCGCCCGTCTCCGACGCCAGGACCTTTAAGTGCTCGCCTCTCCCTCCTTTTTTCGGTTAGATCGGCCGTATTCAATGCTCGTGAAAAACGCCGTTGAAATCCTCCGCCATTTCGCCAGCGACAATTACGCCGGCATTTGCCCCGAGGCCTGGGCCGCGCTTGCCGAGGCCAACCAGGGCCACGCGGTCAGCTATGGCGACGATTCCTGGACGGCCCGCGCCGCGGACCTGATTCGTGAAGTGTTTGAGACCCCGTGCGAAGTGTTCTTCGTCTTCAACGGCACCGCCGCAAACTCCCTCTCGCTGGCGTCAACCGGCCAGTCGTATCACAGCGTCCTTTGCCATGAATTCGCGCACGTGGAAACCGACGAATGCGGCGCGCCCGAGTTTTTCTCTAACGGCATGAAAGTCCTGCAAGTCCCCGGCGCGAACGGCAAGATCGATCCCGCCGGCATCGAGCGGATGGTGAAAAAACGTTCCGACATCCATTATCCCAAGCCGCGCGCGGTCAGCCTCACGCAAGCCACCGAAGTTGGCACCGTCTATTCCGTTGAGGAGCTCAAAGCGATCCGGGCGAAATCCAGGTCGCTCGGTCTGACCTTGCACATGGACGGCGCGCGATTTGCCAACGCCGTCGCGTCGCTCGGCGTGAAGCCCAAGGCAATCACCTGGCAGGCGGGCGTGGACGTGCTCTGCTTCGGCGGCACGAAAAACGGCACGCCGGTCGGCGACGCCGTGGTCTTCTTCAACCGTGATCTCGCTGACGAGTTCGATTACCGCTGCAAACAAGCCGGCCAGCTCTGTTCGAAGATGCGCTTCCTCTCCGCGCCCTGGGTTGGCCTGTTGCAGGACGGCGCCTGGCTGCGCAATGCGACCCGCGCAAACGCCATGGCGCAACGGCTGCGTGACGCGCTGCAGGAAATTTCCGAAGTAAGAATCCTCTTCCCAACGCAGGCCAACGCCGTGTTCGCCGATTTGCCGCCTTACGTGATCGTCGCACTGCGGCAGGCGGGCTGGAAATTTTACACGTTCATCGGTCAGGGCGGCTGCCGTTTGATGTGCGCGTGGGACACGACGGAGGAAGATGTGGACCGGTTTGTCACTGATCTGAAACGGCTGCTCCGGGAAGCGCCGAAGGAAATTTCGCTGCGAGCGGCGGACCATCGGAAACTCTGAGTGCCTGTTGAAACGTGAAAGCAAGCCCCTCACCCCGGCCCTCTCCCCTGGGGAGAGGGAAAATCCTCCGCCGTCTTCGGGCCATGCTCGCGGCGCAGTTTGCCAATCCAGTGTGCGCAATACGCGCCCCTGGCGGCGGCGGTCGCCTCCCCCTGAACCTCGTAGCAGCCGACGTGAGTCCCCATGAAGCAATTCCACACCAAAGGGCGTGAAAATTCCGGGAACTGTGCGTGCTTCCCCCTCTCCTGGGGGAGAGGGCCGGGGTGAGGGCGAGCGTTTCCTCCAATCCCCTTCTCGGAGTAGGAGGCTCGTTTTTCAAAATCCGAAATCCGAAATTGATCGGAGCCTCCTCACGTCGGCTGCTACGGTTCAGGGGTTCAATGCGCGAAATCTGCGTGAGGGGAGCAACAGCGATTCAATCTCCCCGTAAGTTCTGACGACCTTCGTCGCTCTCGCGAGCTTTTCCATCGGGAGCGAATTGGTAATCGCGATGACGGTCATCCCGGCCGCCAGTCCCGCTTCCACGCCGGCGGCTGAATCTTCAATCACGCAGCAAACGTTCGGAGCGACGGAGAGCAGCTCCGCCGCGCGCAAAAAAATGTCCGGCGCGGGCTTGCCGTGCTCAACATCCTCCGAACTGACCACCGCGCGAAAGAACCGTCGCAGTCCGCGCAAGTCCAGGACGGCATTGATGGTCGGATGCCGCGAACCGGAGGCCAGCGCCAGCGGGTATCCGGGCGACAGCTTCTCCAACAGCTCCGGCAACCCTTTGAAAATCGGTTCCTCACCCTGGAGCAAGGCGGCGAACTTCTCCTCTTTTCTCGCGAGCAATTCGGCGAGCGACTGAGGCGGACGATGCCTGGCAATGAAGTCGCGCCAGACGACCAGATCGGATTTGCCGTAGTAAGCGGCGAAATCAATCCCGTGGCTCCGGGCGTAACCGGTCTCCTCAAGAACTTCACGGAAGGCGCGCTCGTGCAGCGGCTCGCTGTCCACCACGACGCCGTCCATGTCGAAAATGACGGCCTGAAATTGTTTCAGCACAGTCTGGCATTACGATTTACAGCCTGGTGTCGCCCAGCTCAAGCAGGCGCCGGGCATGCGCCTGCGTCAGCGGCACGACCGAAAGGCGGGATTGGCGGACAAGGGGCATTTCCTTGAGGACGTTGTCCGCCTTGATCGTCTCAAGACTCACAGTTTGCTTCAGCGCTTTGACTGGAACCAGATCAACGCACACCCAGTCGCCTTCCTTCGCCGTTGGATCGGGGTAAGCCTCCCTTTTGACGCGGGCGAGGCCGACGACCTGTTTTTCGCTGACGCTGTGATAGAAGAAGACCAGATCTCCCTTCTTCATTGAGCGAAGATTGTTGCGAGCTTGAAAATTGCGGACGCCCGTCCAAGCGGCCTTGCCTGCCTTGACGAACGTGTCCCACGAGTATGCCTCGGGTTCCTGCTTCACCAGCCAATCATTTCTCGGCATGAGAAACTTGTAAGTCTAAAGGCGATTCGGGAAAAGCGCGAAAATGACGGGCTAACAAAGCGGGACTTGCAATTTCGTCCCGCTCGTGGGACGGAGTGTTCCCACAAGCGGTCAGTCCGTTGGAAGCAGTCCCTTCCCCAAAGCGCGCCAGGGATTGATTTCCAGAAGGATAGCGCCAGGTCCGGGCGTGGCACGCCTGCTGCGAAAGACGGTGGATTAGTCATGAACGACCTCAAATTCGCCTTCCGCCAATTGCGGAAGAACCCCGGCTTTAGCGCCATCGCCGTGTTGACCCTCACGCTCGGCATCGGGGCGAACACGGCAACCGGCCGAGGCGTTCAGAATTGGCCGCGCTTTCGTGGGCCGAATGGTTCGGGCGTAGCCGAGTCGCAGGACCTGCCGGTCGAATTCGGACCCATGAAGAATCTAGCCTGGCGGACTGCGACCCCAGCAGGACGTTCCTCACCTGTGGTTTGGGAGAATCGCGTCTTTCTGACAGGATACCAGGAGACCCGGTGCACCGTAGTGTGCCTCGATCGAGAAAGCGGCAAACGTTTATGGGAGCGAAGCGTCGAGGCGACGCGGGTGGAGCGGAAATCCAAACCGAATGACGCCGCCTCGTCCACACCCGTGGTGGATGAGACGGGCATCTACGCTCTGTTCTCCGGGTTCGGACTCGTTGCGTTTTCTCCCGATGGTCAAGAGCGTTGGCGCCGGCCTCTTGATCCGTTCACGCCCCCTCACGGGATGGCGAGTTCTCCGGTGCTGGCCGCGGGCGCGGTGATCGTCGTAGCCGATCAAGTGAGCGATTCTTACATCGCCGCGTTCGAGGCGGCGTCCGGGAAACTGAAATGGAAGACGCCACGACCGAACCTGGTCGGCGGCTACGCCACACCCGTCCTCCACGGCGCAGACATTCTGACCGGTGGACCGATGGAGATGGTAGCCTATGCGGTTGACAGCGGTGCGCGCCGTTGGTCGATCCCGCGAATGGGGGTAATGCCGGTGGCGAGTCCCATTTGCGTCGGCGATCGCATTTACGCTTACAACGATGCCGTGCCGCCTTACGAGCAACTGACGGTGCAACTGAAGGCGGATCGAAATGGCGATGGCAAAATCTCCCCGGATGAGTTTCCTGACCCGTCGTTTAAAGAAGCAGTTCGCGCAATCGACCGAGTTTATGGAAATGGCGACGGCGCGGTGGACCAGGAGGAATGGGACGGCGCGCTGAAGTTGATGCGAACCTTGAATTCCCTTGTCGCCGTTGACCTCGGCGGGCAGCAATCCAAAGAGCGTTGGCGGACGACCAGGATGCTTACCGATGCCGCTTCTCCTTTATCGTATCACGGTTTGCTCTACCTGGTGAAGAACGGAGGACTCCTGGCCACGGTGGATCCCGAGAGTGGCGAAATTCTGCGGCAAGACCGCATCCCCGGGGCCGAAGGAAACTTCTTTGCCTCTCCGGTGGCGGGCGACGGAAGGCTTTTTCTGCTTAACGAATCGGGCAAGCTGGCGGTGCTCCAGGCCGGTCGTGACTGGCACGTTCTGGCGGTCAACGACCTGGCCGAGAACTGTTACGCCACCCCGGCCATCGCCGATGGCGTCATCGTGGTGCGAAGCGAGCGTCACCTGTGGGCTTTCCAAAACAATGACCCGCCGCGCGCCGCGCGCGTCGATCCCATGGAGGCGCTGCGTTATGAATAAAATGAACATCGAACATCCAACATCGAACGCTGAACATCGAACGTGTGAGCCGCTGAGATACGATGAAAACTCCAAATCCCAAAACCCAAATCCCAAATAAGCTCCAAATCTCAAGCTCCAACGGGGAGCCTCCGCAGCGTGGTTTGGAACTTGATGCTTGGGATTTCTTTGGCGCTTGGGGTTTGGGCTTTGGGAATTTGGCCTGCGACCGACAAGGGACGACTGACAACGGGCCACTGACTACTGACCAAATCGTAAATCGTAAATCGTAAATCTGAATGACTTGAAATTCGCCTTCCGCCAACTGCTGAAGAACCCCGGCTTCAGCGCCGTCGCCGTGCTCACGCTCGCGCTCGGCATCGGGGCGAACACGGCGCTGTTCAGCTTGGTCAA
>WNER01000597.1_pt1 | contig 12219 bp, 9 predicted proteins | sample 5399921 | NCBI WGS metagenome assembly WNER01 (sample SAMN13153331, study PRJNA577476) | soil metagenome | isolation source: 20 cm grassland meadow soil 5 days after 1st rain plot 5 | place: USA:California | collected 2015-09-21 | reverse complement strand
TCGCCGCGATACCCGCCCCTACGACGGCCGCGGGTCGCCACCAGAGGGCGGCCAGGCCACTCGCCCCCAAGGCCGTGAGGAACAGGCTCGGGACGAGCTGCCGCAGCGTCATCACGCGCCCCACCTTGCGCGCGACGAGTGGCTTGAAATAGCCGTACTGGAAATACATGCGCCACAGCTGCCGCAGCGACGTACGGGCCACGTAGTAGGCTCGCGCGGTCGGCATCAGCAGCACGCGTCCGCCGCGGCGGATGAGGCGGAAGTTGAACTCGTCGTCCTGATTCCGCACCAGTTCCTCGTCGAACAACCCCGCGCGCTCGAACGCCTCCCGTCGGAAGCAACCGAACGCCAGCGAGTCCACCCAGCGCGGCCCCGACGCGCCCACGCGGAAGTACGAGTTCCCGACGCCAAAGCGGTGCCCCAGGGCCAGGGCGATGGCCCGGGCGATCGGGGTCTCGGCCGCGGGCAGCGTCTCGAGCACCCCACCGACGTTGTCGGCGCCATACTCGAACAGCGCGCGCACGAGGATTGGGAGATAGCTCGGCAGGTAAATGACGTGTGCATCCATGCGGACGATCACCTCGCCGCGCGCCGCCTGGATCCCGATGTTCAACCCGCACGGCGCGATGCGCCGCGGGTTGTCGAGCAGCCGGATCATGGGGTTGCGCGCCGCATGGCACGCGACGATGTCGCGCGTGCGGTCGCTGCTCATACCGTCCACCACGAGCACCTCCATCCGGTCGGAGGGATAGTCGCTCGCGAGGATCGACTCGAGGCACCGGTCGAGGTGCTGCTCCTCGTTGCGGCACGGCACGATCACGGAGACGAAGGGTGGGTTCGGGCGTGTCATGAGGTCCCTGCCTCGGCTGCCCGAGGCCAGGCGTGGAAGATTGCGGCGTACCGACTCAAGCGCGTGCCCAGCGCCGCGAGCGGCCACAGCCCGAGGCGCCGGGCGGCCGCCCAGTCCCGGGAGACGAGCGCCCCGACCAGCAGCCGGGCGTGAACCCGGCCGGTGACCCAAAGCGCGGAGCCGTGAAACCCCGCGCGATCGAAGCGTGCACGGCGAGAGAGACGCGGGCCCAACGCCCGGCGCGTGTCTCGCGCGAGCAGCTCGCCGCCCAGGAGGCGGGCGTGGATGTCGTGGACGAGCTGGAGGTAGCAGGAGAGTCCGGCTCGAACGCCGAGCGCGCGCGCCGTCGCGATGATGTAGTCCCAGTCGAGATCGCCCCGGCGGATCGTGGCGATCGTGTGCACCACGTCGCTGAGATGGAACGCGCGCCGGGCGACCACCTTCTCCACGCCCTGCAGCACGAGCTGGTCCTCCGGCGCGGGACAGGCGCATACCAGCCCGCCGAGCGTCGCCGCGCGACGAGTGCGGAACAGCCGCGCGACATAGGCGGCGTGCTGGCCCGCGTGGCCGAGGCGGCCGTGCCGGATATCGAGCACCAGGTCCGCGCCCAGGACCCCGTACACCGTGCTGCCTGCCAGGCGGTGCGCGAGGGTCTGTCGGTGTGGCGTGACCGCGAGGCCCTCGAGCAGGGAACGATCGACGGCGACGCTGTCGGCCAGCGTCAGGAGATCGAGGTCGTCCCCGAGGTCCGGAAAGCGATCGCAGGCCTTGGGGAGGAGCCACGGGACGCCATGGCGTGCGCCGGCCGCGTGGATCTGGCCGAGCACCTCGAGCGCTCCCCGGGCGCGCGTGCGCTCCCGCTCGGCTGGTGCGGCGAAGCGGCGCGGCGGATGCACGCCGCCGGCCGCGAGCCGGTCGGCGAGGCGCACCAGCACCGCGTTCTGCTCCGCCAGCGCGGCGAGCAGACTCCAGTCCACGTCGACAAGCCGGTCCGCGGACACGCGCTCCCCGAGCAGCAACTGGAGCGCGAGCCCGGCGAGCCGCTCCTCGTGCGCCAAGGCGCTCATGCAGCCACCCGCTCGTCCACCAGTCGGGCGACCGCCTGCTGGGCGGCGTGGAGGTCGTCGTTCTTGATGACCAGGGCGCCCCGCACCCAGGGGAACACGGTGCGATACGCGAGCCAGCGCCTTCGCAGGTACTCGACGGGATAGTCGCGTTTGCGCGCGTACGATTCCTCGGGGCCCACGTCGAGCAGTATGGCCAGGTCGGGGGTGGGGGTGAGCCAATAGAGCAGCCGCAGCACGCCCCAGTGCCGACCGTCGGCGACGTCCACGAGCGTGTCGTAGAAATAGCGGTCCATGATCACCACGCGCCGGCGGATGGACTCGTGATACAGGCGATAGACGAGGAAGAGCAGCAGGTCGAGCGGGTAGATCACCCGTCTCAGGACCCTGCCCCAGAGCAGAGCGTCGCGCACGCGGCGCAGCGCACCGGCTCCGCCGTTCCGGGGCGGAGCGCCGCCCAGCTGGTTCCGCAGCCGTCGGAGGTAGGCGTATACGCCGACGTGGTCGTTCATGTGGAATACGACGACCCGCCGATTCTGGCGCTCGAGCGTCTGCTGCAGCCAGCGCACCAGGGTGGACTTGCCGGCGCCGTCCAGGCCCGAAAACGTGATCAGCATCGCCTCACCACGACAGGCCGTGGTCCCCGAGCCACAGCTCGAGGGCCAGCAGCGTGAAGACGCGTTGATACAGCCCGCCGCGACTGATACTGCCGCCGCCGCTGCCGTTCTCGGCGCGAGGGCGCCGGAACGCGTCGAGCCAGCCACGCACCAGCGCGTCGTCCATCACGCGGCGCGTGCGCGCCCGCGGCGAGAGCAGCAGGTCGTCGAGCGCCGCGTGCACCTGGGGCCCCACCATCACGTCGAGCGGGATCGTGAAGCCGTGCTTGGGGTGTCGCGCCACCTGCGGCGGTAGCCAGCGGCGCGCCAGGGTGCGGAGCACCAGCTTGCCGGAGCGGCCGTCGGTCTTGAGCCGGTGGGGCAGGCTGAGCCCGAGAGCCACGACGTCCTCATCGAGCAGTGGCACCCGCACCTCGATGCTGGCGCGCATGCTCATCATGTCCACCTTTCTGAGCATGTCCGACGGCAGGCTGACGCGGAACCACGTTTCCGTCATGCGGCGGGACAGCTCCTCCAGGTCGCCCGCTGCCGCGGGGTCGTAGCCGTCGTACAAGCGATACACGGGAGCGAGTCCGCCGCGCGCCTCGGCGCGCACCAGCGCGCCCTTCTGGTCTTCGCTCAAGTAGTTCGCCAGGCCGGCGAGCAGCAGGCTCGAGTCGTTGAGGCCGGCTTCGGCGAGCGTGAGCGCCTTCGTCACCTGCCGGCCCCAGTTCTGGGTCCAGTGGGTCAGGGCGCCGGCGGTGCGCCGGGTGGCGCGTCGCAGCCACGCCGGCAGCGCCGACGCCCGCATGAGGTGGTTGGCCCGCCAGAAGCACGGGTATCCGCCGAACACCTCGTCGCCGCCGTCTCCCGATAACGTGCAGATGATGCCCCGTTCGCGCACCGCGCGCGAGATCCAGTACATCGGCACCAGGCTGGTGTCGGCGAACGGCTGATCGAAGTGCCGCAGCAGGCCGAACAGCGCGTCGGGAGACAGCGCCGAGTCGGCGAGGTCGATCGTATGGTGCCGGGTATGGCAATGCGTGGCCGCGGCGAGCGCGGCGTCGGTCTCGTCGTGCCCCTTGTCCGGAAAGCGCACGTTGAATGTGGACGTGGGGCCCAGCCCGGCCCGCTCGTGAGTCGCGACGACGAGCGAAGAGTCGATGCCGCCGGAAAGGAGCGCGGCGACCGGCACGTCCGCCACCGACTGCCGTCGGACCGCGGTGAGCAGGCGGTCGGCGAGCGCCTCGACGGTGTCTTCGAGTCGGCGCTCGGCCCGGGGCGTGGCGACGACACGGTCGTAGCCGGCGAGGCGTGTCCCCTCGGGCGTGATGGTGAGGACGCTCCCGGGCGGGAGGGCGCGCACGTTCGCGAACCCGGTGGCCGGCTCCGGCACGTAGCCCAGCCCGAGGAAATCGTAGCAGGCCTGGCGGTCGAGCTGCGGGACGAAGCCGCGTCGGGCGACGATGGCTTTGATCTCGCTCGCGAACAGCCACTCACCGTCCAGCTCGGCGTAGAACAACGGCTTCACGCCGTAACGGTCGCGGGCCAGCAGCAGCCGGCGCCGGGGTCGGTCGTAAATGGCGAACGCGAAAATGCCCCGCAGCGCCTGCACGAGATTGGCGCCCTCCTCTTCGTACAGGTGCACGAGGATCTCGGTGTCGGAGGTGCTCTTGAAGACGTGCCCCCGGCGGGCCAGGGCGGCGCGCAGGTCGGCGTAATTATAGATCTCGCCGTTGTAGACGACCTGGATGCCGCCGTCCTCGTTGGTCATCGGCTGCGCCCCGCGGGGGGAGAGGTCGATGAGTGCGAGACGCCGGTGGACCAGCTCGCAATACTGGTCCGTGTAGCGGCCGGCGCCGTCCGGGCCGCGATGGCGCAGCAGCTCGTCGGCCCGTCCCGCCCACGCGGGGTCGGGGGCCAGCGCGGCGGCGTGGAACCGTCCTGCCAGGCCGCACATTATGCGCCTCCCGCCACGAGGGCCGGCCCGCGGCCTGCCGCGGCCGCGTGCGCGAGTACCAGCCACAGGATCTTGGACGCGATCCAGGTGCCGCTCATCGTACCAGTCAGCATCGCGAACAGCATGGCGAACGGCAGGACGCCGCGCGGCGTGCGCCGCGCACGCCAGCCCGACCGGAGGCACATGAGCAGTCCGATGAGGAATGGGATCGTGCCCGCCATGCCGGTGCTGGTCATCAACTCGAACACGAGATTGTGGGCGTCGCGCTTGATGAACCCCGGCTCCTTGAGGCGACGCTCGAGCTCGTACTGGTTTTCGACGGGCCCCCAGCCGATGGCGGGTCGCTCGCGCATCATCACGAGCAGTGCCGGATAGATCCGCTCCCGTCCCGCGAGATTCCCGGTCTCCGCCGCGGCGAATAGCCGGTTGCGCATCGCCTCGGATCGGAACGAGGCCAGACCGAGTAGCCCCAGCACGCAGACCGCGGCCCCGGCGTTCCGCAGGCGGATCCAGGGCGTGGGCCCGCGCCCGAGGAATGTCATGAGGCCGGCGGCGACGGCCAGGAGCCCGCCGCGTGAGCTCGTTTGGATGATGGCTGCCGCGATGAGCGCGACGAGCGGTCCGCGCACCACGAGCGGCGAGCGACGCGTTGGGTCGCGAACACTCGGCAACACGAGCGTCGCAAGGAGGCCCGTCGCCAGGATCAAGGCGCTCAGGTTCGCGTTCTGTCCCAGTGCGGAGATTCGCTCGCCGCCCGTCCAGAGAGCTCGCTGCGTGCTGGCGAGTCCGAAGACCTGAAGCGCCGCCCGGACAGCGCACGCCAGGGCGAGGGCGCGCAGCGCGCCGAGGCGCACCGGCTCGTCGGTCAGCAGATTGGCGATGGTCCAGAAGAGCAGGAGCAGCTGGACCATTTCCACGAAGAAGTGCAGCACCTCGAGCTGATGGCTCGCCAGATTCAGGAGCGCCGCCGTCGCGAACATCCACAGGTACACGACGAAGGCCACGAGCGCCTGCGGGAGCCGACCGTAGGCCGCGCGGCGGTCGAGCAGAGTAGCGAGCAGAAACACGCTTCCCACCAACGTGGGGATCTCGACGGGAATGGACCGCCCCGGCATCTCGAAGGGGATCGAGCAGATGTAGGCGTACAACGCCCAGCGTACCACGGGCTGCACGCGGGAGCGCACGGTCGGCAGAGGCTCCAGCACGCGGCCCGGCGGCCGCCGCTCGGCAGCGGGCGGCGCAGACGGGAGCGATCGCGCGGGCCGCACGTTTACCAGCCGGGCGCGGGCCGGAGGGTCCGCAGCCGTGTCAGGACCACACGACGCTCCTTGCCCGACGGTCCGGCGAAGAGCGCGATGACGAACGCGAGGCCGGCCGTGAGCGCCACGCCCACGCCCCACACCACCCAGTGCGACGTCCCCACCCGTTGGCCGATCCACAGCGCGGCGGCGAACATCAGCACGGTGACGACGGCGAGGCGGGTCGCCTCGCTCCAGTGCGGGCGGCCACGGCCGCCGAGCGAGGCCCGCACGAGCAGCGGGTAGGCCGCCGACTGCACGGCGCGGCCGCCCAGCAGGCCGATGCAGAGTCCGACGGCGCCGAACAGGCGGGTGAGCGGCACCGCCAGGGCGATCGTCACGAGCGCCGCGCCCGCGCCGGCGAGGACGCGCGGGCGGGGCCGCAGTGCGGCGTCGATGACATACGCATCAGTGCGGATGAAGACGGTCTGCACCGCCGTGAGGATGATGAGCAGGTTGAGCCAGGGCCCGCCGTAGTGCTGCTGCCCCACCCACAGCGCGAGAAAGGACCGGTTCCAGCACAGGACCGTGACGCCGACGGTGGTAGCGAACAGCCAGGTGAGCGTCAGCAGCTCGCGCCGCACCGCCCGGGCGCGATCCTGCTCGCCACGGCCGATCAGGCCGCCCAGGCCCGGCATCGCCGCGCCCGCCGCGAACACGTGGATGCCGATGGCGGTGCGCGCGGCGTAGCCGGTGAGCACGTAGGTGGTGACGACGGCGGGCGACACGACCCAGCCGAGAATGATCACGTCGCAGGCGAGCAGCAGCTTGGCGACCGCCTCGCCCACGGTGAGCCACGCGCTCATCGACAGGAGAGGCATGACGTCGGCACGCCCGGGGCGCGCCACCCCGAACCAGTGCACGTAGCGCCGGGCGAGCAGCCAGAAGAGCAGGCCGGTGACCATGGCGACGCCCACCTGCGCTCCCCCCAGCCCCACCAGCCCGAGCCCGGCGCGTACCGCCACGACGGTGAGGAGCCCGGCCAGCACGTTCAGGCTCGCCTGCAGCCCCATGCGCCGATAGCCGAGGTTCATGCCGCGCAGCACGGACTCGGGGACGCCGGCGACCAAGGTAAGGAAGAAGCTCACGAGCAGCAGTGCAGTCACCGCGCGGACGCCGGCACGCAGCTCGGGCGCGACCTGGGTGATGGTCGGGGCGATCCAGATCAAGATGGCGCCGACGGCGGCGATGAGCGGCAGGAACAGCACCCAGATGAGCAGCGCGGCGCCGACGGCGCGACGCTGCAGCGCATCGTCCTCGACCGCCTGGCGGCTCGAGACGACGAGCCGCAGCGCTTCGGTGGGCCGGCCGTCGGCCGCGCTCATGTAGGTGACGAGGCGGTTGAGCATCTCCCACACCCCGAACAGGGAGCGTCCCAGCCCGGCCACGACGATCGGGGTGACGACGAGCCCCACGCCGAGCTTCGCGCCGTAGTCGAGGAGCGACTGGACGGCGTTGAGCGACGCCCGCCCGGTCAGCGTGGGCGCGCGCGGTGCGCGGAGTGCGGCGGCTTCAGTCGCCATCGATGCTGCGCTCCACAGTGGCGACCAGCCGCTCCACCGTGCGTCCGCTCGGCTCGTCGCCGGTGGAGAGCGTGACGAGCCGGGGGCCGGACGCCGCGCGCAGCTCGGCGCCCACGTGGTGGAACGCGGTGCGGAAGCGTGCGGTGAACGCGTGGATCACGCCATCCGGACTGTGCTTCAGGGGATGCGCCTTGGTGCGGGTACGGAGCCGGTAGGTCAGCACCGGATCGGGCGCGTCGACCAGGACGATGAGATCCAGCAGCCGGGCCCAGCGCGCCAGGACCCGCCGGCGCCAGGCGGCGCGGCGTGGGCCTTCCCGCCGCGGATAAAACACCTCGATCCAGCTGAGCGCGAACACGGGACCTTCGTCGAGTACCACGGGCCGCCCGGCGGCCCGCCGGCCCTCCACGAGCTCGCTCAAGGTCTCGAGACGGACGAGCTGGGTCTGCTCCGCCCACAGCGGCCGTTGTCCGTCGCGCACGAATCCCCAGAACGTCGGGACGAGGCGGGCGGCGTGGGCCGCGAGGCGAGGCAGCGGCAGGCCCCAGAGGCCGAGCGGAAGGCCGGACGCGCCGAGGCGATCGCCCAGCTGACGCGCCAAGGTGCTCTTGCCCGCGCCCGCCGGCCCGACCAGCTCGATCACGAGCGGGCGTACGCGCCGCTCGGGCGCGGTCAGGGCGGGGGCGTCAGATGAGCGACCAGACCAGGGACTTGAGATCACTCAGCACCTCCGGCAGCGCCCGCCCGGCGTCCACGATGTAGACACCGTCCATCCCCGCCCAGTCGGTATCCGACACGATCTGGACGCGCTCGCGGACGTAGTCCTCCGGCTCGTCGGTCTTGCGGCGCACGGCGACCTCCGGGTCGAGCTGCAGCACGATCGTCGCGTCGGGAGGTCGCATCCATTCGTAATAGGTCCACTCGACCCGGCGCAGCAGCCGGGCGACCCGGGTGTCGAGCCTGGTCTGGACGCCCTGCTCCTCGCTCGGCCCGCAGAGCGCGTAGTTCGCGGGGATGGGGTAGCGCTCGGCGATCACCACGCCGCCCCGCGCGGCGAAGCGCCAGGCCCGGTGGTACAGGCGATAGCGGTCGCGGGCGGTACACACGCAGCGCAGCAGCTCGAGGTGTGCCGCGAGGCTCTGATTCAGCCAGCGCGCGACCTTGAGCGCGCCCCCGACCGCGAGGGTCGCGAGCGAGCGCGGCGGGCGGCCCAGGTGCACGCGCAGCGTGGCGAGCTCGCGTCCCAGCCAGGCCGTGAGCTCCGTGGCGCAGGTCGTCTTGCCGGCGCCGTCGCCGCCCACGAGGGCGAGCACCCGTCCGCCCGTGACGAGTCCCTTGCCTTCGACTGGTGCGGGCAATCCGACGGCGCCCGCGAGGCGCGCCGCGATCGCCCTGGGCGTGGCGTCGAGGGCGGGCGGGCGTGCGAACGGCCGCAGCCCCAACGTGAGCGCACGGGTCAGCACGCAAATGCGCCAGCGCGACGCGCCGGACAGGAAGGCGTCGAGACAACGCTCGAACAGGCGCACCGAAACGGACGGCAGGTCCCGCTCGATCGTCGCCACCAGCTCGGACCACTCGGCGCGCGGCTCGAGGCGCTGCAACTCCCGTCGCATTGCCGCGATCCAGTCCGAGCGGCCACGCCGCACGATGTCCCGCACGGTGCAGCGTTGCGCCGCCTGGAGCACCATGAGCAGCAGCTCGTGTTCGGGCGCGGGCGCGCGCACCACGAAGCCCGGGCTCGCTCCGGCGAGCACCGTTTCCGCGAGCGGCACGGTGTACGTCGTGCGCCACGGGGGGCCGATCACGTTGAAGCCGAGCTGCACGAGCACCTCCACCAGGGCGGGCCACGCGGCCCGGTCCACCAGGAGGTCCAGGTCGCCGGCACCCGTCAACCAGCGGTTCCGTTTGGAGTGACCCTTCCACTGGCAGTACGCGATGCCGGCGCCTTCCAGCGCGGCGGCGAGTCGCTCGATGAGCGTCGCCGGGGCTTGCCGGACCGTCGCGCGCAGTCCCTCAGCGGTCGTCATGGCGATGCTCGCTCCCGAGCTCGGCGAGGCCATGGGTCGCGGTCCCCACGAGTCGCGCGACGTGACCGCGAATGGCCTGTTGCACGCGATAGCCGCGCTCGGCCCAGAACCGCAGGGAGGTGAGCCAGGTCGGGTTACTCAGCACCCAGCGATGCTTCGTCGAGTCGGGCACGGCGCCGAACTTCTCCTTGAATACGCCCTCGCCGTTCAGGTCGAACGTCACGCATCCCGCCTGGAGCGCGCGCTGCATCACGGTCCAGGTCATCAGCTCCGTGGGGCGATACCAGCGGTAGCGCGTGCGGTGCGCCCACATCCACAGGTGCAGCTCCCGGTCGTCGATGAAAAACGTGCCGGTCGCGATGCACGTGCCGTCGGGCATCCGGACCGACACGGCGATCAGGCGACGCGCCTGCTTCATGTGGACGAAGCACTGGTGCACGCGCCTGCGGCTGAACGGCACGGCGTTCCCGCCCCGCAGATAGACCTCGCGCAGCTGGTCGTAGTGCTCGTCCACGAACGCTTCGTCGTCCTCGGTCCGAACGACGAGCCCGAGCCGCTCGGCGCGCCGCACGTTGCGGCGGGCGCTGTCCTTCAAGCCGCGGAACGTGCGCTTCTCGTCGTCGGGATAGAGCGGCGCGCGAAACGTGGGCGCGGGCTCCCCGCGGAACCCGAGCGCGCGCATCAGGGCCGGCGCCAGGTCGGACGTCATCAGCTCGATGTAGCTCACCCGGTGCACCAGCTGGAGATAGGGCACCAGCAGCCCGACCAGCTCGCGGGCGGAGACCCGGCGCCGGTCCCACACCGGCCCCAGGCTCACGGTCTGCCAGCCTGGGAGGGGCGAGCCGAAGCCGCGCCACAGCCCGACGCGCGCGAGCAGGCCGGGCATGCAGCCCACCACGTCGCCGCTCTTCTCCCACACGAGATAGAGCGGCTCCCCACACCCCGAGCCGGCCAGCGACTCGATCCAGCTGCGCCGATGGGTCACGCGGTGGTTCCAGAACCGCGCGATCAGGTCGTCCCAGTTCTCGAGCTCGCCTGCCGTCGCCTCGCGCACCCGCGCCAGCCCGCTCTCGGTGCGCGCCGGCGTGGACCACACGGTCGTGGTCGGCGCGGCGTCGAGCGGTGGGGGCGCGGTGGCCGGGTACGTCGCACCTATCAGTGACATAACGCAGTGCCCGAGTCGGTGTGACTGTACTGGGAGGGGGTCTTGTCCAGAGGGAGCGTGTAGCCCACGGGAACGAATTGCCATTGGTACGACCCCGGCAGCAGCGTCAGCTTGAGCAGCCCGTGATCGACGCCCCCCACCTCGCTGTTCCCGACCTGGCCGACCTTGTTGACGTCGAGCGAGTCATATCCCCCTCCGCCCGTGCCCACGACGAACTCCCTGATCCCCCGGACCGGGTCCGCTACGCCGTCGGGTGTCTGCGGTGCGAATCGCTCGTAGTTGTGCTCGTGGCCCACGAGGATCACGTCGGCGCCGCCATCGTACAGATGTTGCCAAAACGGTTTCAAGAGCGTGTCGTTGCCGTGCACCACTCCGGAGCTGAACCGCGGGTGATGCCACATGGCCAGGGTGCAGGTGGCGGGGTGCGCCGCGAGATCGGAATCGAGCCACGCGAGTTGCGCGGCGAGCAGGATCGCCCGGCCGGCGGCTTCCGAGATCTCGAAGTTCGAGTTCAGGACGATGATGTGCCAGGAGCCCAGGTCGTAACTGTACCAGCCGGTGGGCTGCGCGTGCGCCGCCACGCCGAAGTAGCCGAAGTATCCATCGGCGGTGGTATCGTGCGGGTACTCTTGGTACTCGTGATTGCCGGGCGTGGGATGCGTGCGCTTCTTGAACGGACCCCAATAGGGATTGTAGCACGTCGCGAACGCCGCCTTGGTGCTCCCGGCGCCCGGCGCGTCTCCGTCGTACGCGTTGTCGCCTAGCGTGAAGACGGTGCCGGGAGTGGTGTCGATGACGGCGGCCGTTCTCTCCACCCAGGGGTGGGCCTGGCCGGGCTTGCATTCCGCGATGTCGCCGGCGCCGATGAAGGTCTGCGGCGCGCTCGCGTCGTCCACGTGAACGGTGATCGTGTCCGCGGCCGTGTCGGCCGGGTCGGGCCCCTGGCCTGCGAGCCGGGCGACGTAGCTTCCCACGTTGGCGTAGCTGTGTGCGGCGTTGATCATTCCCGTTGGGGCGACGGTGCCGCTGTCGGCCGAGCCGTCCCCCCACGACATCGTCCACTTGTAGTTGCTCGCGCTGGCACCGTCGGGTATCGTGATGCGCGCCGTGAACCCGGCAGCGTGGCCGGGCACCGTATGCATGTCGACACCCGCGTCGACGCTGGGTGGTCCCCCCACCGGCGGTGGCGGGCCATCACCCGTCTTGCACGTGACCGCCCACACTGCCAGTGTCCCCACGACGGCCAGCATCGCTACGCGTTCGTATCGCATGTCGTCCTTTCCAGGTCCAACAAGGCTCGGGCTGCGGGAGCCTCGGGGGGGTCGCCAAACCGGCTCCGGCCACCGAGGCATGCCGCGATGGTCGAGAGGGTGCGACCGATGATCCGCACGTCTGTCCGCAGCGTAGCGTGACGCACGTACACCACATCGAGCGCGACCTTGAGCGGCAGCAGGCGCTCGACGTACGCGGTCTCCGGGTCGCCGCTCGCGAGCAGCGCGTCGCCGTGCGTGTAGTGGTACAGGCTGCCCGGACTGGCGAGCCCCGGCAGGACGGCGAGCGTCTCACGCAAGAGCGGCGTGTAGTGCCGCTCGACGATGTCGGGATCTTCGGGGCGCGGGCCCACGATCGACATGTCGCCGCGCAGCACGTTGAAGAGCTGCGGCAGCTCGTCGATTTTGGTGCGACGCAACAGGGCTCCCAGCGGGAACACCCGGGGGTCGTCCTGTCCCGTGATG
>WNER01000255.1_pt1 | contig 12327 bp, 10 predicted proteins | sample 5399921 | NCBI WGS metagenome assembly WNER01 (sample SAMN13153331, study PRJNA577476) | soil metagenome | isolation source: 20 cm grassland meadow soil 5 days after 1st rain plot 5 | place: USA:California | collected 2015-09-21 | reverse complement strand
ATCCCGTACGCAAGTCCCAGCGCGACCGGCAGCAGCGCGGCCAGGAACCACAGCCGCCACCACAGCGGCCTCTTCTCCCCCTGCACCATCTCAAAGCCACAAAACCCGCAGTAGCGGTCGAACGGACCTGCGATGCCGCGACAGTTCGCGCATTGATGAATCTGCAACCCGCAATGGGCGCAGCGCGCCTCCTCTGAATGGTCGAGCATCATCGCGGGCTGATCGCAACGCGGACACAGGCTCGGCGCAACCAGCGCAAGCGGCGGAAGCTTCATATCTCCGTCACGACGGGAATGACCATAGGACGCCGGCGCGTCTGCTTGTAGATCGTCTTCGACACGGCGTCGTGGACCACTTCCTGGAGCAGGCTGACCTCGGCGTGCGAGTCGCTGAAGCGCGCGATGCTTTCCAGCACAGCCGCCCGCGCATCCGCCATCAGCGTGGTGGACAGCTCCGGCTCGATCACGCCGCGGGACACGAGCTCAGGACCCGCGCGCAGAGCTCCAGTATCCCGGTCAAGCGTCAGGGTGACGACCAGGATCCCGTCCTCGGCCAGATGCCGCCGGTCGCGCAGCACCACCTGCTCTACGTCACCCACGCCGAGGCCGTCGACATAGACCAGCCCCGTTCCGATCTTCTCTCCGCGCGTCATCGAATCCGCGTCGAGCTCGACCGTTTCGCCATCCTCCACCACCACCATGTGATCCGCGGCCACTCCCGCCTCTTTCGCGAGCTCGGAGTGAAGAAGAAGCTGGCGATACTCGCCGTGGACCGGGATGAAGAAACGAGGCCGGACCGCATCCAGCATCTCCCGGAGCTCATCGCGCTGGGCGTGGCCCGTGACGTGCACGTTGCCGACCTCTGAGTAAAAGACGCGAGCGCCATGTCGATAGAGGTTGTTCACAGTCTGCAGGACCATTCGCTCGTTGCCGGGGATTGGCCGCGCTGAGATCACCACCCAGTCGTCCTTGCGCACGTTGAGGAACGGGTGGCGCTGCGCGGCAAAGCGGGTAAGCGCTGACATCGGCTCGCCCTGGCTGCCCGCCGTGAGCAGCAAGAGCTTCGAGGGCGGAATCCTGTCGACGTCCGCAAGTGGGACGACAACACCGTCAGGAACGCTGAGGAAACCGAGCTCTCGCGCGGTCCGGAAGTTCTCGCGGAGACTGCGTCCGACGACAGCCACGCGACGTTCGAACTGCGTCGCCATGCGCACGAGGTGCTGGATGCGGTGGATGTTCGACGCGAAGTTGGCGACGACGATGCGTGATGGCGCATTGGTGAAGATCCGCTCGAATGCGGCATGAAGGTCGCGCTCGGAGCCCGAGTGGCCCTCGCGCTCCGCGTTCGTGGAGTCGCTGAGCAGGAGCAGCACGCCGGCGTCGCCCAGACGGCGAAAGCGCGCCATGTCGGTCGGAAGGCCGTCCGGTGGAGCGGAGTCGAGCTTGAAATCGCTCGTGTAGACGACACGTCCAACGGGCGTGTCGATCGCGAGGGCCACCGCGTCGGGTATCGAGTGGCAGACCGAGACCGTCTCGAGGCGAAACGGGCCGAGCTGCACCGAGTCGCCCACCCTCACCTCGCGCAAGTCCGATTCGCGCAGGATGCGGTGTTCTTTCAGCTTCGGCTTGAGCAGGCCCAGGGTCAGCCGCGTGCCGAAGACTGGGACGTTCAGCTTCTTCAGCGCAAACGGCAGGCCGCCGATGTGGTCTTCGTGGCCGTGGGTGAGGAAGATGCCCAGCACTTCGCGGCCGCCGTGCAGCAGGTAGGAGATGTCCGGAAGGACGAGGTCGATGCCGAGCATGTCTTCCTGCGGAAACATGAGGCCCGCGTCGACGACGACGACCTTGCCCTCCCACTCCAGCGCCCACATGTTGATGCCGACCTCGCCGAGGCCGCCAAGCGGGATATACCGCAGCCGAGATTTCACAAGAGTCGCAGTTGCTCTGATTCCTGTTTCGGCGAAGCGACCGCGACCGGAGGCGGCGGCGGCGCCAGCACCTGGTCGAGGTACCTCTTCACCTGGTCGAAGTCATGCTCCAGGTCCGCGACGAGCGAGCCGTTGTGCAGCGCGGCGGCCGGGTGGTACAGCGGCACGTACGCGACGTCGCCACGCCGGATCAGGCTGCCGTGGATGCGCGAGATCGAGCCCTGGCCCGGCATCAGGCGCTCGAGCGCGTGCCGGCCCAAAATCAGCACCACCTTCGGTCTGACGAGGTCGAGCTGCTGCTTCAGGTATGGCGAGCAGGCCTCAGCCTCATTCGGCATCGGGTCGCGGTTCATCGGCGGCCGGCACTTGAGCACATTGGTGATGTAGACGTCGGCTCGGCTCAGGCCGATGCGGTTGAGCAGGGTGTCGGGCAGCTTTCCCGCCGCGCCGACGAACGGTTCGCCCTGACGGTCCTCGTTGAAGCCTGGAGCTTCGCCGACGATCAGGATGTTGCTGGGACATGGGCCGGCGCCTGGCACCGCCTGAGTGCGAGTGGCATGGAGCCCGCAGTTCTTGCACGACCGGATGACTTCGTGGAGCCGGATCAGCTCCGTGGGGGCGCTAAGCGACTTTCACCCCGGGCTTGGCAAAGGTGATGTACTCGCCCGCTTCAGAAATCGTCTTCAACACCGACTTGAGCTGATCATCGGTGAGGGGAACGAGCGGAAGGCGGAACGGTCCCGCGTTGAAACCCATCGCGTTCAGCGCCGACTTGATCGGAACCGGGTTGGCGGCCGTGGTCATCAGGGTCTTGATCACGGGAAGCAGCCCGTGGTGGATGTCACGCGCCACATCGTTCTCGCCCTTGCGGTAAGCCTCGATCAGGCGAGCCATCGATCGTCCCGCAATGTGCGACACGACACAGATAACGCCGTGGCCGCCCACCGCCATGATCGGAAGGGTCCAGCTGTCGTCGCCGCTCCACACCTTGAATCCGTCAGGCTTGCTCGCGCACACGAGGCCGATCTGGTCCAGGTCGCCGCTTGCCTCTTTGACTCCGATGATTCCGGGCAGCTCGGCGCAGCGCAGCGTCGTCGCGGCAGTCATGTTCACGGCCGTGCGGCCCTGGATGTTGTACATGATCGTCGGGCCGACCTCGGAGATCGCCTTGAAGTGCTGGTACATGCCGTCCTGAGGCGGCTTGTTGTAGTAAGGGACGACCGCGAGCAGGGCGTCCGCGCCGGCCTTCATGGCGAGCTCCGAAAGCTCGACTGAGTGATGGGTGTTGTTGCTTCCGGTGCCGGCGACGATGTTCTTGCCGGGAATCGCGCCCTTGACCGCTCGCAACAGCTCGATCTTCTCCGCGTCGCTCAGGCTCGGCGACTCACCGGTCGTGCCCGAGACGACGACACCGTCGGACCCGTCGTTGACCAGCAGCACGGCGAGCTTTTCCGCCGCCGCATAGTCGACCGCCCCATCGGCCTTGAACGGAGTGATCATCGCGGTCAGAAGGCGTCCTATCTCTTTGCTCACTTTTCTATGACTCCCATCTCGATGGCTTTTTCCGCGATCTGCACGGCGTTCAGCGCGGCACCCTTGCGCAGGTTGTCGGACACGATCCACAAGACGAGACCGTGTCGTGACGAGGCGTCGTCGCGGATCCGGCCGACGTAGACCTCGTCCTTCCCGGCAACCCCGTGCGGTGTCGGATACAGCCTTGCGTGCGGGTCGTCCTGGACCGCAATTCCGGGCGAGGTCGAGAGCAGCTCGCGCACCTCGTCGGCGGTGATCTTCTCGGTCGTCTCGATGAACACTGACTCGCCGTGTCCAACCGGCACGGGCACACGTACGCAGGCCGCTGTGATGCGAAGCTCCGGCTCGTGAAGGATCTTGCGCGTCTCGTTGACGATCTTGACCTCCTCTTCGTTGTAGCCGTCAGCCTCCGGACGCCATCCACCCGGGACGACGTTGTAGGCAAGCTGGTACGGGTACACCGATGCGGATGGTTCCTCGCCGGCCGCGATGGCCTTCGTCTGCTCCTCGAGCTCATCGACCAGGGCCCGCCCCGCACCCGACGCTGACTGGTACGTGGCGACCAGCACCCTCTCCAGCCCCGCCTTCTTTTTCAGCGGGTTCAGGATCACCGTCAGCGGAATGGCGCAGCAGTTCGGGTTGGCGATGATGCCTTCGTTGTCGCGTATGTCGTCGCTGTTCACCTCGGGGACGACGAGCGGCACGTTTTGCTTCATCCGCCACGCCGAGCTGTTGTCGATGACCAGGGCCCCCGATTCCGCCGCCTGCGGACCGTACATCAATGCGATGTCACCGCTTGCCGCGAACAGCGCGACGTCGATGCCTTTGAACGCGGACTCGTTGAGCTCCTCGACCTGAATCGAGCTTCCGTTGTACGGCACCGTCATGCCCTTCGATCGCTCGGACGCAAGCGCGATGACGCGCTCGCTCGGGAATTCGCGCTGCGACAGTACGCGCAGCATTTCGTTGCCGACCATGCCGGTCGCGCCGACGACAGCAACGTTTAATCGCTTGAGGTGGGCACTGGGGCCAGTTTACTTTTGTCGGGCGGACTAATCAACACTGAGGCCGAGCAGCTGGTCGAGTCCGCGATAGAACCGGGGCTCGCTCGTGACCTTGCGGATCGCGAGTAGGACGCCCGGGACATAAGCCTCGCGGCTCGTGGTCCGGTGCGCGATCGTCAAGGTCTGGCCGGGCAGGCGCACGCTGTGCACGGCGACGCCACCCTCCTCCCCACCTCGGGTGCCAGGCAGCGTTTCCTTTTCCGACTTCCTGTACTCGAAGCTCTTGCCCTTACGCCGCGCCGCCACGCGGCGCGCCGTCGACAACGCCGTCCCCGATGGCGCGTCGAGCTTCGCGGCGTGATGCATCTCGATGATCTCGACCGCGTCGAAATGCGGTGCCGCGATGTCCGCCAGGTGCATCATCAGCACGGCGCCGACCGCAAAATTCGGCGCGACGATGCCGCCGAGCCTCTTAGCCTGGCACGCGGTTTCCAGCTTGTCGATGTCCGACGCCGACAGCCCCGTGGTGCCGATCACGGGAGAAGCCCCCGCGGCGACCCCCGCCAGCGCGTTGTGCACCGCTTCCGATGGGCGTGTGAAGTCGACCAGCGCCTGCGGTCGCCTCTCATGCAGGAACGCGGCCAGGTCGTCACCGCGCCCAATACCGCCGACGAAATCGATGTTCGGCTCGGACTGGAAGGCCGCAACGAGGACCGAGCCGACCCTGCCGCGATGTCCCGCCACCGCGACCTTAATCCGCTCGGTCATCTCAGTCGGGTGTCAGTCCCGTCGGGGCCCCCGGCCCCGCCCGCCGCCGTTTCGCCCACCCCGATCCCGACCACCGAAACCACCCTCGCGCGGTGCGGGCGGAGGTGATGCCAGGGCCAGAGCCATGGCCTCCTGGCTGATCTTCTCCTCGATGGGCAGGCCCTTCGCAGTCAGCTCTTCGATCGCGGCCTGGCGGCTCAGGTTCAGGCGGCCCTGGCTGTCGATCTCGACCGCCTTGACCACGATCTCGTCGCCGATGTTGCACACCTCTTCGACCCGCTCGACGCGATGGTCGGTGAGCTTTGAGATGTGCACGAGCCCGTCCTGGTTCGGCAGGACCTCGACGAACGCGCCAAAGGGCATGATGCGCACGACCTTGCCCTGGTAGATCCTGCCGACCTCGACCTCGTCGGTCAGGCTCTTGATCCAGTCGATCGCCTTGCGGCCGGCTTCCTGGTCGACCGCCGCGATGAAGACGCGACCGTCGTCCTCGACGTCGATCTGCGCCCCGGTCTCCTCGGTGATCTTGCGGATCATCTTGCCTCCTGGGCCGATGATGTCGCGGATCTTGTCGGGGTTGATCAGGATCGTGGTGATGCGCGGCGCGTAGTGGCTCATCTCAGTGCGCGGACGAGGCAGCACCGCGAGCATCTTGTCGAGCACGAAGAGTCGCGCTTCGCGCGCCTGCTCCAGTGCCTGGGCCAGGATCTCGTGGGTCAGGCCTTTGATCTTGATGTCCATCTGCAGCGCGGTGATTCCGTCGCGCGTGCCCGCCACCTTGAAGTCCATGTCGCCGAGCGCGTCTTCGACTCCCTGGATGTCGGTCAGCACCGCGAACTTGCCTTCGCGCGTCACCAGACCCATCGCGATGCCGGCGACCGGGGACTTGATCGGGACGCCCGCGTCCATCAACGCAAGCGTCGAGCCACACACGGACGCCATCGACGTCGATCCGTTCGAGCTCAGGATCTCGGACACGAGCCGGATCGTGTAAGGCCAGTCCTCGACCGGTGGGACGACCGCCAGCAGCGCCCGCTCGGCGAGCGCGCCATGCCCGATCTCGCGCCGGCCCGGGCCGCGCTGGGGTCGCGCCTCGCCCACGGAGTACGGCGGGAAGTTGTAATGGTGCATGAACCGCTTGAATTCCTCAGCCGTCAGCCCGTCGAGCTTCTGCTGGTCGGACATCGAGCCGAGGGTCGCGATCGTCAAAGCCTGCGTCTGGCCGCGGGTGAACAGGCCCGAGCCGTGCGTGCGGGGCAGCACGCCTACTTCGACGGTGATCTGGCGGACGTCTTTCAGGCCGCGACCGTCGACGCGGATGCCCTCGTCGACGATGCGCTGGCGGACGCGGTCCTTGACTGCCTTGTCGTACAGCTTGCCGAGGATGTCGATGTGCTCGGGGAAACGCTCGCCGAGCTCAACGATCGTCTTGGTGCGAAGGTCGTCGAGGGCGTTCTCCCGAGATGCCTTGTCCGGGCTGTAGAGAACCTGGTCCAGGCGCAGGGCAAGGTACTCGCCCACGATCTCGAGCATCTGCTCCGGGTACGTGTTGGGGATCCATTCCCGCTTCTCCAGCCCGACCTGCTCCTGCAGCTCGAGCTGCGCGGCGCAGATCCGCTTGATCTCCTCATGCGCCGCGGCCAGTGCGTCGAGCACGACCTGCTCGCTGACGCCCTTGGCGCCGGCCTCGACCATCAGGATCGCGTCGGCCGTGCCGGCGACCACGAGGTCGAGCCCTGAGTCGCCCATCTGCGACATCGGCGGGTTCACGACGACCTTGCCGTCGATGTAGCCCATGCGCACGGCGCCGACCGGTCCCTGGAACGGGATGTCGGAGATCACCAGCGCCGTCGAGGCGCCGTTGATGCTGAGGATCGTCGGGTCGCTCTCCTGGTCGACTGACAGCACGGTCGAGATGACCTGGACGTCGAGCCGGAATCCCTCCGGGAACAGAGGCCGCAGAGGCCGGTCGGTCAGCCGGGACGCGAGGATCGCCGTCTCGCTGGGCCTGCCCTCACGCCGCATGAACGCGCCAGGGATCTTGCCCGCGGCGTACAACTTCTCTTCGTAATCGCACGTGAGCGGAAACCAGTCGATCCCCTCGCGCGGCTCCTTGGCCATCACCGCGGTGCTCAGGACCACCGTGTCGCCCTGGCGGATGATCACCGCCCCGTTCGCCTGCTCCGCCACCCGACCCGTCTCCAGCGAGATGCGCCGGCCGGCGATTTCTACGTTTTTCGTGACTACTGCCACGCCAAATACCTCCATGAATGTGGGAGGAACCCGGCGGTGCGACTGTGGGTCAGATTCCTAGCAGCTGCCACTTAACTGACGCTGAGTGGGGGCTTCTAAGAGCTGACCCGCGCTACCGGCTAGGGTCCTCCCGAAATTAAATTGGCCGAACTATCTCCTGATGCCGAGCTTGGCGACGAGCGCGCGATAGCGCTCGATGTCGGTGTCCCTCAGGTAGTTCAGCAGACGCCTTTGCTTGCCGACCAGGAGAAGAAGGCCGCGGCGCGAGTGGTGGTCCTTGGCGTGCGTCTTCAGGTGCTCGGTGAGCTCCCGGATCCTTGCGGTGTGAAGCGCGATCTGGACCTCGGGCGATCCCGTGTCCTTGTCTGCGCGCCTGTGGTCCGCGATCAGCTTGCCTTTGACTTCGTTCTCGACTGCCAAACTCGCTGGCCAGTATACGGGGGCGCCTGCCCGGGGCGTTTTCGACGCCAACATGCCTGTTAGTCCGGACTATCCTGGGTTGGCCTCGACGAGAAGCCCGGATAGTCCGGACTATCCGACGTGTTCTACGGAGCCGTCGGAGCGCGGGTCGGCGCCCGCGCGCCAGGCGTCGGGCCCGTCGATCACGATCGCGTGCCCGTGGCCGAACGAGGGGTGCTGAGCGGGCATCAGGCGCACATTGCGGTCGGATCGCGAGAGTTGGGCCGCGTTCGGGTAGTCGGCTTCCATCGCGAGCGTGACACCGTCCGGCAGGATCGCCATCCGCGGCCGCGCCGTGGCCTCGGCCGGATCGAGGCCCTCGTCGGCGAGAAAGCTCAGGAGCTGTGCCTGCAGCTGCGGCTGGAGATCCGCGCCCATCGACCCGAAGGCCGCCCACGGCCGCCCGTCGCGCGCCGCCATCGCGGGGATGAGCGTGTGCATGGTGCGCTTCCTCGCCTCCAGCTTGTTGACGTGCTTTTCGTCGAGGCTGAAGTAGGCGCCGCGGTTCTGGAGGAGCATTCCCGTGCCTTCGGCGACGATCCCCGATCCGAAGTCGTAGGCGACGCTCTGGATCAGGGAGACGACGTTTCCATGCTCGTCGGCTGTGCAGAGGTAGACCGTGTCGCCGAAATCGTGGGCTCGCGCATGTCCGGCGGGGACGTGGTCAGGGTTCAGGAAAGGCTCGACCGGAGCAACCGAGAAATCCGGGTCGGTGATGTACCGCTCGCGCAGCGCGTAGGCCGCGTCGCGAGCCGTTCGGAACTCCATTCCCGCCGCGAGCCGGACCATCATCGCGGCGGCCGCAAGCCCCTGGGTGGGAGGTGGCAGCTCGTACAGGATCAGGTCGCGATAGGCAAAGCTGATCGGATCGACCCAATGCGAGCGGTGGGTCGCGAGATCTTGTCTCGTCACGAAACCGTCGCGACGCTCGATCGCTGACGCAAGCGAGGCCGCGACCTCTCCCCGGTAGAAGCCGTTGAGTCCGCTGTGCCCGATCTCATGCAGGACCGACGCGAGGTCGGGATTGCGAAGCACCATGCCGGCTTCCATGGGCGGATACAGCGCGAAAGTTCCCGGCTCGCGGCCGAGCCAGCCGGCGGCGGACTGCAGGGCGCGCGACAGCTGAGGCGTGATGATGTAGCCGTCCTGGGCCAATCCGGCGGCGGCTTCGAGCACGGCCCCGAATCCGAAGCTGCCAAAGCGCTCGAGCAGCCTCCCCCACGCCTCGACCGTGCCTGGGACCGTCACGGTCAGCGGTCCTCGGGCGGGCATCGTTTCGTGTCCGCGGGCGCGGACGGCTTCTACGCTCGCGAGCTCGCCCGAACGGCCGGCCCCGATGAGTCCCACGGGAGAGGTCGCGCCGGCCGGCCACACGATCGCCATCAGGTCGCCGGCAACCGACGTCATGTGCGGGTATACGACGCACAGGACCGCGTCGGCGGCGACCACCGCGTCGATCGCGTTTCCGCCGTCCCGCAGGACCTGAGCCCCAACCTCCGAAGCGAGGTGATGTGGGGTCGCTATGACCCCCCTCGTCATCGAGGGGTTATGAACTCGATCGCGCCGGGCTGGATCTCGAAGAGCGCCGGCAGGAAGCCGACGTCTTCGCCGTCCAGGTCGATGCGCACCGGCTCCGGCGACGTGACTGTGATCCGCTTGCCATACATGAGCTCAATTTTCGGGTTGCCGTTGTCCAGATGCTTGCCGTTCAAGAAGTCGTTGATTCCGCGCATGGTTTCGATCTTGCCCGCATCCTTGATCACGATCACATCGAACACGCCGTCGGTCGGCGATGCCGACGGTGCCATCTGCATCCCGCCGCCGAAGAACTGACAGTTCGCGACGACGACCTGCTGCGCCTTGGCCAGCTCGTGCGTCGAGCCGTCGATGACCATCGTCATCGGCTTGTTCTTGTATGTCAGCAAAGCCAGCCCGCTGCCGACCTTGTACGTCAGCGCGCCCAGACGCTTGCTGCCTCGATTCACCTTGTAGACGACATCGCCTCCGAGTCCCGCGTCGGCGATGTTGATGAAGTGGCGCACGGCCGTGGCTCCGTCTGACGTCTGGTACGTGACGCAGCCGGCGTCGAGCCGCCTGACCATTCCGCTGCGCAAGACCTCGATCGCCTGCTTCGGATCGATCGGTATGCGCAAGGTGCGCCGGAAGTCGCCCCCGGTGCCAAGCGGAACCATCGCTAGCTTGCTGGTCGTCGGGATAGGCGCACCGTTGCGGAAGAAGCCGTTGACCACCTCGTTGAGGGTGCCGTCACCGCCGACTGCGACGATGACCGGCCGCGATTCGAGCACCGCCTTCTGAGCCATCTCCGTCGCCTCGAAGGGCCGCGTCGTGAACGCCACCTCGTACGGCAGACCGCTCGAGGGCAGCCACGACTCAACCCCGGCCCACTCGCGTCCCGCCTTGCCCCCGCCCGACGAGGGATTGACGATGAACAGGATCGCGGCGCCGGGGCGGGCGCCTATTGGGAGCCTCCCACCGCGCGCGGGTTCATGATCCGCTCAGGGTCGATTCCATTCTTCACCGCTCGCCAGACGTTCATCCATCCTCCCAGCTCATCGGCGACCCATCTGGCCCGCGCCTGGCCGACGCCATGGTGGTGGCTGATCGTCGCACCGAGCTCGAGGGCCGCGCTCATCGCTCCTTCCCAGGCGCGACCGTACGCGGCCCTCGCTTCCGCTTCATCGCCGCCAGAGCCGCCGAACGTGAAATAGGCGCAGCAGCCCTGCTGATAGGCATGACTGAAATGGCATAACGCGAGGCCGCCCACCGCTATTGCGGGCTTCACTCTCGCGTGAAGGTCGGCCAGCACCGTCCACGAGCCCGCCAGCTCGATCGTGTCGAGATAGGAGCCGGGCGGTGCAAGAAAGGCTTTGAGGCGTTCCGCGGAGAGGTCGAAACGGTGCTTCTGCCAGCGCTGCCATGGTTCTTCGCCAAGTTGGCGCGCGTCGCCCGCGAATCGTTCAACCGCCCTCGACTCGGCCTCCGCGACGTCGTGCAGGCCGGCTGTCGCAATCACCAGCGCGCATTCCCCGTCGTGGACGTCATAGCCGCTGAACAAGGTGTCCTCTGCGTCATAGAGGCGCATCACGAGCGGCCTGATGCCCGCCTGCATCACCGATCGCATGCATTCGAGTCCTGCCCGAAGCTCGCGAAACGCGTAGCCGCGGCCAAAAGTCGTTTCGGGCAGGCGGTGGAGTCGAAGGACGGCGCCGACCACCACCCCAAGCCCCCCTTCCGCGCCGAGGAAGAGCTGGTGCAGCGCGGGGCCTGCTGCAGACCGCGGACCGGGCCGCGGCGCCGCGAACGTACCGTCGGCCAGAACCACGGCGAGTCCAAGGACCATGTCTTCGATGCTCCCGTAACGGCTCGATTCCTGGCCCGACGAGCGCGTCGCGATCAGCCCGCCGACTGTCGTCCCCGGCAGCGAGCTCGGGTAATGGCCGAGGGTCACGCCCCGTGAGTTGAGCTGCTGCTCGAGGGCGTAGCCGTTCACCCCGGCTTCGCATTTGCATGTGAGGTTGGTCTCGTCGATCTCGAATACGCGGTCGAACGCGCCCATGTCCATCACTAGCTCGCCGGCGGCCGGCGCAAGCGCACCGCAAACGCCGCTCCCACCGCCCATCGGTGTGACAGCGACCCTGTTCGAGGTCGCCCACCGCAGCAGGGCGGCGACCTGTTCGCGCCCCGCAGGGCGGACGACCAGAACCTGCGGCGGGACGTTGCCGGCGCGTTCCTGCATGATCGCCAGCGGCCACAGGTCGCGGACCGGGCGCTCGTCGACCGCGGTCGGACCGACGATCTTCTCCAGCTCTTCTCTGCTCCCCATCTATGGGGAGCCGGCGCGAGGCGCCTGAGGGGCGCCGTCCTGTTTGGCCGCGAACCGGCCCGCAAGCCACCCGGTGAGGATCGGAACGCCGAAACCGGAATCCCCGCCGTACTCGTAGCCGCCCAGCATCGCGCCGGCGGCGTAAAGGTTCATGTAGGGCACCGTGCCGTCCTCATTCAGCGGGTGCAAACGCTTGTCCGTCATCGCGCCCAGGCGCATCTCTTCACCGGCGTCGAGGTATTCGAGGTGATGCAGGCGAGTTCCCAGGCTCGCGACAGGAACACCCTCGTAGAACACGCCGAGTCCGAGGAGCGGCTCGCTCGTGACTCGACCGGCGCGGAGACCGCCCCCGATGTGCCGTCCCGTGGCCAGCACGAACGCGTCCGCGCGGAAGGTTCTAGACGCCGCGCGCGCCGCGATGACACGGTCGCGAGTCGTCTCCAACGCCTTGATCTCCGTCGCGACCGCGCCGAGCGAGATCGCCTGCTGGAGCCGCCAGCCGTGCGGCGACGGCGGCGACGCGAGCAGCTCGAATCCAT
>WNER01000525.1_pt1 | contig 12366 bp, 10 predicted proteins | sample 5399921 | NCBI WGS metagenome assembly WNER01 (sample SAMN13153331, study PRJNA577476) | soil metagenome | isolation source: 20 cm grassland meadow soil 5 days after 1st rain plot 5 | place: USA:California | collected 2015-09-21 | reverse complement strand
TATCCCCAGATCGGCGCCGACGGCACTCTTTTCGCATTGCAGAGCGACGGCAACCAACCGCTGCAGCCGGTCGCGTTGAGTGCAGGGGGGCAATGGCGGCGGCTCGCTCCGGAAGCCACTCCATCCTCCTTCCCGAGTTCCAAGCTCGTCACGCCCCAAGCCGTGACCTTTCCGGCAAAGGATGGCCAGGAAACGCACGCGCAACTGTTCCTGCCCCGCGAGACCAGCTCCAAGCCGCACCCGGCGATTCTGTTCTTCCACGGCGGCCCTCAAAGACAGATGTTTCTGGGGTTCAATACCGACCGTCCGTATAGCTGGATGTACGCATTCCATCAGTACCTCGTCGCCGAGGGCTACATCGTGCTGTCAGTCAACTATCGCGGCGGTACCGGCTATGGCCTTGACTACAGAGAGGCCGACGACCTCGGCCCCGGCGGCGGCAGCGAGCTCAATGACCTGCTCGGCGCCATCACCTATCTGCGAGGCCGACAGGACGTCGACTCTCATAGATTGGGCATCTGGGGCCCAAGCTACGGGGGACTCATGACGGCCCTCGGTCTCGCGCGCGCCTCAGATGCACTCGCGGCCGGTGTCGATTATTCGGGCATTCATAACTGGTCGACGTACGAGCCAATCGACGGAGCAGATGCGAACCGCCGGGCGGTGGAATCCTCCCCCATCGCGACCATCGACCAGTGGCACTCACCCGTGCTGCTTGTGCAGGCGGACGACGACAGCGTTGTACCCTTCCAGCAGGCCGCCGAACTCATCGAAGGCTTGCGGTCGCACAACATCGACCATGACGTAATTATGATTCCGAACGAGATTCATGACATGGCACGCTACTCATCGTGGATGATGTTGTTCAATGCGGCGGATGTGTACTTCGATCGGCATCTCGACAAGCGGAGCGCGCCCGCTCCGTAAGCAGGTCCATCACTTCGGTTTTGATCGACGGTGTGTGGGCCCTTCGATTTGTTTTTGAAGAACCGGGTATGGCGCGTTTGGAGGGGCATGGAAGCATCGCCAAGAACACATGAATCTGGGGGCCGGCGGAGGCGCGCCGCCCGGCGGTGCTGAAAACGGCTAGCCGGTTCGCTGGCGCAGGGGAGTAAAAAAAACGCCGCGTTGAGACCTGCATTCGTCGTTACGAACAGCACGAGTCGTTTTAAGTGACGTAGAGGAGTTCCACATGAAGAAGATTCTGATTCAGTACGGAGTGTGCGCGCTTGCGGTCGCTCTGGTGGTGCCGTTGGCGCAGGCGCAGGGGCAGCCGGCAGGAATGCAGGCCGCCTTCGGAAAAGATGCCGGAACGCTTTCCGACAAATTCACCGGACTCGCGCGCGTTATGTCGGGCAAGTACGACTGGAAGCCCGGCCACGGCGTTCGCTCCGTTGGCGACGTGTTCAACCTGATCGTTAGTGAGAACGGCATGCTCATCGGCGTGCTCTCGGGCACACCGAATACGGGGGCACAGCCCGCGCCCATCACCGATCCGGAGAAATTGCAGGAGGCTCTGAAGGCTTCTTACGTCAATCTGCAAAAAGCGATTACGGGACTTTCCGACAACGACCTGCAGGCGCCGGTGAAACTGTTCGGAAGAGACATGACGAAGCAGGGCGCGCTGATGCTGATTCTCGAAGATCAACACGAGCATCTGGGGCAGTCGATCGCGTACGCGCGCAGCAACGGCGTGATTCCGCCCTGGTCTAAGTAGGAGCGCCGCGGGGTGATCTGGCCGCCGCCGATGCGATAACGACCCTTCGCATCCAACGCAACCTGATAACACGCGGGCAGGACGGCAAGCCGGAAAAAGAGAATTGGGTCCTTATGCGCGGAATTTGGATTAGCGCAGCGACGATCGCAAGGTTCGCGGTCGCTGGTAGCCTGACGCTGCTGCCTGGCGGACAGAGCGCTCCCAAAGCGGACCCTCCTATCCTCCGAGCCACTGGGCCAGCAACGGTGGCAGGAGAGTCCGCGGATCGCAAACTGGTGAGCATCGCCAAGAACGTATTGGCCTCGGATGATGCTGTGGCCGACAGGGCCTACAAGAGGAGAAGAAGCGAATGAAATCGAGATTGGCAACTTCAATACGCTCTAGCTTTCTGTGCATGAATCTGAGGGGGCGCATTCCGGTCTCCACGTTACTGGCGGTAATCGTAACGGCTGCAGCCTGGGCGCAAAGTGCTCCTGCCGTCAGTTCGGCAGAAGCGCGAAAAGCGATTCAAGCGCGTGTGGCGATGGACAAGAACACAATCGAGAGGATGCTGGCTCCGGATTTATACGTCCAAACTCCCGACCGAAAACTAACACGGCAGGAGTTTATCGATGCAATCTTCTCCCGCCCGTATACCTTAACGCGATTTGACGCCACCGTGCTCACGGTCGAACCCAGAGGCAACGACTGGGCGGCACTCGTACTTGAGAAACTAGAGGGCGAGATTAAGGACAACAGTGGCAAAACGAGCAAGATCTACGTCATGGGGGTTGTACGGGATGGCTGGGGAAAATTGAACGACAACCAGTGGACCCTCCTATGGTCCGAGCAACTGGGCCAGCAACTGTGGGAGGAGGAGAGTCCGCCGATCGCAAACTGGTAATGGAGTTTTCAAGTGATGTCCTCCGCCGGTCCCGGCAGAGGGCCGAAAGGAAGCGTCCACATGGAGGCTTTACTTCAGGATATGGTTTGCGCATGCTGGTCAAGAAGCCCACCTTCACGATCGTGGCGGTCCTGACGCTGGCTCTGGGCGTGGGGGCCAACACGGCGATCTTCAGCATCGTGAACGCCGTGTTGCTCCGTTCTCTTCCGTTCCGCGACCCCGATCGTCTTGTAAGGATCTACTTTAACAATCCAGGCGTGGGTTTGCGGAACGTTCGGTTTTCCGTGCCGGAATTCGACGATCTTAGAGCGCAGACGGATGTGTTCGAAGATGTGAGTGTCATCGTTTTGGGCCCCACAAACCTGACCGGTGCCAAACAGCCCGAACATTTGGAAATGATGGAGGTCTCTCCCAACTACTTTTCCATGCTCGGCGCCACTCCTGAACTAGGACGCTTATTTGGTCACCAGGACTTCGCGCTTGGTTTCGCGCCCGTGGTCGTGATCAGCGATGGCTTGTGGCGCCGATCTTATGGGGCTGATCCTGGCGTCCTCGGCCGGAGCCTCCGCCTCGATAACGATCTATATACGATTGTAGGTGTACTTTCTCCCGGATTTCGCCACCCCGGACCGACCATTCCAGCCGTGGAGGTATGGATTACCTGCGGATTCAGTGGCGATCCGTTCCCAGCGCCGGCGCGTGGCCTGCGCATATTACCCGGGGCAATCGGTCGCCTCAAGCCGGGCCTCACCGTAGCGCCAGCTCAGGCGCGGCTTGATGCCATGGCTGCTAATTTGCGTCGCGACTTTGCGAATGATTACCCTCCGCAAGCCAAATGGACGGTTGAGATTGTGCCGTTGCAGCAATCGTTGGTGGGTAAGGTCCGACCGATGCTGGTCGTGTTGATGGCTGCCGTGATCTTAATCGTTTTCGTCGTGTCTCTAAACATTGGCAGTCTGCTTCTGGCGCGCGCCTCCGGACGCCAGCAAGAGATGGCAGTGCGTGCGGCGATGGGAGCGAGCGGGGGCAGAATGATCCGGCAGATGCTCACCGAATCGCTGTTGCTGGCTTTCATCGGGGGAATCGCAGGGCTCACGACGGCGGTGATTACGCTGAAAGCCGTCTTGCGATTTGTGCCGGCGAATCTTCCGCGGCTGCGCGAAGTAAACATTGATTGGCGGGTGCTGGGATTTGCGCTACTGATTTCGCTCGCGACCGGTCTACTGTTTGGGCTGGCTCCCGCGACTCATTCCTCGAAGGCGGGACTTGCGGGCACGATGCGCGAGGGCTCGCGCGGCTCGGGCTACAGCGCGAAGGCCGGGCGCATGCGCGACGCACTGATGGTGTTGCAGTTGGCTTTTGCGGTAGTGCTGATGATCGGCGCGGGGCTCCTATTGGAAACGCTGCGCGATTTGTTGCGGCAGAATCCGGGCTTCAATCCATCGCAAGTGGTGACGGCGAATATCTATCTGCCGAACCCGAATAATCCGCAGCTCGATCCATATCACACCTTAGCGCAGCAGATTCCGTTTAATCGCGAACTGCTACGGCGCGCGAACGCGATTCCGGGCGTGGAGTTGGCGGCGATTACGTCCAATTTGCCGGCCGCCGACACAATCAATAGCGATGCGGCGGCGTACGGCGCCACGAATCACAATTCGCTGGACATCGAAGACCGGCCCACGGAATCCTCGGGAGATTTGAGCGCCGAAGTTATCCGCACCAGCCCGGAGTATTTTCGGGTGATACAAACCCCGTTGGTGGAGGGGCGCTTCTTCACCGAGGACGATGAAAATGGCAAATTGCCCGTGGCGATCATCGATGAGGCGACGGCAAGGCGCTACTGGTGGCCGGATCATGATCCGGTGGGCCGGCGGCTGCGTATCCGGTTGCGTTTCGGGCAGAATCCTACGAATCAATGGAGCACCGTGGTGGGCGTAGTGAAAAACATCAAGCACGACGGGCTCGATGTCGATGACGTGCCGCACCTCTATGTTCCGGTGAATCAATTTGTCGGGCGGACGTTGAGCCTGGCGCTGCGAACTTCTTTGTCGGCGAGCATGCTCGAGGCGCAGATTCGCGGCGCGATTCAGAGCTTAGATCCGGGGCTGCCGGTGTTCAACGTCACCTCGATGGATGAGGTACTGGATGCATCGCTGGCATCGCGCAGATTTTTGGCGAATTTGTTGACGGGATTTGCGGGGATGGCGCTGCTGTTAGCTTCGATCGGGATATATGGATTGCTGGCGTACATGGTGGGGCAGAGATCGCGGGAGATCGGTATTCGCATGGCCCTGGGCGCGCCGCGGGACGACATTCTGAGAATGTTCTTACGCAAAGGGGTCGCGCTTGCTGGCGTGGGAATCGTTGCCGGATTGGTCTTTTCTGCATCCACTGCGTCGCTGATGGCAAGCTTGCTCTATCGGGTGCGCCCCCATGATCCGGCTGTGTTTCTGATCGTGCCTCTGCTTTTACTTGCAGTGGCCGCGCTGGCTAGCTATCTCCCAGCACGCCGCGCGACGAAAGTGAACCCGATCGTCGCCTTGCGCGAGAGTTGAGGACATAGGCTTTGGACTTCTGAATATTGCGATTCAACATTAGCTACTCAAGGGGGCGATGACAACGTTATAGCATCAGTGGTACAGACTGCGACTGCGGGTGCCATGCGCTTGCCACGCCCATGAAGATACTGGATAGTCCCGTAGAGAGAACCGGGAAGCCCAACACTATCCGCAGTGACCTTGGTTTTGGCGTCGTTTCCATGGTCATCTCTGGGTACACAACTCCCGGACCTGGCGATGTTGCCCTCCGCATCGGCCAACGAGCAGCGCTCGTTCCCACACCGGGTGCGGAGGTCTACGGGTTAGTATTCTCACCCACGCGGTCCGAACTGGATCGCCTCTATTCTGAATCGAGCGTCCAGGCTTACAAGCCACAGGCTGTGCTTAGTGGAGCACCTGGGGACATTTGAACCTGACGTATTTGTGCGAACGAGCCTGCATATGCGTCTCAAGCAGCCCATGCGGCTCGTGGATCATTTGTATTTTGTTGCGGAGCACGATGACCATCACCTGGCAAAGATAGGGGAGTTGATCGATACGCATTTCCAAAAGGATAGGAGTGTAGCACTTGATTCGGTCCGAGCCGAGGTTGCGGAACGTCTTTGAGCTGCCGCGAACTGCTCACAGCGGAAACGACCGCGGCTCGCATATCATTTCCTCCTATCGCGATTCGATGCGAGCCCTTTTTGGGTCGGTGCTTGATTTCGGATGCCCGATTCGCCAATGACACGCCTATGCTGAGGTGCGCGGTTCCTTCCTGTTTGCCCGTCCCCTCCCAAAGCACGGCGAATTCCGCAGGCTGGGAAACTTTTCAATGCCGCGCCCCGTACTTGGGGCTAAAATCCCGCCTCCAAGGAGCACACATGACCTCGCTCAGCAGAAACGCCAGAATCGCAGGACTACTTTACATCACACTCCTGACTGCACCCCTGCGCCTCATCTACATTCCCAGCAAGCTGTTTGTAGCAGGGAATGCGAGCGCAACAGCTAACAATATTGCCGCGCACGAGACGCTTTTCCGCCTCGGCATCCTCAGCGATCTGTTCACCGCGACCATGGCCATCTTTCTCACACTGGCCCTTTACCGGCTGTTCAAGGGAGTGGACCAGGGCTTGGCTCGGCTGGTGGTAATCCTAGGCGCGCTGATGGTAACGCCCATCTACTTCCTCAACACCATCAATGACGCAGCTGCGCTGCTGGTCGCCCGTGGGGCAGACTTCCTCTCTGCCTTCGACAAGCCGCAGCGCGACGCCCTCGTCATGGTGTTCCTTCGGATGCACGGCCAAGGGATACTTGCGAACGAGGTATTTTGGGGACTGTGGCTGTTTCCCTTCGGCCTGCTGGTGTACAGGTCGCGGTTTCTTCCGCGCATCCTCGGCGTTTGGCTGATGCTCAACTGCTTCGCCTATCTGGCTACGAGCGTCACCGCCATATTATGGCCGCAATACGAACAGAGGGTCTCCAATTGGGTTTTCCCGGTGATGTTCGGCGAACTCGCCATCATGCTGTGGCTCATCTTCATGGGTGCGAAGGACCGGCAGCCCCAGGCGTCCGCCGCCAGATCCTAGGGACTAGCAGTGATACTGAACCAAAAAGAGGTAGCGCTCTTGATCGACCCCGGATGGTCGGCAACCCTTACCCAATCGCATTACGTCAGAGTTGCTCGTCACTCGGGCGCACCATTGGGCTAAGAAGAGGTCTACTTTGCCTTTCCCACACCCATTGCCGTTCTCTTCTATCTAATGGCGAGACCGTGTGGGCGGGCAGGACCCGTCGCAAAAGTAGTGTTGAAATCAAGATGGAAGCGCGGATCAAGCGCCAAATCGTTCTCGCTGATCCGGGCGACATGGATTTTGTGGTCGCCTTCGGCGTGAACCTTCCCGAAGTTGTCTTCATTCAGAAAGTAGTCACTGACGACCAGGCGCCTTTCATCGGGCGTAAGGGTGATGTAGTGGGGTCCGGAATCGCGTCCGAGATCAAGCACTTTGACCACACGGGGCGAGTCTGGATCGGAGATGTCGAACATCACCACTTTTCCGGCTTGGTTCATAGAAATGAAAAGTCTGCGGCCATCGGAGGTGATGCGCATGAGCTGCGGCCACCCGCCTTTCGCGATGGAGGCAAAATCGAAGACCGCCCGCGCGGTTCCGCGTCTGGTGTTCAACAAGTAGAGGTGATCGTCGAGCATTCCGGCGGTGAAGCCGCGTTCCTGGGAGTCGTGCGGGATAAGTTTCACGTCAATCGTACCGCCGGCATTGGGAATGCTGATGGTGCGCAGGATCTCCCGGCGCTTGAAGTCCCATACGCGCACGCTGCCGCGGAAATCGAGCCCGCCGGCAACAGCATCGAGAGTGGTGGAAGGACAAATAAAATCGCTCGTGACCATCAGGTTGATTTCCGGTCGAACCGCGATGCCATGAGGATTAAAGCTATCGTCCGGGGGGTTGTCGGGGTGTTCGTGGATCAACTTCAGTTGGCGATCAAACTCCGCCACGCGGCCAGGAGCATGGCCCATCGTGCCCCCCATCATGGTGACCAGGAAGCCGCCCTCAGGCAGGGCGTGGAACTCGTCGGTAATCGCAGAAAGAGGCGGGTCAGCAGCGGAAAGGAACTGTGGTGTGCCTGGATCGGAAACGTCCCAGAAAAAGACTTCCTTCTGTCCTTTGAGGACGCTAAGCAAGCCGCCGCACGCGGCAATCTTTCCGTCCGCTGAAAGACCGATGTGGTGAAATTCGTTTCCGGTAGCACCCGGCTCGGGGACAGGAGCATGGGCAATCACTTTTCCATAATTATTGGAGTTTTCGTCGAAATTTACGACAGCTAGAAAGTCAGGGTTCTTACGAGCCTGATCGCCGGCACAAACGAAGAGGTATTTCGGCTCGTCGCGCTTCCCGTCGCTTTCCGACTGGCCGCCGCCCTGATTGGCGCGGGACACGCCCACGGCTGTCAGGAGTGCGGCGATGCCAAGAAATGCCGAAAAATGACAAGCTGTGCTGCGAAACAGACTGAATTGACTCATCGTGGTTCCTCCATTGAGGCCCAGATTATGAGGAAGCTGTCTAGAAGTACTTTGCGAAAGCTGCTATTTTCCTTATGATTTTCTCCTGAGTTTCCTGCTATGGTTGCCAGCCGCCAGTACGAGTTTGGCCAGTACCGCCTGGATACGGAGGCGCGGCTATTGTTTCGCAAGGGAGTGCGAATGGTACTCACGCCTAAAGCCGTGGACCTGCTGATTGCTTTGGTCGCGGCGGAGGGCAAGCCCATCGGCAAAGAGGAGCTGCTGCAGAAAGTTTGGCCGGACACGGTTGTCGAAGAGGGCAGCCTGACCTCGCACATTTCGATACTGCGGAAGGCCCTAGGAGAAGGCCACAGAGAGCCACAGTTCATCGAAACGATTCCCAAGCGAGGTTACCGGTTCGTTGGTCCTGTCCAACAAATTGTAGGAGGAACGGGCGATGCCAGCGCGGGCAGAAAGATGCTGGTGGTCTTGCCATTTGAGAACCTCAGTGGAGGAGAGAAACACGACTACTTCAGTGAAGGCCTGACCGAAGAAATGATCAGCCAGTTGGCGCGGCTGAGTCCGGAGCATTTGGCCGTGATTGCGCGGACATCAGCTATGCAATACAAGTCCACGAACAAGACGGTTCAGCAGATCGGGCGGGAACTGAGTGTCTCGCACGCCTTGGAGGGTAGCGTACGTCGCGCAGGGGGACGGGTGCGAATCACAGCCCAGCTTATCCGCGTCAGCGATGAGACCCACCTGTGGGCGGAGAGTTACGAGCGAAACCTACATGACATACTGGCGCTGCAGGTCGAGGTGGCGCGGGCCATTGCACGCGCGATACAGATCAAGCTCACCGTGCGCCAACAGCGGCGCTTGGATTCAGATAAACTCCGTTCCATCGATCCGCGGACCCATGAGTTATATCTCAGAGGACGTCATTTGTGGAATATGCGCACTGAAGAAGGAATGCGGAGAAGTATCCAGTGCTTCGAGCAAGCCCTTGAACGTGATCCGAGCTATGCTGCAGCCTATGATGGAGTTTCTGACGCCTACACCATGCTCGCCTGCCGAGGAGTTATGGCCGCCACGGAAGCGCTTCACAAAGCGAAGGTGGCGGCCAGACATGCTCTGGAGATTGACCAGGAACTAGGCGAAGCCTATGCCTCGCTAGCTCATGTCCGGCTCCACGATTGGGACTGGGTGGGCCTGGAAGAAGATTTTAAGCGTGCGCTGGAGCTAAATCCTGGCCATGCAATTGCCTGGTATTGGTACGCTGAATACTTGATGGCCATGGGCAGGGCGGATGAATCGATCGCGACGGCCAGAAACGCCCAGCAAATGGATCCGGTTAACCCACTTCTCAGCGCCTCCCTGGGGATGATCTTGTATCTCGCACGTCGATACGATGAATCAATCGCGGAGCTCTGCAGGGCATTGGAGGTCGACCCTAGCCATTTTCTCCTTCACTTCCGCTTGGGGCTGGTCTACCTGCAGAAGGGGATGCTTCAGGCCGTCGATGAGATGGGCCGAGCAGTAGAACTATCCGGCAGGAGCACGGAGGCCCTCATCGGTTTGGCCGAGGCACATGGGGCTGTGGGGGACAAAGCAACGATGAAGAGGATCATGGATGAGTTGGTCCAGCGTTCGGCTGAACGCTACTTTTCGCCCTATGACGTGGCACGAGCTTACGGTTCCCTGAAAGATACTGAGCAAACCTTCTTCTGGCTGGAAAAGGCGTATGACGAACACAATCCAGATTTGATCGAACTGAAGATGGAACCCTCCTTTGATAGTGTGCGGTCGGATGCCAGATTCGTCCAACTACTGCGCCGTATCGGATTCGACTTCTTCGACTTCGCTGAAAACTGAATTGTGCCTGTGTGGATGAAATGAGCACGGTGAGGGGTCGCCATCCTCACACTGGAGTCTGGCTAACTTCCGGGTGGCCCGTGAGATCCCCACACGGTATTACCTTCGCAAGGTGGAAGCGTTCGCTCGACATTTCCGGCGTTCTCCCGATCGCCTAGGCCGGCAACACATTCGGGAGTACCAAGCCTATCTCTTCACGAAACGGAAGCTGTCGCCTGGTTCGGTGACGAACCACCTGTGTGCGCTGCGGTTTTTCTACATCCAGACCCTTAAAAAACCGTGGAGCATCGCTGACACTCCCTACCCTAAGAAGACGCATCGCCTGCCCACGATTCTCAGCCAGGAAGAAGTGGCACAACTCATCGACGCAGCTCCCACTCCGTTTTACCGCACTATCCTCATGACCCTCTACGCCACCGGCGTGCGGAATTGACGCGCCTCAAGATCAGCGACACCGCCAAGACCGCGACGTGATGCTCAGTCCCGTTCTGCTCGACGAACTTCGCGCACACTGGCGGCGTTTGCGCAAGAAATCCGGTGTCTGGCTGTTTCCCGGCAATCGCTGGCATAGCGGCGATCAGCCCATGGATACCAAAACGCCGCGCCACGCCTGCCAGTATGCTGTCCACCGTGCCGGGATTAAGAAGAAGGTCTATCCCCACGTGTTGCGTCACTGCTTCGCCACGCACTTGCTGGAAGCCGGCGCCGACCTGCACACCATTCAGATCCTGTTAGGCCATCACGATCTAAAAGAAACGGCCATCTATCTCCACCTTTCGCAACGGCACTTGCACGCTACCGCCGGTCCTCTGGACGCGCTGGTACTGAAAGGCAGATCAGAACTGGAGAGATAGATGAGTCGGCCGCCCCTGGAGGTGGCCGATCTGATCCGTACCGCGGGAACCGCATTCCTCGAACGAAATCGCAGATGGCTTCGCTGGAAGCATGTCAAAGTGCTGCTGGCCATTGCGCGGTGTCGTACCGCCGCACTCGGTGGTCATCTCGACGAGTGCACCCGCTGCGGGCATCGGGCCATCTCTTACAACTCCTGCCGCAATCGCCACTGCCCCAAGTGTCAGATCTCGCCACGAGAACGCTGGATCGCCGCGCGTCAATCGGCGCGCCGCGGCGCGACCCTGACGCGCCAACTCCTTGCGTTTGGAAGAAGACAGGTTCTCGAACCGAAGGTCCTGAACATCAATCTAGTACTCGCGGATGTCGAAAAATTGTTGCAGCGTGTGATCGGAGAGGATATCGAATTGGATTTCCAGATCGCCTCCACGCTCGGCAATGTAAAAGCTGATCCCGGACAACTGGAGCAGGTCGTCGTAAATCTTGCTGCGAACGCGAGAGACGCCATGTTAGGAGGCGGCAAGCCAACAATTGCCACTTCCAATGTTGAGCTGGACGAAGCCTATGCGGATCGACGACTCGTAGTCGGTCCGGGGCGCTACGTGCAACTCGTTGTTACCGACACAGGATGCGGAATGGACAAGGAAACGCAATCCCATATCTTTGAGCCCTTTTTCACAACCAAAGAACAAGGGAAAGGTACAGGGCTGGGACTGGCAACGGTGTACGGCATCGCGAAGCAAAGTGGCGGCTATATCTGGGTGTACAGTGAGCCCGGTCACGGCACAGAATTCAGGATCTACTTGCCGATGGTGGAAGCCGCCGCGGAAGCTCCTCGACATGTCGAACGAATTCAGGAACTGCCTCACGGTTCAGAGACGATCTTGGTCGTCGAAGACGACGCCTCGCTGCGAGAAGTCACTTGCGAATTCCTTCGAAGCGGTGGCTATGCCGTGATAGCGGCGGAATCAGCAGAGGAAGCCCTTCGCCTGGGAGAGTCACACAACGCACCCATCGACGTCCTGTTGACAGACGTGATCATGCCAAAAATGAATGGCCGGGAACTAGCCACCAGACTCATCAAAGCTCTTCCGGAAATGAAAGTTCTCTATGTCTCTGGCTATGCAGATGGCATTGTTCGGGACGGTGTGAATGCGCCGTTGGAAGAAGGCCTGGCATTTCTTCAGAAGCCCTACACCCGTAACGCGGTCATGCGCAAGCTCCGTGAAATCCTCGATTCGCAACGAGTCAAGTCGGTAGCCAACAAACGTTGAGGTTCCCTAGGGCAAAATGCACCTGCGTCCGACGTTGAGGCGTGCACGACTGTTTGCAGCGCTTCCCGTGATGTCAGCAGTCATTTGCCTTCTGGGCCTGTTATGGCCGGGCAGTGAGGCCAGTTGCAGTCCTGACACGGGCTGTTGGAAGCAAAGAATGAGGCTCTGGGCGGGTGGTCGGCAATACGGAAATTATGCGATGGATC
>WNER01000253.1_pt1 | contig 12398 bp, 9 predicted proteins | sample 5399921 | NCBI WGS metagenome assembly WNER01 (sample SAMN13153331, study PRJNA577476) | soil metagenome | isolation source: 20 cm grassland meadow soil 5 days after 1st rain plot 5 | place: USA:California | collected 2015-09-21 | reverse complement strand
GATTCATCGACCCCATGCACCACTGGTTAAGCGGGTAGGTTTTAGTCGGACTGACAGTTGTGACCAATGAATCCAATCCAGCCGATCGAACCAGCTTATCATTAAAATCGCTCGCGTAAAGGTTCCAAGCGAGCATCAGTTGTTTGCTGTTGCTCAAGCACATGATCCCTTGCGCTTTGGTCTTGGCCTTGGACAATGCGGGCAAAAGTAACGCTGCCAGGATTGCGATGATGGCGATGACCACCAGAAGTTCGATCAGCGTAAAAGCACGCGTGGCGGATCCCTGTCTCCCGCGTGAAGTTCGGAGGACAGCGAAATGATTTGTCATAGAACAGATTATTGCAGAAAATGGCCTCGGTGGAAAGTGTGCGTTTCGCTGCACACGTTGAGCCTCTTTGGTGGAACGTGCTCCCACAATCAAAGCTTAGGAATCCGACTGGCGGTGCGGACTGATTCGATTCTTCAGACAGTACGCAGCATTGGCCGCGTATTTTTCCGCAGAAATTTTCAATTGTTCTCGTTCCGCAATTGTCAAGGCGCGGACAACTTTGGCTGGTGAACCCAGGACCAGCGATTCAGGGGGAATGCCCTTTCCTTGCGTCACCAGGGCGTTGGCGCCAATGAGACTTCGTTCGCCGATCACGGCGCCATCCAGAATGATCGCTCCCATACCGATCAGCACCTCGTCGCCGATCGTGCAGGCGTGCACGATCGCCGAGTGCCCCACCGTCACGTAGTTGCCGACCAGGCACGGATAGTCGTCGGCCACGTGCACCACCGCATTGTCCTGAATATTTGTGTGATGTCCGACGACAATGCGATTGATGTCGCCGCGGAGAACTGCGTTGTACCAGACACTCGAATGATCCCCAAGGGTCACATCACCGACGACCACGGCTCCCCGTGCGAGGTAAACGTTTCGTCCGATGGTCGGCTTTTTTCGGAGGAATGTTTCGAGTTGCTCTGTTACGTTAGCCATGAGGATCGCTTCACCTGAATAATTCAATCGGTGCAACGAGCGGGAATTGTAGCCGCAACCTTTAGTTGCGCACTCATGAGGGCTGGCCGCAAACGCAACCTGAAGGTTGCGGCTACAACGCTTCGCGTTTTTGCAACAGCCCGGTTAAAACAGGAACAAAAATAATTACCAGCAAAAACCCGCCGGACTTGCGTCCAGGCGGGCTTCTGCTCAGTTCCTCCGCGTAATGTTCATTCTTACGCTGGCTGCTGAGTTCGACTCCCGGGGTTGTTTTTTATTCATGACGGTTGTATAGGTTGGCTGTGGTCAGACAAGCTCTATGAAAGCCGGACACGGCCATTGGCATCGTCCACGCCGGCCGGGTCAGCGTCTGCCTCGTTCGTTCAAGGAGCTGACGCCCACCAAGGCGTTCAATCCGCGCACTTTTTTTTATGAGATGGTGTGGAAGGTCCTGCTCGTGCGCCGCAAGGGACAGAACAAGAGGCCTGTGTTCCCCAAATTGAGCGCGGGGCAGGTCGCGCTGACCTGGATCGGCCATGCGTCCTTCCTGATTCAATTTCATGATCTGAACGTTCTCGTTGACCCTAATTTCGCCAACTGGCTGTTCCTTTTGAAGCGTTTGAAACGCGCGGGGCTTAAGATCAAACATCTCCCGCCGATTGACCTGGTTCTGCTTACGCACGCGCATTTCGACCATTTTCACAAACCAACGCTTCGCCGCCTGCCGCATCCGAAAATTGCGGTGATGCCCTGGGGCATGAACGACCTGGCTTACGGTCTGGGCTTCGATCGCGTCATCGAACTCGAATGGTGGGAAAGTTTCTCTCGCGGCGACTGGAAAGTGACTCTGACGCCCAGCAAACACTGGGGCGCCCGCATACTGCGGGACGATCATCGCGGCTACGGCGGGTTCATTCTGGAGCACGGGGGCCGTCGTATTTATCATGCCGGCGACAGCGCCTATTTTGACGGCTTTAAGGAAATCGGCGCGCGTCTCAAACCCGAAATCGCCCTGCTGCCGATCGGCGCTTATTTTCCCGATTCGTTTCGCCAGGTACACATGGGACCGGACGAAGCCATGAGAGTATTCCATGACCTGCGCGCGCAGTGGCTCGTGCCGATGCACTACGGCACGTTCAAACTCTCCTTTGAACACATCGACGAGCCCCCGCGCTGGTTGCAGGAAATCGCCCGACAAAACGGACTGAGCGATCGCGTCAAAATACTCGAGGAAGGCGTCCCGCAAGTATTTTGATGCCGGCGAAAGAGCGCGCCCTTCACTACCAAGCGGGACTTTGGCGGTTGTAGGAGTTGCAGGAACCAGGACTTTACAAAACCGTGCGACGCCGCTACCATCAGACCATGACTCTCGATAACCCGGTTTTACTTTCGGCCATTGGCCTGATTGTTTTGGTCGCTCTGGTTGGTTTCGGCGCGCACTATTTTTCTCCTGAAGCGAGGCTCGAGCGCCGCCGCCGCCGCAACAACTATCGCGTCATCAGCAAAGCGAGGCGGCCGATGGTCATGTTGAACGTGCGCGACAAGAAGCGGTAGGTCCTTTGGACTTCATCCCAACTGCCAGGAAACGCGGGTAACGTTCACCTGCCGCGATCGTCAAAACAAATTGTGTCCTTTCATCGCGCGCTTAGATGACGACGGAACCAGTCGGCCGCCAGGCGGGCGACTTCTTCCAGGGCTCCGGGTTCCTCGAACAAATGCGTCGCCCGGGGAATCACCGCGAGTTGCTTCTCGCACCGCAGCCGGGCATAGGCGCTGCGATTCAGCTCCAGCACCGTCTCATCGCGTTCGCCTACGATCAAAAGCACAGGCGATTTAACGTCTTCCATGGCCGCGCCCGCCAGATCGGGCCTGCCGCCGCGCGAAACAACCGCGCCAACCGTTGGTCCGATTTCCGCGGCGGCAACGAGAGCCGCAGCGCCGCCGGTGCTCGCGCCGAAATAACCGATCCCCAACTTCTGCGTGTCCGGCTGATTGGCGACCCACCTGCTTGCTTCGACGAGCCGTCCCGCGAGCAGGCCAATGTCGAATCGCAAGCGCCCGGTGACCGCGTCTTCGCCCTCTTCCTCCTGCGTGAGCAGGTCAAACAACAACGTGGCGATGCCGGCCTCGCGGATGGCCCGCGCGACAAACTGGTTGCGGGGACTGTGACGGCTGCTGCCGCTTCCATGGGCGAACAGCACAATGCCCACCGCTCCCGTCGGGATGGTCAAATCCCCATCCAGCGTCACGACTCCCGACCGAATGTTTGAATCGTGGTCTGCCGAACCGACCCGAATGCGAACGAGTCGATTCTGGCCCGCAGATTCCTGATCTGGTTCTTTCACGCGTAACGATCCGGGTTCAGCAGCCCGATCTGGATGGATGGAGTTTCGTCGGACAGAATTTCGGCGATGAGCCTGCCGGTGATCGGTCCGAGACTCAAGCCCATCATCGCATGGCCGGTGGCGAGGCACAGGTTTGAATAGCGCGCCGTGCGACCGATGTAGGGCAAACCGTCCGGAGAGCAAGGTCGCAATCCGAGCCAGGGTTGAACGCCATCGAAATCCTGGGGCGTGAAATCGGGATAATACTTCGGCACCGACTTGATGATGCCCTGCACACGCACCGGGTTGATCTCCTCGTTCACTCCGGCAATTTCCATCGTGCCGCCGAAGCGCAATGTGTTACCCATTGGCGTCGCGGCGACCCGCGCTTCGGTGAAAATGGCGCAGACCTGCGGGAGTTGGCGCGGCTTCGACAAGGTCAGGCTGTACCCTTTGCCGGCCTGCATGGGAAGGTTGAGACGCAGGTCCCGCGCGACGACCGGGGACCACGCGCCGCAGCACAAAACGAATTCGTCGGCGCTGAACTCGCCCTTGGCCGTTTGCGCCGATTCGATGCGCGCACCGTCCACTCGCCAGCCGGTGACTTCCGTTTCCCAGGAAAAATGTGCGCCCTCCAACTGAAGTTGGCGCTTGAGCGCAGCCATGAACCGGTTTGGCGAAAGATGGCAATCCTTCGGGAAATAAATCGAACCGGCGACGTCCATGCGCACATTCGGGTCAAGCGCGGCGGTCTGCTTTGCATCGAGCACTTCCGCGGGAACGCCGAGTTGCCGGGCGCGTTCCGCTGTCTTCGCCTCTTCCGCGAGCCTGTGCTGCGTTTTACAAAGCACCAGCAACCCTTTCTTCACGAGTTCAAAATCGTTGCCGGGCAAGTCCGCGAGTTGTTCGAAGCAGGCGCGGCTGGCGAGGTTGAGGTCACGTAAGAGCGGAGCGGAGCGGCGAACATGTTCGGAGTTGGCAGCGCGCCAGAATTTCCAGCTCCAACTCAGCAGGTCCCGGCTCAACCTCGGTTTGATGTAGAACGGCGATGCCGGGTTCCACATCCATTTGAGGCCCAGCGCAACCATCCCGGGCGCCGCCAGCGGCACGAAGTGACTCGGCACAATCATGCCGGCATTGCCATAGGAACAACCCTCATGGTCCGCCGCCTCACGGTCAATCACAGTCACGCGATGCCCCTGACGCGCCGCGTAATAAGCGCTGCATAGTCCGATGACACCGCCGCCGATGATAAGGATGTGTTTGCCGGAGGACATGAAGGACCGTCAGGGCAGAATGACGAAATCCGAATTACGAATGTCGAAAAATCCGCGCAGTATGAGCATCAGAGGAGACCGCAGGTCTTCCCGGCCGGATTCAGACTTCGCTATTCGGAATTCTTTCGTCTTTCGGTTTTCGTCATTCGTCATTTTGATCCAATTCCCCAACAAAAGGGGTCGTTCTCGTCCAGCAAAAGTGTCGCTTCCGCGTTTACGAATGCGGTGCCGATGATGGTGGGCTCGATGGTGCCCGCTTTGCGGTCGAGCCAGCGGTAACGCGCGGTGAATAGACTGCCCAGCATGCTCTCCTGAACCCACGGCTGACCTTCGCCGAGTTTTCCGTCGGCCGCGAGGCACGCGAGCTTGGCGCTCGTGCCCGTGCCGCACGGGGAGCGGTCGTACGCTTTTCCAGGGCAAAGAACGAAGTTGCGCGAGCGCGCCCACGAACTCACCGGCGGACCGAACAGTTCGATGTGGTCAATTTCGGGAAAGCCCTGCGCGTTCACCGCCTGGCGAATGCGCCAGGTGAATTCGGTGAGCTTTTCGACGTTGGCAAGCTCGAGTCGTTGTCCGTGCTGTTCGATCAGAAAAAACCAATTGCCACTCCAGGCGACGTCGCCGGTGATCGGCATGGTAGGGCGCGCTGTCCCCAACGCGTCGTCGGAGGCCGCCACCTGAACTGTGACGGCCTTCGCCTTTCGGTAGCTCGGCACATTGGTCACGGAAACTGAACCGTCCTGATTGAGCGTCGCGGTGACCACACCCACGGGTGTTTCGATGCGGTGTTCGCCAGTCTTGATGCGGCCCAGGTGCGCTAGCGTGACGATCAATCCAATCGTGCCGTGACCGCACATGCCGAGGTAACCGACGTTGTTGAAGAAGATCGCACCCGCCACGCACGACTTGTCCGACGGTTCGACCATCAGCGCGCCTACCAGAACGTCCGAACCGCGCGGTTCGTTGACAACCGCGGAGCGGAAACGATCATGCTGTTCGCGCAAGACTTTCAATTTGTCGGCAACCGTTCCGCCGCCCAGGTCCGGGCCGCCGCTGATGACGACGCGGGTGGGTTCACCGCCGGTATGGGAATCGATGATTTGAACTCGGGTCATAGGAACACCGCGGGATACACTGAAGATGGCCACAAAAGGCGCAAAAGGCGCAAAAAAGATTCAGTTTTTGCGCTTTTTGCGCCTCTTGGTGGCTCATGGCTCGACTCAACAGCGAGGGAATCGTCTCGCGTCCGGGAGCGATGATCGATTTGGCGTCGCCCGGCAGAACTCCAGTGCCTTTACGCCGCCAGGCGTGTTCGCCGGTGAGCAAAGCACAACGCGAAGGCGTGCAGGTCGCTGACGGCGAGTGGGCATTGGTGAACCGCAGACCGCCCGTCGCGAGCTTGTCGATGTTTGGTGTCTTTACGCGCGTGGCGCCGTAACAACCCACGTCACCGTAGCCGACGTCGTCGCTGTAGATGAGGACACTATTGGGCCTGGGCGTGGCGGCGAGGCCCGCGGCGGCGATCAGCACCAGCAAGACGCCCGACAGGAGGTTCGTGGATCGTATCATCGATATCATGCGTTGGAGATTACCCTTATGGCCTGGACGACCTGTTCGGTCCAGTGGTTTCTGTGCTCGATAAATTTCGCGGCATTGAACCACTGAACCGTAGCAGCCGACGTAAGACCCCATGAAGCAATTCCACACCAAAGGGCGTGAAAATTCCGGACCTGTGCGTGCTTCCCCTCTCCCTGGGGAGAGGGCCGGGGTGAGGGCGAGCGTTGGCCCTTATCATATTGTTAAGGCCGAGGATAGCCGTCCGTTCGGAAGGCTTTTTCCGCTCGCGGCTATTTGCTCGCCATGTTTTTGAGGCTGGTGGTGGCCAGCCTGCGGGCGATGAACTCGCGCACGAAGGGGATTTTGCATTGCTTGAGCAGCGCGACGGCCTTAGCCGGGTCGTGGCCGACCGCCGGCTCGGAGGCATACCAATACATCAACGGCAGGTTGTGGTCGTTCGCGTCTTCGGCGTGCTGCACGAGCGCGGTGAGGATGTCCCAACGCTGGTCAATAGGGATGCGCTGCAACGCGGAGGCGAGGTAAAGGCGGACGATGGGGGATTTGTCTTTCTTGGCGAGGCGAGCGAATTCCGAATTCAAGTCTTTAGCATATAAGCTTTTTGCGTTTGCTTCGCTTTGTCGTTCGTAATCGTTGTCCAACGTCAATTGGATAGTCCAAGCCCGAACAAACTCATCCTTGTCCGCAAACAACCGGCGAACCGTATCCAAGTGATTGATTCCGGCGCTCAAATGCAGGCTCCAGAGTGCCTCTAGCCGATCGTGTGTTTCAGTTTTTGAATCCAAGTAACTCCATAGCGCTTTCTCTACAGCCGCCAATGCTCGCGAGGCTTTCCTGATCTCTTCGGGCGTGGCTCCAGAATCAGGAGGGAGAGCGGGTAAGTACTTTGCAAACCGTTCTTGCAAAATCCTCCTCACGTGCCGGCTCATCCACTCATTCTTCGACGGCACGAGCTTGACGAGTTCTTCATCGCTCAACTTCTCCAGATTCACCGGCGTCCACTTCGTGTCGCCATAGACGATTTTGAAGATGCGGCCGTTGCTGCGGTCGTGGCCTTCAGGATTGTTGTGGTGACATTGGTTCTTGTCATACCAGTCGATCATATAAACCGAGCCGTTCTGGTCGTAAAGGAGGTTGAGCACCTGCGACCATTGGTCGTTGAACTCGATGAAGTTCGGCGCGTGATGGCCGACGTAACCGGAGCCCTGTCGCTCCGGCACATCCATGTTGATGCACGCGCCGTGAATGTTGTTCATGAAAAGTTTCCCGCGATACTGCTCCGGCCAGCTTTCGCCCAGATAAACCATCATCCCCGCGTGCGCGTGGCCGCCGCCGGCTGCCGCCGACCGGCCGTTGCCCGCATGCGGCCCTTTGCTGCCCGCGTAATGAACGTGGTCGCCGATGGTCTTGATATCGTCGTAAACGAAAGGGTTGATGAACCATTGGTTCGGGTCGGCGTGGTGGCCTTCGTGCGCGAGCGTTTCCTCGCGATTGACGTTGAAATGCTGGCCGCCCTGGCGCTCGAACCGTCCGCCTTGAATCATGTGCCACAGATGCGGGATCACGCAGGCTTCGATGAAACATTGGCCGTATTCGTCGAAGTCAATGCCCCACGGATTGCTCGTGCCTTCGGCGAATACCTCGAAGACATGTTTGGTGGGATGATAACGCCATACCCCGGCGTCCATGCGCTGGCGCTCCTTCAGGGGTGTGCCTGGTTTGCCGACGAACGACGGACAACACACGCCGTGACAACCGTAGAGCCAGCCGTCCGGGCCCCAGGTGAACGTGTTCAAGGTTTCGTGCGTGTCGGCGTTGTAGTTCCAGCCGTCGAGGAGAATCTGCGGATCGCCGGCGGGTTTCGGCGCGTCGCCGTCCTGAATCGGCACGAACATCAAATATGGCGCGGCGCCGATCCACACGCCGCCGAAGCCGAATTCCAGTCCGCTGACGAGATTCAGGTGCTCGAGAAACACCGTGCGCCGATCGAATTTGCCGTCGCCGTTGGTGTCCTCGAACACCAGAATGCGGTCGTCGCCGCCGAAAATGTCCTTGAGCTGTTCGGGGGTGGGTTGGGAGCGGTCGGTATTGCCGCTCCGAAGCGCGAGTGGCTCTCCACCCGCACCATGTCCATCTGCGGCGCGCTCAGAAAGGTCTGACGCGTTCGCTGCGGTATTGCGCTGCTGCGTACTGGGACCGTCCGCGGCTTCGGAGCGCGCGACGTCCCGGCGCGCAGCGGCTGGGAATGTCAGCGAGCCGTCATGGTCATACCGAGCGCCCTGTTTTCGAGGCTGCTGCGGACGGGGACCGTCCGCGGTCCACTGCGGCGGTTTGCCGTGCCGGATGGGATAGGTGAGACCTTCGGCGACCCAGAGACGGCCGCGATGGTCCATGGCGAAGGCGATCGGTTGTTGCACGTCCGGTTCGCCGGCAAACAACGTGGCTTTGAACCCGGGCGGCAGCGTCATGATTTCCGCCGCTTTCTCCGGCGACACGCCGGCGTATTTGAAAATGTCGGCCGGCGGAGCTTCGGTCGCCATTTTCGTCGGGTCGAGTTCGTTATCTAACTTCGGCCGTTCGGCGTAGAATTTGAAATCGTCGAAATTGACATGGCCCCAATGCCCGCTCTGGCCGTCAACGAGGCGGATGAAGATTACTTTTCCGATCTGATTCTTCAGGTCAACGACGACAGGCCGCAATGTTTCGTTTTCGTAGCCGGAGGTTTTGTAGATGACCTCCTGCGTGTCGGCGCGAACGAGTTCGACCCGTGTCGCCGGCCACGCTCCGCCCGCAACGAGAAAACTCGCCCACGGTTGCGTGACCTTGAACGGGACGGACGTCAGCGTGCCTTTCGGATCGTCGCCGAGTTTTTCGAATCCGCCGATCCAGTAGTTGCCCTGGTGATTGCTCCGCATGTCATTGCGGCGCGGGAAAACGGTGTCGCCTTTGACTGGCTGGCCTTCGAATGCTTTGCCGGCGGCGGTCCAGTCCTTGAGCGTGCCGTCTTCGAAATCGAGATTGAGCGGTTTGCCATCTTTACCGGCGGGTCTGATGCCTTGAGGCGGGGCGGCCAATAGCGGGATGGAGGCGACGAACGTCGCAAGGCAAACCGTGAAGAGAACAACACGAAATTTGGTCATGAAAAACTTGTCGCAATTCCTCGCCGAGGGGTCAAGACGGATAGTGTACGGGTTTTTGTACAATTCAATGATTGCGCGCATCCTTTCCAATGCGCTTCAGTGGCGGCTGCAATACAGTCTGTCATTGAACAAGCCGGAGCGATCGGCGGAATTCTGAGGTTGGCATGAAGACGAAACAGAAGATTGAATTTGGCGACTTTCAGACCCCGCTTCCACTCGCGCGAGAGGTGTGCGCGAAACTCAACGAGTTGGGTGTGGCGCCTGATGTTGTGGTGGAGCCAACTTCTGGCGCGGGTAATTTTTTGAGAGCGGCGGCTGAGGCTTTTCCGAACGCGACTTTGGAGGGGTTGGAAATCAATGAAGAGCATCTCCGAACCGCCAGCAGCGAACTGAAGGAGTTTTTGAATGCCGGGCGAATTCGGCTGCACCTTCAGGATTTCTTCGTCTTCGATTGGGACACTTACTTGAGCAACCTGCAAGGGCAGTTGCTTATGCTTGGCAACCCTCCCTGGGTGACCAACTCAACGGTGTCAGGCTTCAAGGGCAGCAACCTTCCGGAGAAACAAAACTTCTTGGGGCTGAGGGGTTTCGCGGCCAGGACGGGCAAATCCAACTTCGACATTTCTGAATGGATGCTGATTCGTCTCTTGCAAGCGCTTCGGGGAAGACCGGCGACGTTGGCGATGCTTTGCAAATCAATGACCGCATGCAAAGCCCTTCGATATGCATGGCAAAATGACGGCAGAGTGGCGTCAGCGTCCATTTATCAAATCTCGGCCAAAGAACACTTCGACGCCTCGGTTGATGCCTGTTTGTTCGTCGCGCAACTCGGACACGTGGGGCCTCCCGAAGCCGCCGTTTATCCGAACTTGCGGGCGGACACTCCCGAACGTCGGGTCGGCTTGTGTGGAAAAGATTTGGTTTCCGACCTCGCGACCTACAATCGTTTGCGAAACCTGGAAGGGCTGTCGCTCTATCAATGGCGTTCAGGACTCAAGCATGACTGCGCGGCAGTGATGGAGTTGGAACCACGAGGGGACGGCCGATACTGCAACAAACAGGGACAGGAAATCGCATTGGAAGCAGATTATGTCTATCCGCTGTTGAAATCGACGGACCTTTCCAAGGGACGTTGTGTTTCCAGCCGTTGGGTCCTCGTTACGCAGCGTCATACAGGCGAAGACACGGCGCCGATTGCATCGAGAGCTCCTCTGACGTGGAGCTACCTCAACTCCCATCAGGACGCATTCAAAGCCAGAAAAAGCTCCATCTATTCCGGCCGCTCTCCGTTCGCAGTGTTTGGCATTGGTGAATATGCCTTCGCGTCGTGGAAGGTGGCTGTGTCAGCGTTGCACCATGAACCGCGCTTTGTCGTGGTTTGTCCGCATCAGGGAAAACCGGTCATGTTCGATGATACGTGTTACTACCTGGGATTTGCCGGCCGGGAAGAGGCGGACGTTGTGGCTGAGATTTTGAACTCGCCGCCGTGCCGTCAGTTCCTCCACGCACTCATTTTTCCCGGCACAAAAAGGCCTCTCACTGTCGAACTGCTCCAGCGACTGAACGTCAAAGTGATCGCCCAGGAAGGCGGGTTCGCGGCCAAGTGGAATGACGTGCGAAAGAAGAATCATACCGCCCCGTTGGCGGCGCCTCAGTTGCAGTTCATCATGGAACGGCCTTCGTCTTGACGCTTCCGGCACTGCTGTAGTGGCACGGGCGTCTCGCCCGTGCGTTTCGGGCAGGCAGCAGCCCGACGCTGGCTGTAACGCACGGGCGAGACGCCCGTGCCACTACTCTTCCGTTCTCTTCCATTGCCGCTACGCCCGCCTGAGCACACCGCGCGCCAGCCTTTGGAGGCTGCGCTGCCCACTGAGTTGATTCGCAATGCCGGCGTGGTCCCGACAAATTCGATTTCAAGGAACGGGCCTCGGCTGCGCCGCCTCCCACTCGGCTCTGTTGACTTTCTTCACTTCGTGTTTGATGTAAAACGTCCCCTTCTTGTTGCCGACGACGATGTCGGGATATTTCTTGTTGCTGCAATAGCCCGCCACGACCTGCGTGCCGACGCCAGAGTCGCTGTCAATTAGGTGAGGAACGAAATCCACCGTCTTGTCCTTGTGGCGGACGAGCTGAAACCAGTAGATCACTGGCGGATCGGTCGGGTCGGCGTCCCCGTGCGCGCCGTGGGCCCAGAATCGTTTGCCGGTGACGATGTCCTTCACGCCGTCGCCGTCCATGTCAATCAAATCAACCGCATGGAGTTGAGAGAAGGTCACGCCGTATGGGTTCGGTTTCTTTTCCTTTTCGAGGATGAGGTGCTCCTTGAACGTGATCTCGCCGTTCTGCTTCACCTGCTCATACCAGACGAGGCCGTAGCCGTGCGCGGCGACGCTGGTGATCACGTCGTTCAAGCCATCGCCGTTCACGTCGTACGCGTAGGCCTGCGATCCGCCGGCGCCAAACTTGAACGGATGAAACTTCCACGCCGGATCGCCCGCGAGCGACTTCGGCTGTTCCCACCAGCCGTCTTTTTCGATCAGGTCCATCTTGCCGTCGCCGTTCACGTCCCCGACACCCATGCCGTGGGTGAACTTGTGATAATTGTTGTTCGGTGAAATGGGATGGAATTTCCATGGCCGCCCCGGATCGCTCCAATCCGGCTCCGCGTAGCCGTAGGAACCTTTCGAGCTGCAAACAATCTCCGGTTTGCCGTCGCCGGTGATGTCGGTGAACGTCGGTGACTCATTGTCGGTCACCTCGAGCACGACGTGTTTCTGCCAATGGCCCTCGCGCCCCTTCGGATTTTCGTACCAGATCGATGCCTCGCCCGGGAAACCGATAATTAAAATATCGTCCCAGCCGTCCTTGTTGAAGTCGTAGGCGAATGCGAAAAAATTGTCCGAGTAAGCGTTGTTGACGCCGAGCGCGCCTTCAAAGCCTTCGATGGTCTCCTCTTTGCCCTCGGCCATTTGCTTCTTAAACGTCTGCGTCGCGGGATAGTATTCGTGGCGTTTCTTGAAGTCCGGCCCTTCGTACCAGTATGGACCGGAGACGACGTCTGGCTTGCTGTCGTGATTGAAATCGCCGAAGTTGGCGCCTTCGC
>WNER01000625.1_pt1 | contig 12401 bp, 10 predicted proteins | sample 5399921 | NCBI WGS metagenome assembly WNER01 (sample SAMN13153331, study PRJNA577476) | soil metagenome | isolation source: 20 cm grassland meadow soil 5 days after 1st rain plot 5 | place: USA:California | collected 2015-09-21 | reverse complement strand
CCGCGACGGAGTTTTCCTTTTTCCTGGCCGTGCCGACGCTCGTGGCAGCCGGCGCATACGATTTCTGGAAGAACCGCGCGCTCTTCGCTTCGGGCGATGTGGGGATGTTCGCGGTCGGCTCGATCGCGGCGTTCGTGTCCGCTTTCCTTTGCGTACGTTGGCTGCTGCGCTACATCGCCGCGCACGACTTCACGCCGTTCGCATGGTACCGGATCGCTTTCGGCGCAGCGGTACTCGTTACGGCCTACACGGGAATCGTCAATTGGTCGGCGGGATAGAGGCGATCGGGCCCTCCTTTAGGTCAGCCTTGGATCCAGGGTAAGCCCGCGAATCGCCAACCGCCGACCGTACCGCGATGGCCCTGTGGATCCTTCTCGCCTTCGAATCCCTCGAGCACGTTGTAGGAGTTGGGATAGCCGGCTTGCGTTGCCGCTACGGCGGCGTGGTGCGAGCGCGCCCCGGAGCGGCACAAGAATATTACCGGTGCTTCCCTTTTCGCGACCCGCGCCTGGAGCTGCTCAACGAACCGCGGATTGCGCTCGCCACTCGGGTAGGTGTTCCATTCGATCAATACCGACTCAGGAATATGACCGACATAGTCCCACTCGGCCTGGGTGCGCACGTCGACCAATCTTGCTTCCGGGACATTTTGAATCACCGCGTGGGCTTCACGCGGCAGCAATGCTCCGGCGTAAGGTAGGTTCATCGCCTTAGCTCGCTCTTGGGCCTGGGCGAGGATGCCCTCAACGGAATCTTTCTTCATGATGGAATTCAGCGGTAACGGGATATGCATAGTTTAGCTCCAGGCGAAGCCGTCGGAGTTGATTCGCACTGACGCGGTGCGCATAATGGCTGCTTTGCGCCGGTTTGGTGCGCCAGCCCCTAAAATCGCGTCGAGTGCTCGCTTTTGACACAATGGCCTGCCTTTTTTGCGCCGGATGGCATGGAATCTGCAGAGATTCCCTCGATCTAGCGCTTGTTTCCCTTCCTAACTCACCAACAATCCGAACCCTGAGGAGATCCTGCAATGGCAATGTCTGCCAATGACGTCATGAAATTGATCAAGGACAAGGAGGTCAAGTTCGTGGACCTGCGCTTCACCGACACCCGCGGCAAGGAGCAACACGTCTCCGTGCCGGTCAAGGCGTTCACCATGGACAAGTTCGAGAGCGGACATTTCTTCGACGGTTCCTCGATCGCGGGGTGGAAGAGCATCGAGGCCTCGGACATGCTGTTGATGCCCGATCCAGACAGTGCGCGAATGGACCCTTTTACGGATGAGCCGGTGCTCAACATCACCTGCGATTGCGTCGAACCCACCGATGGAAAAGGCTACGACCGCGACCCGCGCACCATCGCTAAACGCGCCGAGGCCTACCTGAAATCGAGCGGTTTGGGCGACACCGCGTATTTCGGTCCCGAGCCCGAATTCTTCATTTTCGACTCGGTGACCTGGAATGTGGACATGTCCGGTTGTTTCTGCAAGATCAAATCCGAGGAAGCGCCGTGGTCCTCCGGGGAGGAGTACGAGGGCGGCAACATGGGTCACCGTGCCCCGATAAAAGGCGGCTATTTTCCAGTGCCGCCGACGGACACGCTGCAGGATATTAGGAACGCCATGGTGCTCGCAATGGAGCAGCAGGGCGTTGAGTGCGAAGTGCATCATCACGAAGTGGGTGCGATGGGCCAGAACGAAATCGGTACTAAGTTCAACAGCCTGGTGAAACGCGCCGACTGGATGCAGATTCTGAAGTACACGGTCTGGAACGTTGCCCATTCCTATGGGAAGACCGCGACCTTCATGCCCAAGCCCGTCGTAGGCGATAACGGCTCGGGGATGCACGTCCATCAGTCGGTGTGGAAAGAGGGCAAGAACTTGTTTCAGGGTGACGGCTACTCGGGGCTGTCCGACTTCGCCCTGTACTACATCGGCGGCATCATCAAGCACGCAAAAGCCTTGAACGCGATTACCAATCCGGGTACCAATTCGTACAAGCGCCTGGTGCCGGGGTTCGAGGCACCGATCAACCTCGCTTACTCGTCGCGCAACCGTTCCGCCGCCTGCCGCATCCCGCTCGTCACCAACCCCAAGGCGCGCCGGGTAGAAGTGCGCTTTCCGGACCCGACGACCAATTCTTATCTCGCTTTTGCGGCGATGCTGATGGCCGGACTGGACGGAGTGCAGAACAAGATTCACCCTGGCGACCCGATCGACAAAAACATGTACGACTTGCCGCCGGCCCAGGCAAAAAAGATCCAGCAGGTGTGCTCGTCACTCGAAATGGCCCTGGAATGCCTCAACAAGGACCGCGACTTTCTGACCAGGGGCGGGGTGTTCTCCGACGACATGCTTGACGCCTACTGTTCCCTGAAGCATGAGGAGCTCACGCGCTTTCGCATGACGACCCACCCGGTCGAGTTCGACATGTACTACAGCTCGTAAAAGGCGCAAACCCAAGGGCCCCATGGGGCCGGGCCGGGATTCCAATCCAAATAAGGGGAGGACGGAGTACCCGAAGTCGGGTGTTTCGTCCTTTTTTCATTTGAAATCAGGGTTGTTTTGGCCTACACTTAAAGCTCCCACTAGGGTCCGGGGGGGTGATGGCACTGAACAAGCGATTGATCGGCTGGGTTTTTCTCGCGTTGGTGACGCCCTGGGGCCGCGCTCAGAGCGAAGTGTACAAGTGCCCCGATGCGAGCGGGCGTCCGACTTACACCAATGTCAAACGCGACACGGTGGGCAAGAACTGCACATTGGTGAGCAAGGAAGTGTCCGTCGTTCCTGCCCAGGTCCCCACGCGCGCGGTGCAATCTTCAGCCGTAACGGACCCTGCTTGGGCGCGCAACGAGAACCGCCGCAGGATTCTCGAGTCAGAGCTTCAAAACGAGCAGCAACTACTCGCCGATGCCCGGCAGAAGCTGACCGAGCAGGAAGGAACTCGCGACGGCGACGAGCGCAACTACGCTCGCGTGCTCGAGCGACTGAAGCCGTACCAGGAAGCGGTCAGCCAGCACACAAAGAACATCGAGCAGCTTCGCAGCGAGCTCGGACGCCTCAAATAGGAGCGACTCGCGCCGCTCTTACGAATCGGGTGACCTGGCCCGGGCGGGGTCCTGCTTTTTTGGCGCTGCACGGCGCACGCGCGTGGCGCCATGGCCGCCCCGTTCCCAGAAACGGTGGTCCTTTTGGATCGGGCCCTTCATGTAAGGTACCTGAACCCTGCCGCGGAAACCTTGTTCGCGGCTAGCCGTAAGAGCGTCCTCGACCAAGCTTTTCCAGGACTTTTTGCAGAGTCGGGTTCCCTAGCGGCCCTGTTGCATCAAGCGATTCGCGAAGAGCGCGGCTTTGCTGATCAGGACTTGATCCTCGTTCCAACGGGCCAGGAACCCCTGCATCTTGACTGCATTGTTACGCCGGTCGAGCTGCCGCAAGCCGCGCTGCTGCTCGAGCTGCGGCCGATAGACCAGAGGCTACGCATCGAACGAGAAGAGCAGCGCATGACGCAGCACCGGGCAAATCGCGAGCTGATCCGCAACCTGGCTCACGAAATCAAGAATCCGCTGGGAGGTTTGCGCGGGTCTGCTCAACTCCTCGAACGCGAGCTCGACCGGCCGAGCCTGCGCGAATACACCCGGGTGATCATCAAGGAGGCCGACCGTCTGCAGGCCCTCATGGACCGGCTTCTTACACCGCATCGTCCTCCGAATCAGGTGCCGATGAACATCCATGAAGTATGCGAACGAGTGCGCAGCCTCATCCTTGCGGAGTTTCCCGAAGGCATACGCGTAACACGCGATTACGACGTCGGTCTACCTGAGTTTCGCGGGGATCCTGAGCAACTCATCCAAGCTGTGCTCAACATCGCGCGGAACGCCGCGCAGGCGATACTGGGAGCCGGTGCCGCGGCGGGGCTCCAAAACCCGGGCGAAATCGTCCTGCGCACCCGAGTTGCCCGCCAAGTGACGCTCGCCCGGCGCTTTCACAGGCTGGCATTAGAATTGCAAGTGGTAGACAACGGGCCGGGCGTTCCAGCGGAAATCCGCGACCAGATTTTCTATCCGCTGGTATCCGGCCGTGAAGGTGGAACCGGGCTCGGCTTGACGCTCGCGCAGACTTTCGTGCAGCAGCACCACGGGGTGGTGGAATGCGACAGTCAGCCGGGAAGAACCAGCTTCCGCATCGTGCTACCGCTTCGCTGAAAGACGATGATGAGACCTGTCTGGGTCATCGATGACGACCGCTCCATCCGTTGGGTGTTCGAGAAGGCCCTTGCACGCGAAGGCATTCCCTTCAAAACCTTTGCTCAGGCGACTGAGGCGATGGAGGCGCTCGAGGCGGCCGGCGCTCCGCAGGTGCTCGTTTCGGATATCCGCATGCCCGGCACCTCGGGCTTGGAGCTGCTGCAAACTCTAAAGCAGCGTTTCCCCGATCTTCCGGTCATCGTCATGACGGCGTACTCCGATTTGGAGTCGGCGGTGGCCGCGTTCCAGGGGGGCGCGTTCGAATATCTGCCAAAGCCTTTCGATGTTGACCAGGCGGTCGAGCTCATACGCCGGGCACTGGGCGAGAGCGCGCGGGAGGGCGAAGCCGCGGAGTCGTTGCCCGAGACACCGGACATCCTCGGGCAGGCGCAGTCGATGCAGGAGGTATTCCGCGCAGTCGGGCGCTTGTCGCAATCGAGCGCCACGGTCCTGATCACTGGCGAGTCCGGAACGGGGAAGGAACTCGTGGCGCGGGCGTTGCATCGCCATAGCCCGCGCGCAGACAAGCCATTCATCGCAATAAACACTGCGGCAATGCCAAAGGACCTTCTGGAATCGGAGCTGTTCGGACACGAGCGCGGTGCCTTCACGGGAGCACAGGCATTGCGGCGGGGTCGCTTCGAGCAGGCCGAAGGCGGCACCTTGTTCCTGGATGAGATCGGCGACATGCCGGCCGAGCTGCAAACACGCTTGCTGCGCGTATTGTCTGACGGAACTTTCTATCGGGTTGGCGGCCATCAGCCGATTCGCGCGAGTGTCCGCGTCATCGCAGCGACGAATCAAGACCTCGAAGCGCGGGTTCGCGAAGGCCTGTTCCGCGAGGATCTATATCACCGGCTGAACGTAATCCGGCTACGCCTTCCCTCGCTGCGCGAACGCCGCGAAGACATTCCGCTGCTTGCGCGACACTTCCTGGCAAAATCGGCTCGGGAGCTCGGCGTGGAGCCCAAGCGTCTGTCGGATTCGGCGATGGCCCGCCTCTCAGCCCAGAATCTCGCCGGAAACGTCCGTCAGCTCGAAAATGTGTGCCACTGGCTCACCGTGATGTCACCCACGCAGATCATCGAAGTCGGCGATTTTCCGCAGGATCTCCGCGAGGATGCCGCAACGCCCTCGGGCGAGTGGCTCGCGGCGCTCGCACGCGAAGCGGATCGCAGACTGGTAAACGGGGAAACGAACATCATGGAGGAACTCTCGAAGAGCTTCGAAAAAACGCTGATCGCGAAGGCCCTCGCGCATACGGGCGGCCGACGCATCGAGGCGGCGGGCCGGCTCGGCATCGGTCGCAATACGATCACCCGCAAGATCGATGAGCTGGGTATCGGAGATGGGACGCTGACCGACGCGGAATAGCCGAAGATACCGTTCGGCGAGCCATTTTGAAGACGTGAATCATGAGGCTAGAATGGTTCGGCGCAGTACTTTGGGGAACACGGCGACGTGGCATCTTCGCTTGACTCTCTAACGCCAACTCTTCCGGCAGGGGTTGAAATCCGTGCGCCCGCCCTGTCCGGGGCGGAACGGGTTCTGACACCAGCGGCCTTGAGCTTCGTCGCCAAGCTGCATCGCGCCTTCGAATCGCGCCGCCAGGACCTGCTCGCACGGCGCGCGGCGCGCCAGGGGCAATTTGACGCCGGCGAATTCCCCGATTTCATTCCGGAAACCGCGCCGCTTCGCGCCAAGGAATGGACGATCGCACCGCAGCCGAAAGACTTACTGGACCGTCGCGTCGAGATCACGGGGCCGACCGATCGCAAAATGGTGATCAACGCGCTCAACTCGGGTGCCTCCACTTTCATGGCGGACTTCGAGGACGCCAACTGCCCGACCTGGGCCAACATGATCGAAGGCCAGGCAAACCTGTACGATGCCGTGCGCGGGAGCATCAGTTTCGTACAAGAGGGAAAGTCGTACCGCTTGAAGAACAGGGTAGCAGTTCTGATTCCGCGCCCGCGCGGCTGGCATCTGGACGAAAAACATCTCCTCGTGGACGGAAAACCTGTTTCGGGAGCCCTATTCGACTTTGCGCTGTATTTCTTTCACAACGCCAAAGAGCTGCTTTCACGCGGCGCGGGGCCGTATTTCTACCTTCCGAAGATGGAGTCGCACCTCGAGGCCCGGCTTTGGAACGACATTTTCAAGCTCGCCCAGAGAGAATTAGGCGTGCCGCAGGAATCGATCAAGGCCACCGCGCTGATCGAGACAGTAGTTGCCGCGTTCGAAATGGACGAGATCCTGTGGGAGTTGCGCGAGCACTCCGCCGGTCTCAACATCGGTCGATGGGACTATATCTTTTCCTGTATCAAGAAGTTCCGCGCGAACCGCGGGTTTTGCCTCGCCGACCGCGCGCAGGTAACGATGACCGCGCCGTTCATGCGGGCCTACGCGCTGCTCCTCGTGAAGACGTGCCATCGCCGCGGCGCCCCGGCGATGGGCGGAATGGCCGCGCAGATCCCGATCAAGAATGATCCCGCGGCCAACGAAGCTGCGCTCGAGAAGGTTCGCGCCGACAAGCTGCGTGAAGTGACCGATGGCTGCGATGGAACTTGGGTTGCACATCCGGGGCTGGTGCCGATCGCTAGAGCTGTATTCGATGAGCACATGCCCCAACCCAACCAGTACGAGAAGCAACGGCCGGATGTAATCGTCGCCGCTAGGGACCTGCTCGACTTCCGGCCGGAAGGACCGATCACCGAAGCCGGTCTGCGTAACAATATCTCAGTCGGTATCCAGTACTTGGGGGCTTGGCTTGCGGGTAACGGTTGCGTACCCGTATTCAATCTGATGGAGGATGCAGCCACCGCAGAAATCTCGCGCTCCCAGATCTGGCAGTGGATGCGTTCGTCCAAAGGGAAACTGGACGACGGCCGCAAAGTCACCCGAGAGCTGTTCGGAAGGTTACTCGCCGAAGAATTGCCTAAAGTGAAGACCTACCTCGGTGACGAAGCATGGAATGCGGGCAAGTACGAGGAAGGCGCGAAGCTCTTCGACCGCATCACGACTGACGATCGCTATGTCGAGTTTCTTACCTTGCCGGCTTACGACTACGTCGACTGACTTATCGCTGCGGCAATCCGCTCGTGTGTCAGCGGGAGATCGCGCATGCGCAAACCGAGCGCATGCGCCACCGCATTGGCGATTGCCGCCGCCGTTGGGCCTTGCGCGGCTTCGCCCGCGCCGACGGCGGGCAGCTCGGGTCGGTCGATTAACTCGACTTCTACGACCGGTGCCTCGCTGAATTTCAGGATGGGGTAATCCTCCCAGCCGAGGCTCGCGATGCCACGTGCACCTAGCTTCACCTGTTCCTTGAGCGTCCAGCTGGTCGACTGAATTGCGCCACCCTCGATCTGATTGATCACGCCGTCTGGGTTGATAACGAGCCCGACGTCGACAGCGAGGATCAACCGCTCGACGCGCACATCATGGCCGACCTCTACCTCGGCCACTGCAGCGCAATAAGCGCCCAGGTTCTTGTACCTCGCGAATCCGATACCGTGGCCGCGGCCTTCGGCGGGTTTCCAGCGGTCCCATTCGGCGCGCCACGCAGCTGCTTCTATGACGGCGCGACCACGCGGATCCTTAAGGTGCCGCAGGCGGAAAGCAATCGGGTCAATCCCTGCAGTCTGAGCGAGTTCGTCCATGAAGGATTCGATCGCAAACACGTTGGCGTACGCACCCAGCGAACGCAGCGCCGAGGTCCGCACCGGCATCTCGCGTACGTAGTGGTCGACGACGCGCTGGCTCGGAAAATCGTATATCGGAATTGCGTTGCGGTCCGCTGCGCCTGCGGGGAGCGGCATGTTGATCGCCGAGGGCCGCTTATGCGGCCTCGCCAGGTGCCAGGCTGCCAGGAGCGCCGGATCGTCCGCTCGGCCGGGCCTGCTGCTGTGACCATTGCTCCAAAGTTCGTGCTCCCAATCGACGATACCGCCGTGGGCGTCGAGTGCCGCACGCAAGCTCAGGGCCATGGCCGGGCCGCAGGGAGCCCACGCGAATTCGTCGTCTCGCATCCACTGCACCTGGACCGGACGACCGCGTGCCGCTCGCGCGAGCAGGGCCGCGTCAAGCGCGGCGTCGTCGGCGCCGTTGTGACCGTAGCAACCCGCGCCTTCGGCGTGCCGCACGACGATCGCGTCCTCGCGCATCCCCAGAGCCAGCGCAAGGTCTCGGCGCAGATTGAAAATTCCCTGGCTGTGGGTCCACACCGCGAGTTTGCCGTCATCGATCTGGGCGATAGCGCAGGACGGACCGATTGAGGCGTGCGATAGGAAGGGTTTCGTATAGGACGCTTCGAGCGCCCTCGTTGCGCGGGATCTCGCGTCGGCGTTTTCCTTCTCGCTGATGACGCGGTGCTCGGCCGCGTGCTCTTTGAGCCATGTATGCACGTCCCGGGGCGGCGGGTCGGCCTCTCGCCAGGACGCTGCCAGCCGAAGGGCGCGTTGAGCCGAGATCGCCACATCCTCGCGCTCGGCAAGGACGCCGACAAAGCCGCCGTCGCGCACGATCGCAGCGAGCCCCGGCATCGATTTGACCTTGCTGTCATCGAGTGAGATGAGCCCCGCGAAATTGTGCGGCGGACGGACTACGCGGCCGTAGAGCATCCCCGGCAACGCCATGTCCTGGATGAAACGGGGGCGACCGGCAATCTTGTCTGGAAGGTCACGCCGCGGCGCCGGCTTGCCGACCACGCGGTAATCGCGCGGCGATCTCAATGCCGCTGTCTCTTCGACGTCGCGGTCAAACAATGCATCGTCCGCGCATTCCCAGAAGCTCGTGCTCCGGCCGGCAGCGTGAACAGAACCGTCCTCCACCCGCAAGTCGCCACCCGACACGCCGAGGCGCGCCGTTGCGCGCTCGAGGAGCAACGTGCGGGCCTGCGCGCAGGCTCGGCGTAGTGCGACACCGGAATCCTGGATCGAGAGGCTGCCCGAAGTGACGCCCTCGTCGGGGCTCAATGCAGTATCGGCAGGGACCATGCGGATGCGCTCGACTGCAATTCCGAGCTCCTCCGCCGCGATCTGCGCAAGGGCAGTCAGGATACCCTGGCCGATTTCGACTTTACCGCTGTAGATCGAAACCGTGCCGTCGCGGTGGACATGCAGCCACTGCGAAAGTCTCGGGTTTTTCTCGAGGCTTGCGGGCCGCTTGAGTCGGGTTTCGGCAACGGTGTTCAAGGCGCTATTCCTGAGCCGCGCGCAGCACTGCGCGCACCATTCGGTTATGCGATCCGCAGCGGCACAAGTTGCGGTCGAGCGCCTCGCGAACTTCGCGCTCCGTCGGTCTGAGATTTTTCGCCAGGAGCGCCGCGGCACTGATCAGGATGCCGCTCGTGCAATACCCGCATTGGGCTGCCTGCTCGGCGAGAAAGGCGTTGTGCAGAGGATGCAACTCGCGGCCTTTGCTCAAGCCTTCAACGGTGGTAATTATTTTGCCCGCGACGGACCACAGAGGAGTGTCGCATGCGGGGGCCGGATGGCCGTCGATCAGGACGAAGCATGCGCCGCACTGGCCGTTGCCGCAGCCGAAGCGCGTACCTTTCAGCCCGAGGTCGTTGCGGAGTGCGTAGAGAAGCGGCGTATCCGGACTCGCCTCGAGCTCGGATTCGTTACCATTGACGGTGAGCCGGAAGTGCTCGGCCACGGGTTTCCCGGGTTCCTCGGCAACTGCGTACTTTGGCACGCGTGCGCTAGTCGACCTTCGCTCCAGAGAATTTCACGACCTTCGCCCACTTCTGGATGTCCCGCTCCAAGAATTTCCCGAACTCCGTGGGCGTCATGCGCATCGGGACTGCGCCTTGCTTGGCCCAGGCTTCCTTCACGTCTGGCAAGTTGGCGATTTTCTGGATCTCGGAATTCAGACTGTCGACGATCGGTTTCGGGGTCGCAGTTGGCGCCATCATCCCCAGCCAGATCACCGCGTCGTAACCCGGCAAGCCGGCTTCGTCCAGAGTCGGCACGCCCGGCGTGATGGAGGAGCGAATCTTTCCGGAGGTGGCGATGGCGCGAACCTTGCCCGACTGCGCGAGCGACGCCATGGTCGTAATCGCGTCGAACATCATCTGCACGTCGCCCGCGAGGACGCTGGTACGCGCTTCGGCGCTTCCCTTATGCGGCACGTGTACCACGTCGATTCCGGCCATCGCCTTGAACAGCTCGCCCGCCATGTGATAGGGCGTGCCCGGCCCGGAGGACGCGTAATTGAGAGCTCCCGGCCTCGATTCGGCGAGCGCGATGAGCTCCTTCAGGTTGTTCGCCGGTACCGAGGGGTGAACGACGAGAAGGAGGTCGGAATAGTTGATCGGCGAGATCGGCGCAAGGTCCCGCATCAGGCTGTAGGGCTTCTTCGTGAACAGCGATTCGTTTACCGTGTGTGTGTTCGACATCATGAGGAGCGTGTATCCGTCGGGGGCGGATTTCGCCACCGCGTCGGTGCCGATGATCGCGCCGGCGCCAGGCCGGTTCTCGATTACAAAGGGTTGTCCAAGAGTCTTCTGAACACGGTCGCCGATAAAGCGCGCATAGATGTCCGCCGGCCCACCCGCGGAATAGGGAACGACGATCCTCACCGGTTTCGTCGGGTAGACGGTCTGCGCCAGCACGCCGGTCGCGACGCAAGCCATCGCAACCGAACCGGCGATTTGACGCAGCGACTTGTTGAAAGCCATGGTTCCTTTCCTCCTGACTCAGATGCCGCGATTTAAGCGAATTTGACTCGCTGCCCGGGAAGAGCCTGCGCCCCCGATCTATCGGGCGCTGGCATCGCCCGCGGGCTGCGCACCAGCGCTCGCGCCCTGCTGAGGCTGCGCCGACGACGCGGGATTCATCTTTCGCAGCGCTTCGATCGGCGCAGGCGGCACAGAAGACGGATAGCCCGCCGAGTCGAGCAGCCCGTTGAGGAGGCCTTCATGAAATCCGGTTTGCACTTGCGTGCCGACGACCAGCAACGGCAGGTCGTTCTTGCCGGACAGCCTCTTCACCTCATCGGCGTCCTTCTGAGTGACGACGCTCGCTTCCGTGAAGGGTACCGCGCGCTTGACGAGCAATGCGCGAGCCTGGTCGCAGGGGGAGCCGCAATTCGGGAGGGTGTACAGAGTTACGGGAAAGTTCTTCGCCGCTACCTGGGTCGCGTAAGGCAGATTGGAGACATCGGCTCCGCCACCGCGAAAACTCTTTCGTTGTACGTTTCTCGCGTTCGGTGGCGGGGGCGTTTGCGTGTAGTGGACCCTACCGTCCTGATCGACCCAGCGATAAGCCTGCCCGAAGGCGTCGGCGCAGAGAGCCGAGAGGATCGCTGCAGCAACGAGCAGTATGCGCATGCGGTAAAGCTCCTCAAGGCGCGATCATACCATTGTGACGCAGCAGGGCATCGATTCTCGGCTCCCGGCCTCGAAAAGCCGTGAACGATTCGAGCGCAGGTCGGCTGCCGCCGACGGCGAGAATCTCCTCGCGGAATCGCGTCCCAGTGCGGGAGTCGAGCACGCCGTTTTGTTCGAACAGGCTGTATGCGTCGGCCGAAAGCACCTCGGCCCACTTGTAGCTGTAGTAACCGGCTGCGTAAGCTCCCGAAAAGACATGCGAGAAGTTGTTGAGGAAGCGGTTGTACTCCGGCGGGATCGCCACGGCGACTTTCGCCCTGATTTCGCGCAGCAGCTGCAGCGGCGTCTTCGCTCCCGCTGGGTCGTAATCATGGTGTAAATGCATATCGACCAGCGCGAACTCGATCTGCCGCACAGTCTGCATGCCGCTTTGGAAATTCTTCGCTGCCAGCATCTTGTCGAACAAGCTGCGCGGTAAAGCCTCTCGACTTTCGACATGAGCAGTCATTCGGGCGAGAACGCTCCATTCCCAGCAGAAGTTCTCCATGAACTGGGAAGGCAGCTCGACGGCATCCCACTCGACACCGCGTATTCCGGACACGCCCAGATCGTCGACTCGCGAGAGCAGATGGTGCAAGCCATGACCGAATTCGTGGAACAAGGTCATGACTTCGTCGTGCGTGAATAGCACGGGCTTGGTCCCGACCGGTGCTGGAAAATTGCAGATGAGATGGGCAACCGGGGTCCGGAAGCCGCCGGGGATCCGCTGCCGCGTGATCACCTCGTCCATCCACGCCCCGGCGCGCTTGGACGAGGTGATCAC
>WNER01000251.1_pt1 | contig 12437 bp, 9 predicted proteins | sample 5399921 | NCBI WGS metagenome assembly WNER01 (sample SAMN13153331, study PRJNA577476) | soil metagenome | isolation source: 20 cm grassland meadow soil 5 days after 1st rain plot 5 | place: USA:California | collected 2015-09-21 | reverse complement strand
TGCAACTGTCCCGTCGCCGGGTCGTAATGCGCCCTGGAAGTCCGGAAGAAACTCAGAAAGGTCGGCGGGCCGCCGCTATCGACCGGCAACCCGCGCAAGTTGTAGGCGTCCGGAACCCACTCCGGTTGTCGCAATGACGGACGACCCGAAACGTTCCACGTGATGGGTGTGTTGTTCGTCGTTTTGATCAGATAGGCGCGGTTGGCCTGAACGGCGAAAAGGTTTCCGAGAAACGCCTCGGGTCGGGACGGATGAAACCAGCCAAGCCAGCCCGCTCGATTGAACAGTGCTTCCGACGCATCCTGGATGAAATCGACTGAAGACAACCGCTCTGCACGCGTCCATACACTGGCGACCGGCAAGTTGGAGAAAATAGTGGCCGTGGAATTGTCGGCGGGGCGCACTTCGAGATAAATCGCGTTCCACCCGGGTTGCAACGTGAAGCTCTGAGTGACGTTCTGGCCGCGCGCGACTCCGGCGGCAAAGCAGACCGCAACCACGCCTGCGGCAGTCCGCCGATGTAATGTGGATTGCATAAGTGGAATTACTCACCCGGGGGGCATCGACGGCGGTTTCTTTTCGACCACGGGGGTTGGAGCTTGGATGGATTGCAGGAGGCGCCGATTGACTTCAATCCTGAAACCGGCCTTCATCCGGTCGAAGAATTGCTCCTCCAACTGGCGTCGCTCTTCCTGCGAGACCGCGTATTCGATTCGGTCCCTCACCTGGTCCAGCGGCAAAACGCCCGTCGGCGTCCTTTCTTTCAATCGGGCAATGGATAGACCGTTCTCCGTCGAGATGACCGGGCTGAGATCCCCTGGCCTGGCCAAAGCGAAGATACGGTCGATCAGCATCGCATCCCAGCGTGCGCTCTTCTCGTCCCGGCGCAGCCAACCCGTGTCCCCGCCGCTGTATCGGGTGGCTTGATCCTCACTGTGTTTCTGGACCAACAGACCGAACCCGGTGGCATCCGTCTTCCGCGCTTCTGTCAGCACTGTTTCCGCTCGCTCGCGGAGCTCAGCCTTCTTTTCGGGTGTGGCCTTGGATGGCACCCTCCAAAAAATCACCGCGGCGCGCGCTCGTTCAGGCCTCACGAACTTGTCAGCATTTTTTTGGTAGTAATCGCGGACGTCTTCCTCACGGACCATGGACTGCGGCCCGACGTGCTTCGCTAATTGGTCTTCCTGGAATCTGGCGACGATCATGCGATTGACGCCAGCCACAACCGCGGGGTCGTGATCGTATCCGGCCGCCTTGGCCCTGGCCAGGAGCGCTTCGAACCGGATCATCTCTTCGAGCACGGATTCTTTGCTGCGAACGTCTCCGCGGCGGTTGAGTTCGGCCTGGAACGCCTCGCGCGTGATTACCGCCTCGCCAACCACGGCAACCGCGTCTCCCTCCGGCGCTGTCGTCCTGGGTTCAGCACGAGGTTGTGCGCCGGGTTTGCGGTCACAAGCAACGAGGAAAAATAAAAGAAGCGGTCCGCAGAAAAGGGCGAAGAAACGGATTGACCGCTTTGGACACGAAGCGACCCTGGCGTTGCCGGGCAGGCGGGACGCGAGTCCGCAGTACGGGCGTAGTGCCATCGAGAATCTTTTCTTTGGGATGGTGCGATTGAAGCAGAAAGCCTTGCCGAAGGGAAGCTATTTCTTTTGCCAACGGCCAGGAGGTGGAGTGCGTCCGCCTGGCTCTCGGTTCAAACCGTGGCCGCGAGCGCTCGTTCGAGCAGCGACTTCTCCTTCGGTCCGAAGTTGAGCAGCAATGCCTGCTCGCGCGCTGCCGGCGTCATCTTCTTCCATGACTTTTGCAGCGCGTTGACCATTTTGTCGTCGGCGGTTTTCGCGGCCAGTTCGGCGAACTGAAATTCGAGGAAAACCAAACAGAGCCCGTCTTCAAGCGCGCGGCTGTCGTGGTCCTCAGGGAAATGCTTCTTCAAATTCAGTGCCTGCACTTTGGCGACCGTTTCTTCCGGATAACCGACCTCGCGCAAAATTTGTCCGGCCTTGTCCGCATGAAACTTTTTCAAATCGTTGCGCCATTTCAGGTAGCCGACGCGCGTCATTTCGCAGGAGTTCCTTGGAATCATCCAGCGACAGATGTGTTGGCACCGCGCGGCCAGGCGAAGTTCTTCGGATGCGTCCGGGCACAGTTTTAGAACCCAGTTTGTCAGGCGCTCGGAATAAACCAGCTCGCGCGGACGGGCGACGCCCTCGATAATTTCAAGGTTCGGATCGCGCGAGTTTTCCTGATCGAAGCGGCGGATGGCGGCTTCGAACCGTCGCGGATTGCTCGAGCGCAATTGGTTTGTTTCACCTGTCATTTCCGGCAATCAGACTAGCGGAGGGCGAGGCTCCTGACGAGCCATGACTTCGCAGCCGACGACGTAAGCAGGGGGGACGGGTCAACGGAGAAGGGTCCACCTCGTCACCTCGGCGGCTACGAACGCAAGACTGCGGCCTGTGAATGCGCCGCTTTAAATTATTCGTCGTTGCTGAAGATCGCCTGGAGCGTGTTAAGGTCGTGGCGTTGGGTGAATTTCTGGAAGGACTCGCCAGCCTGGCGATGACGCAAGTAGCCTTTCAAAATCCTTTCCAACGTCGGCTTGAGTTGTTCGAAGGAAATTCCCTGGAACACCTGCCGCCCGACGGCCTGGTTGTCACCGAATCCGCCACCGACGAAGACGTGATAACCTTCAACTGTTTCGCCGGCTACTTTGACTTTCGCGCCGAGCAGACCGACGTCACCCAGGTAATGTTGCGCGCAGGAGTTCGGGCAGCCGGTCAGGTGAATGTTGATCGGTTGGTCAAGCTCGACACGCTTTTCGAGATAGTCGGCCAGTTCAAGCGCGTGGCCTTTGGTGTTCGACGACGCGAACTTGCAATAGGAATTGCCAGTGCAAGCGACCAGTCCACTGCGCAAGTTCGACTGCTGCCAGTGCAATCCCATTTTCACGAGCGCCTTTTTGACAGTTTCGACAAACGCGTCGGGAAGGTGCGGCATGACGAGATTCTGCCAGACGGTGAGCCGGACTTCACCAGAGCCGTAGTTGTCAGCGAGGTCAGCCAATCTCAGCATTTGCTTGGGTGTGATTTGACCGACCGGAACGGCGACGCCGACGTAATTCAAGCCTTTTTGCTTTTGCGGATAAACGCCGATGTGGCGATGTGGGACGGCGGGCGGTTGATGGTTGATGGTTGATGGTTGATTGACCGCCGAACGGAGCAGTTGGAATCCGAGCAGCTTTTCTGTCTCTGCGAGATATTGTTCGAGCGTCCACGTCTCAAGCAGGTGCTTCAGGCGCGCCTTCTTGCGGTCGCTGCGGTTAGCGCGGGCGATGTAAACGCGAATGATGGCCACGATGACCTTTAGTAATTCTTCGGGCTTCACCAGCACGCCCAGGTCGCGTGCGAAAGTCTCGTGCCCGGTCGCGCCCCCGAGCGCAACGCGGAAGTAAACGGCGGATTGGATGCCGGGGGCAGTAGCGCAGGCATCTTTGGCTGCAGGTTCTGCGGGCGTCCTTGCCCGCGGTTCGGAGGATCCGGGCGCTGTCGATTTGGCGGCAGGGATGCCGGAACTCGCAGCCAGGGATGGCTGCGCCACCTTCACCGCTTTGACGCCGATGTCGTTGGTGTCTTCGAGCGCGCCAATCAATCCGCCGCCGTCGAAGGCGACGTTGAATTTGCGCGGCAAATCGTAAAACAAACGGTCGTTGACGATGATCTGCGCAAGCTGATGGCAAAGCGGCAGCGTATCGATCAACTCGTGCGGGTCAATGCCCGCAGTGGGATTACAGGTGATATTGCGGATGTTGTCCGCGCCGGCGCCGCGCGTGTGCAGACCGACGCCCTGGATGCGGCGCAACACCTCAGGAGCATTCTTCGGTTCGATGAGGCGAAGCTGAAAATTGGCGCGCGTGGTGATTTGGACGCAACCGGTCGTGAGTTCCTGCGAAATCCTCGCCAGTTCGCGCAACTGAAACGATTTCACGACGCCGCCCGGAATGCGCAGCCGGCACATGAACGCCTCCTTGTTCGGCGCCAGGTAAAACAGTCCATGCCATTTGAAGCGGAAAATGTTTTCCTTGTCGGGCGGCTTGTTCGCAGCGGCATGTTCAAGGAGCAGGGGATAGGCATCGAGCGGGTGCAGTTCGCGTTTGATGCGCTCCTCGGTGATGAGCGAGGGAAGGTCAGTCTTGACCGCTGCGGCAGCAGGATTTGGCGCGACGTCGGTGAAGGTTAGCCCGCGATTTTTCAAGCCGGCGAAGAGGCCTTCCAGATAAGCCGTTTGTTCGGAAGTCAGCTTCTCTCCCGCGACTTCAGTAAATGGCAAAGCACTGCTCACGGAGATTCTGAGAGGAAACTCAAGTCAATAGACATCGCGCTGGTAACGTTTCTCAGTTTTTAACTTCTGAACGTACTCGGCGGCTTGCTCGGGGCTTTTGCCGCCGGCCTTCCGGATGACTTCATGCAGCGCGGCGTCAACGTCTTTGGCCATTCGTTTGGCGTCGCCGCAAACGTAAACGTGCGCTCCTTCCTCCAACCATGTCCAAAACCCCCCGGCGTTCTCCAGCATCCGGTGTTGGACGTAAATCTTTTCGTTCTGATCGCGGGAAAACGCGGTGTCGAGCCGCGTGAGCGTTCCTCCCGCGAGCATCGCTTCGAGTTCTTCGCGATACAGAAAGTCGTGAGCCTGGCATTGGTCGCCGAAGAAAAGCCAGTTGCGGCCGTTCGCGCCGATGGCGCGGCGTTCTTCGAGGAACGCGCGGAAGGGCGCGATTCCCGTTCCAGGACCAATCATGATGACGGGACGGTTGCCATGGGAGGGAAGGCGAAAGCCGTGCGACGGTTGCACGAAGACGGGCAGGGGAGTCTGATTGATTTCCACTCGCTCGGCGAGAAACGTCGAGCAAACGCCCTGGCGTCGGCGGCCGTGGCGCTCGTAGCGCACGACGGCGACGGTCAGGTGGACTTCGCCCGGATGCGCTTTCAGGCTGGAGGCAATCGAGTAGAGCCGCGGCTGAAGTCTGCTGAGCAGCGCGACGAAATCCGCCGGCGTGAATTTGATCGACGGAAAGTTCAACAGGAAATCAATGACCTCGCGGCCGTCGAGAAATTTATCAAGGGCAGCTCTGCGCGCCGGGTCGAGCAACGATTTCAATTTCGCGTCGCCGGGACGCTCGGACAGGAGCCTCAAGAGATCGGTTGAAGGTTGTGTGATCTGGTAGCTCGTCAGCAGAGCCTGACGCAGCGAGGTTTCCCGGCCCCGCGCGTCCGATACAGCTTCTTCGCCGTCGCAACCGAGTGCTTGCAGGAGGTCGTTGACCAGCGCCGGGCAATTGACCGGCATTACACCGAGCGCATCGCCGACTTCGTAATTCAAGCCGGAACGGTCGAGTGAAATCTCGAGGTGTCGCGTGTCTTTGGCTGAACCGGCAGAGTTCAGCTTGCGGTTGACGATGAGACGGGCTGGAAACGGGTTGTTGCGATTGCAGATGGTTGGCGTTTGATGGTTGAGCCCATGACGTGGGTCGGACATCTTGCCTGATTCTGATCCGGTTGAGAGGAGTAACTCGCTGAATCCTGGTCCGGCGGTTTCGGCAGATTCTTTCTCAATCGGAGACAGGCGGGACGCCTGTCCTACTTTTTCCAAGGCCGACCACAACCCTTCCATCCACTGCTTGGCCGTCGTTTCGTAATCAACGTCGCAGTCCGCGCGCGGATGGATGCGCCTGGCGCCGAGCTGTTCCAGCCTCTCGTCGAATTTTTTGCCCGCGCCGCAAAAGTCGGAATAGTTTTTGTCGCCCAGCGCGAGCACGGAATAGCTGAGATGGTCAAGCCTTGGCGCCGCGTGGGAATTCAAATGCTGCCAGAAGGCGGCGGCGTTCTCGGGCGGGTCGCCATCGCCCCAGGTGCTGGTAACGATGACGAATCGTTGTTCGTTCGCGAAGTCCACCGAGGCGAACGCGTTCATTTCCATCACGCGCGGCGCGAACCGGCGTTTCTCCGCCTCTTTGGCCAGGTGCCTGGCCAGTTGTTCCGCGTTGCCACTCTGACTGCCATACATGACCAGCAGCGCTTCGGTTCTTTTCTCTTCCGACGCCGAACGAGGGGGCGCTGCGACTTCTCCGACATTCGCGTCGGCGAACAGGCCGGCGAGGTAGCCATTGAGCCACGCTCGTTGCTCCGGCGTGAATGGCGCGCTGCCTGGAATGTAGGGGAGTTTGTTCATTGAGAAAGCGAATGAATTCATTCGATCTCGGCTTTGGCGGGCAGCACCCAGAGTTCCTGGCCGCGCACCTCGATGGGATGGCGCGGCAACGGTCGGCGCGGCGGACCGGCGAGCACGCGGCCATCCTCGGCGGCGAAAAACCCCTCGTGGCACGGACAGACCAGTTGATTCTTTTCCGCGTTGAAATGCACCGGACACATCAAGTGGGGGCAGCTTTGGCTGTAGGCGGCTAATCGGCCGGTCCTCTGGCGAATCAAAATGCACGGGTCGCTTTCGGTCGGGTAACGGAAAAGTTTCGAGCCGCCGACGGGAATCTCGCCGATGCGCGCGACGAATCTGGATTCGGTCGCGACTCGCGGCGTGAGAAGTTTGCCTTTGGTGAGCCAGGCCGCGCTGAAAACCGCGGCTGAACAGCAGGCAAACCTGGCGAACTGCCGTCGTGTGAGGCGGTGTTCCTCCGATTGTTGAATGGGGAAATCGGTTTTCCAACTTGGCTGAGCGCTCATGGTCGGAGGGAAGCTCCAAGTTCAAAGTTCAAAGCTCCAAGAAAATCCCAAGCCGGAAATTCCAACGGCGCGCTGTGCCCTCCCCTAGCGGTTTGGGCCTTGGAGCTTCTATTGAGCTTTGAGCTTTGAACTTGGAGCTTGTTCACACGCTCGCCGTTTCCTCTTCACATCGCAACGAGATGTCTTCCCACACCGCCGCGTCCGCCGCATCCGGCGCGCCTGCGCGCGCGGAGGACGACCGGTCCTCGCCCGGCGTTTCCAGGGGCGGAAAACCGGCGATGTCGATGGACAACGCATCATTTTCCGGCGCGGTCATGACGTTGACCTTGGTGCGGACCGTCTGGCGGCCGAACTGAAATTCGTTCACCGGTTTCTCGCGGCGGTACTTTTCAACGTACTCCCGGGGGCCGAAGAAGAGCGCGCCGCTCGGACAAACGGTGGCGCACATCGGTTTTTTTCCCGCGCTCGTGCGGTCATAACACAAGTCGCATTTCATCATCAGGTCGAAGCGGGTCTGCATTTTCGGCACGCCGAACGGACAGGCGAGGACGCAGTTCGAGCAGGCAACGCAGCGCGGCTTCGCGGCGCTGAGCACCACACCGCGGTCGTCCTGCTTGATGGCGTCCGCCGGGCAGACACGCGCGCAGGTCGGGTCTTCGCAGTGCATGCAGACGACCGGCACAGTCTGGACCCCCGCGGCGCGGTCCACGTAGTCGAGGTGGATCATCGGGACGCCGCGGTGCGTCTCGCACTCGCCGCAGGCCTGCACGCACGCCTGGCAGCCGATGCAGCGGGAGGGATCGAGGAAAAATTCGTGGTTGCTGGTCATGGTTAAAAGACTCGTTGGGAAAGTAATGAGTAAACGTTCGCCCTCACCCCAGCCCTCTCCCCCGGGGAGAGGGAGATCGCGCGCCAGCGGTTTGAAGACTTCGGCGCGTGTCGCGCGGACGCCGTCAACTGGTCGTTCATCGCGCAGAAAAAGAGATCGCCTGCCATTGTTTCTTCGGTTTCTTAGACGCATCTGCGACCTTCTCCAGTTTGCAGGCGCAGACTTTGAATTCGGGGATTTTGGAAATCGGATCGAGCGCGCGGTGGGTGAGCTGGTTCGCGGCTTTTTTGCCCGGCCAATGATACGGGATGAACACCGTGTCGGGCCGGATGGTTTTGACGATTTGCGCGGGCACGGTGATTTCGCCGCGCCGCGTTGTGACTCTCACCACGTCGCGATCCTTGATACCGAGTTTTTCAGCGAGCAGGGGATGAATTTCGCACAAGGGCTCCGGGTATTGGTCAACCAGGCTGCCAATGCGCCGCGTCTGCGTTCCGGTCAGGTATTGGGACACCACGCGGCCGTTCGTGAAAAAAATCGGATACTCGTCATCCACGTCCTCAGCGGGCGGACGATAATCGCAAGCGTGGAATCGGGCCTTGCCGTCCGGATGATGAAACCGGCCGCCTTCGAACAGTCGCGGTGTGCCGGGATGATCAGGCGCGGGGCAAGGCCAGAAAAGGCCCATCCTCTTTTCAACCCGCGCATAGGTCATCCCGCTGTAATCAATCGGTCCGCCTTTGCTCGCTGCAGTCAGCTCGTTGAAAATTTCTTCCGCGCGCGAGTGATTGAAATCGTCGCCTTGGCCGAGGCGGCGGGCGAGGTCGCAGATGATCTGCCAATCGACGCGCGCATTGCCCGGGGGCGAAACCGAATTGCGAACGCGCACACAACGGCCTTCGCCCGTCGTCACCGTGCCTTCGTCTTCCTCCGGCAATGAGCCCGCGAGCACGACATCGGCGTAACGCGCGGTTTCGCTCAGGAAGAAATCAATCGCGCAGTAAAACTCCAATTTCTCCAGCGCCGCCCGCGTGCGGCGGGCGTCCGGAATCGAAACCAGCGGGTTGAAACTGATCGACATCAAGCCTTTGATCTCGCCGCGTTCGATAGCGTCGAAAATCTCGCAAGCGCTCAAACCCTGTTTCGGCAGTTCGGTTTCGGGAACGCCCCAGAAATCGGCTATGAACCGGCGATGTTCGGGGTTGTTGATGTCGCGCCCGCCGGGCAGTTGGTTGCAACGCTGGCCGTGTTCGCGTCCGCCCTGGCCGTTGCCCTGGCCGGTGAGGGTGCCGTAGCCGCAGCCCGGCCTGCCGATGCGGCCCGTCGCCAGCACAAGATTGATGTAAGCAAGAACATTCTGGACGCCCTTCGTGTGGTGCTCGATGCCGCGAGCGTGGAGCAGCATTGAAGTCTCGGCCGGTCCCCAAATTTCCGCTGCCTTCACAATGCTGCGCGCGGGCAGGCCGGTGATGGTTTCGGTGACCGCGGGCGTGTATCTCCTCACCAACTCGCGAACCTTGTCGAAGTCGTGCGTGTGGTCGGCGATGAATTTTTCGTCAACCCAACCGCGTTCGATCAGCACGTGTAAAACGCCGTTCGCGAGGGCGCTGTCGCGGCCCGGGCGCACTGGCAGGAAGAGGTCTGCCGTGCGCGCGATGGGCGTGATGCGCGGGTCGATGACGATGATTTTCGCGCCGTTGTCGCGGGCGCGCCAGACGTAGTCGGTGAGGATCGGGAAACACTCGGCGATGTTGCTTCCGGCGATCAGCAGCGCTCTGGCAAGCGGGATGTCACTCCACGGATTCGCGGCGCGATCGACGCCGAAGGCCAGGCGGTTGGCCGCCCCGGCGCTCACCATGCAGAGGCGGCCATTGTAATCGATGTTCGCCGTGCGGAGGGCGATGCGGGCAAACTTGCCGTTGAGGTACGCCTTTTCGTTTGTCATCGATGCGCCTCCGAGGAAGGCGAAAGAGTCCTTGCCGTATTTGCTTTGAATGGCGCGGATGGCCTCGACGGTTTGGTTGAGTGCCTCATCCCAGCACGCGTGGCGAAAGCCGGTCCCGGTGCGGATGAGCGGCGAGAGCAAGCGGTCGGGATGCCCGTTCTGCAGGTAACGCTTCACGCCCTTCGGACAAAGCTTGCCCTGGTTGACCGGGAATTCTTCCCACGGCTCGAATCCGATCACTTTGTCGTCTTTAACCTTGAGCTGAATACCGCACTGCACGCCGCAGAAGCAACAATGCGTCTTCACGAGCCTGTCCGGTTCACGATTGTCCCACCCGCCCGCGGGCGTGTAGGCGGGCGTGGGGCCGAACAGCTCAGCGTAGCGCTCCTCAGGTATCGTCAGCGTGGCCATTTGTGATTTACGATTTACGATTTGCGATTTACGAGTCATCGGCCTACAGCGCGGCCCTGGTTTAGCGCCAGCAGTTGGCGACGGCAAACCGGGCAGATGTCATGGTAGTGCACTTCGCCGCGGGCAGTGGCCAGGCGGTAGTTGAATCCGAGCTGGTCCAGCACCATCTTCAAATCCTCGACGTGCATTTCCGACGCGTAATCTTCGCCGCAACGAAGGCAATGCGCGCGCGGCCCGACCTCGCCTGCTCTCTTGTAAAGCGCGACGCAGAGCGCGCAGGTCCGCTGGAACATGTGAAACAGCTTGCCGAACGGAATGTAGAAGAGCAGGGCGATCACGCTGATCATGTGAACAAACGCCATCTGCGAATGACCACGGCCAGCCATGAACTTGTAGCTGACGGCGAGCATCAGGCCGGTGGCGGTGACGACGAAAATGAGAATCAACGGCAGGATGTCTTCGGAGAACGTTTGCACCGCGCGTTCGCCGGCGTTTGTCATCCGACGAATCGCGGCCATGAGCAGGCCGATCAACACGAGCACTGCGGAAATGTTCAACGCGTTGAAGAGCACAAGCGCCTTCGCGCTGTGAACGTTGAACGAGTCCACATTGAAGCCGAACAGATTCACGCGATACATCTCTGCGTTGTTGGCGAACGACTCGAAATGCACCCAGCCGAACACGAGCGGAAAGGTAATCGCAAACGCGAGCGTGCAGCCGCCCGACAGGCAGAGGTGCATGATCCAGCGATAAAGGCTGCGGCGGCGGATCAAATTTTGCGTGATGAAATCGGAGGCAAGTGAGTGGCCGATCGTGAGCGCAGGTGATGAAACCGTTGCAACGTTGGACCGTTGAAACGTTAAAACGTTGAAGCGTGAAATGGCCGTCGTGTCATGCTTAGAACGTGCAACCTGAAGCTTGAAATTGCGGCGAACGAGCAGTTGCAGGCCCCGCCGGAAATACATTCGAGAGGCCGGGCGTTGCGTCCAGACGGCAAAGCGATAACCGACGGCGAACGCGGCGAGAACCGACCCGATCGCATACCAGAGAAGAGCCGGATCGAAGTGTTTCAGTCCGCGCGAGCCAAGCCAGATACTCCCCATCACAGCCAGCGCTGCGGCCAATCCTGCTGTCAGTGCTTTGCGGTCACAGGCATTCATCACACAATACCGCCGGAGCATTTAGCAGCCGGGAGACCGACGAACAGCATCGACCGTTTCTTTGTTTTAATCGGCTGGATGAATGCCGTTCATACCCGCCGTAATTCACTTGAATTTCCTTGCAGACGCGTCAGCAAAACGAGCTTCAATGAAGTTTGCAGGAGCGAATTCCAATCAGATTCAGCCAAAAGCAGGCGGCCAACGATGTGGTGTTTTGAACAGATTGGCGAAAACGCGCGGGGAAGTTCGATGCGCGTTGACTTCGTCCAAGCGTCCGGCGTCGGCTTCTGCCTCTGCCTCGCGCAGAAAGCCGGGGTAAGGGGCAAGACGCCGATCGGAGCCTGCGCGTCCGCATCAGGCTTGGCGAACGTTGTTCGCCCGAAGGTCAACTGGCTTTGATCCATTCATCATGTCAACCCGCCGAAGTTGGCGGAGATTTTGCCTGGCTCGAGCGAGCGACAAAATTTTCAAAGACTCAAGGCGATTGCTTAATGATGTTCACAGCGTCTAGTTGCGCCGACTCGACTTTTTGTCGGGTACCGTCCGGCCACACCACAATGACTTCATCGACACGTTCCGCTTTGCCGAGGCCGAAGGTGACCGGCAGTTCCGATTGCGAAAGATAACCGCGCGTGGGCATCACCTGGCGCCACTGCGTCTGGCCGTTGGCGCGAAGTCTGACCCACGCTCCGATGGCGTCGCGGTTGCACCTGGTCCCAACAAGTTTGAAGCGCAGCCAATGATGGCGCAACTCCTGGTCGTTTCGGAGCAGCAGCGGCGGGCCGTTGATTTGCGTGAGCACAACGTCGAGGTCGCCGTCGCCGTCGATATCGGCAAACGCGGAGCCGCGACCGACCACAGGCTTGAAGATGTCGTTGCCGCAGTTTTCCGGGGGGACAGCCGCGAAGCCTGCGGTTTTGTTGACTCCGCGTGCGTTCCAGAACAGTTGGGCGGGCTGGCGATAGCGCTGGCGTTGCGGGACCTTTTCGATGTCCTCTTCGATGTGACCGTTGGCCGTCAACAAATCGAGCCAGCCATCCAGGTCGTAGTCGAAGAAAAACACGCCGAAGGTCAGTGACTGTCGGCTCGCCGGGCCGATCCCTTGCGCGATGGCTTCATCGGTGAAAATCAGCGGGTCGTTTTGCGAAACGTAAAAGGCGGTCATTTCATTCGCGAAATTGCCAATCGAAATGCCGAGCGAGTTGTCCTCCTGAAACCGCCCGGCGTCGATGCCCATCGCGCCGCGCGCGCCGCCGTAGCTGTCGAAAGCGATGCCTGAGGTCGGGCCGATTTCCTTGAACGTGCCGTTGCGCTCGTTGTGGAAAACAAAGTTTTGCACGGTATCGTTGGCGACGACC
>WNER01001191.1_pt1 | contig 12438 bp, 9 predicted proteins | sample 5399921 | NCBI WGS metagenome assembly WNER01 (sample SAMN13153331, study PRJNA577476) | soil metagenome | isolation source: 20 cm grassland meadow soil 5 days after 1st rain plot 5 | place: USA:California | collected 2015-09-21 | reverse complement strand
GAACATCGCCCTCGGCGTGCGCGACGCCCGCTACGCCCAGTTCGACATCAACCGGGTGCTCGAGCGGCTGCTGCTGAAGGGCTCCATCGTCGTGAAGAAAGCCTACTGCGACTGGGATCGCTACAAGGAGTTCAAGGCCGGCATGCACCAGGCCGGCTTCGAGCTCATCGAGATCCCGCACGTCAAGCAGTCGGGCAAGAACTCCGCCGATATCCGCATGGTCGTCGACGCCCTGGATCTGTGCTACACCAAGACGCACGTCGACACCTTCGTGATCATCAGCGGCGACTCCGATTTCTCCCCGCTGGTGAGCAAGCTGCGCGAGAACGACAAAGGGGTGATCGGCGTGGGGGTGAAGAATTCGACCTCCGACCTGCTGATCGCCAGCTGCGATGAGTTCATCTACTACGACGACCTCGTGCGCGAGCAACTCAAGGGCCGCCGCAGCCCGCGCAAGAGGCCGCCCGCCGCCGAGGCAGCCCCCGCGCCGGCCGCCGATGCGGCCGCCGCGCCGGCTGCAGCGCAAGCCAGGGACGGGGAGCCGAAGGAGGAGGACAAGAAGCAGGAGGCGTTCGAGCTCGTGCTCGCCACCATCGAGGCCCTGCTCGCCGAGCGCGGCGCGGAGGACAGGATCTGGGGCTCGATGGTCAAGCAGACGCTGAAGCGGCGCCGCCCGGGATTCAACGAAAGCTACTACGGCTTCCGTTCGTTCAACAAGCTGCTGGAGGAAGCGGCCGAGCGGCGCCTGATCGCGCTCGAGCGCGATGCGAAGTCGGGCGGCTACCTGATCAACAGTCCGCCCTGACTTGAGGCCCGGTTACGCGGCCTGCACCAGGGGATCGGCAGCTTCCGCGTGCGAGCTGCGGCATCGAACGACAGCCCGCCCGCTTTACAGCGGCAGCCGCTCACCGCTCATGATCGGCGGCGCAACGCGGCGATCGACGGCCAGGCGGTCGTTGAGCTCGACGATGGTTCGGCTACCCGTGCGCACGAACAGGAAGGGCAGCACGGCATGCACCAGGCAGGCCATGCCGGCCAGCATCATGCGTACGCCGAAGCACGCGGCCCTGGACATATGCTCGCCGTACGTCTCGCCGACGGACGCGGGGTGCTCGCTAAAAAGCCGGATCACATCCATGCTCCCACACTAGCCTTTCGGGCCGGCGACGCGGTTGCGAAGGCATGGCAAACGGCCCGGGTCTGCGCAACAATGTTGCGCGCGCGCGAGCAGGGGACGCAAAGCGTTTCATGGACAAGCTGGATCGCAAAATCCTGGACCTGCTCCAGAAAAACGGCACCCTCACGGCCGCGGAGATTGCCGACCGCGTCGGCCTGTCCAAGGCGCCGTGCTGGCGCCGCATCAAGAGGCTCCAGGAGGACGGGGTCATCAAACAAACCGTGGCGCTGCTCGATGCGCGCTCATTGAACGTCGGCACGACGGTGTTCGTGACGCTCAAGACCGCCAATCACAGTGAAGCGTGGTTCGAGAAGTTCGTGTGCGCGGTGCGCGACATACCGGAAGTGACGGAAATCCACCGCATGAGCGGTGAGGTCGACTATCTGATGCGCATCGTGGTGCCCGATATCGACGCGTACGACGTGGTGTACAAGCGCCTCATCTCGGCGGTGCAGTTTCTGGACGTGAGCGCCAGCTTCACCCTCGAAACCATCAAATACACGACCGCCCTGCCCCTGAGCTATGTCAAGCTGGACTGACACCGCGGTCGGCAACTCGCACGCCCGATCCCCCGGCACCCGCCTCTACAGCGAGCGCAGGAAATTGATCAGGTCCTGCTGATCCTGGGAGCCCAGCAGGAAGTAATTCCAGACAACCAGATTCGCCTCGCTCCCTGGACTGGCGTGGAAACGGATCGCCTGAATCAAGTTGCTGGTGCGCCCGTCGTGCAGGAAGAATACGCGCTGCCCGACACCCCATAGCGGCGCGGTACGGAATTCGTCCGGCCCCGCGGCGCCCTGAGTGATCCCGTCCGCCAATCCCGCGCCCATACGGTGCAAGAGCAGATCCGAGAACAGGCGCGCCTGCTGGTTCGACAGGGCGGCACTGGCCAGGCCCTCATCGCCGTTGCCGATAGCAGGGCCGGTGGTCAGCGCCGGGGTATGGCACAGGGCGCAACCCACGATCGTGAACAGCGCGCGGCCGTGTTCACTTGAGGCGGTCGGCTGCGCCGGAGCCGGTGCGGCCAGCAGGCGCATGTAATCGACGAACGCCTCCATGTCCGACATGACCTCGGCAGCGGTGGTGGACGCAAAGGTGGCGGTGTCGTTGGGCGTCAGGTTCCCCGTCCCTTGGCATGCCGGGGTCTCGTCACGCTCCTGAGGAAAGAGCAGGTTCGAGATGCCCATTTCGACGTTGTAGGCTTCACCGGAGAAGAGCAGCAGGGACTTGTTCTGGGCCTTCCAGCCGAAGCGCGTGATGGTGCCGTCGTTGCCGCTGCGATTGGTGTGACCCGACACGCCATAGAGGCGCTTGATGAACGCGTTGTCACGCGCGTTGTCGAGGATCGTGGAATCGGGAATCGCCTCGATGAGACCCGCGCCCAGTAGCGAAGTCGGGATGCGAAACACGACGTTGGGGTTTCCGCCCCGGCCGCTCAGGCCATTCCCGGCCGGCGTAAACACCGGCTGCGCAATATTGCAGCCGGGCGCGTCGCTGCGGCCCGTGACGACGAACAGGTCATGGACGCCGCCATCGGACACGAAGCGCGCTTCGCGGATCGGTCCGTTCGGCACGATGAACCACGGCACCGTGTTGGTCGCGCCTCCGGCGCTGGCGACCGCGGGCAGCGGATTGATGGCGGGACTCGAGCCGCCGACAAATGGCTGCAGGTGGCAGGAGGAGCATTGATTCGAGTTGAACCGCGGTCCCAGACCGCTGTTGTCGCCGGTCGGGCTGCGGACGAGCTTGACCGACGAAAAGCGCTGTAAACCGTCGTCAAAGAAAGTGCGCTCGTCGGTGGTGAGGCCCGTCAGCGGCGGCGGCGGACCGTTGTCCGTGGTCGCCTGGCGCACTCCGGGATCGGTAGCCTGCGCCAGAGCCGCCGTGGCGCCCAGGGCGCTCAAAGCGAACAGCAGTGCGGCGCATGTGACATGGATCGCTGTGTAGTTCCGGCGCATCGTTGACCCCCAAATGCAACACGAAGTTGCATGCGTGTTGTACGCGCCGTCGTGACAGGAGTCGACGTGTCGCGCGTGCCCGACGCGCGGACATATTTCAAAACAGTTGCAAATGAGCTGGAAAATAGCGCTTTCGGCAGCCCGGAGCGAAGTTGGGAAGTTGGAATGAGCCACATGTTCGTTGAAGCATGCGACCTTAAGTTGAATGGGGAGCGCGTCGCGTGTGAGTGCACGCCGCCCTTCAGCGGCGCTACAGCCCGAAGGTGCGCCAGATGCGCAACACGGTGCGCTGCGAGACTCCGAGAGTCGCGCCGAGGCGACGGCTGCTCCAGCGCACTGCATCCGGCGGCTTATCGTGCAGCGTCTTCGCGAGCACGGCCGCCACCAGGGCATCGCTGATCGAGCGCGGCGCCCCGGTGCGCGTCCGATCCGCCAGACCCTGCATGCCGTGCGCGAGGTAACGTGTTCGCCATTTGCCGACAGTCTGCGGGGTGACCCGCAGCCGTTTCGCAGTCTCTCGATTCGAGCAAGCCGCCTGGCAAGCGAGCACGATCCGCGCTCGCACCGCCAGCGCTCGCCGGCCGCGACAATCCCGCACCCACCGCTCGAGCTGCTCCTGCTCGGCGCGCGTGAGCGTCAGGGGCCTGAGTCTGCCGCGCGGCCGCATCATGCAAATGAGCATGCGAAATCCGTGCCGGTGCACGCTGGTCGCGCCGCGCGCATGCAAGCGGCTGAAATTGCAGGCCTGCGCGGCGGCGCGTACTTGCCGCCGGCAACGGAGCCTGTCGCGGGCCACGGACAGTGCGAGGATCGAAACGCGCGCTCGAGCGGCACAGGAACGCGAGCGCTCGGCCCTCAAGCTGTTGATTTGGTGGATACTGTGTTGTCGCTGTGCGGGCGTCGTCAAGCCCAGACGCAGTTGCATAGCGCAGGGTCAGCAGCGGATTTGCGGGCGTGCAGTTATGTCATGTCGAAGGGCGGCGCGGGCGCAATGCGGCTGACGGACCGGAGGGCGGCACGGGCGGCTGCAGGGGCTGGCGCGGCACAGGCTGACGGCGCAGAGCGTCGGAGCGCTCGCGCTGCGCGACTGCGCGGCTCGCCTGCGGTGCGCGCTCGTTCTCGCTCACGATCTGCTCGATGCGAGCCGCGATTTCCCGCCGGTCCAGGTCATATGCGCGCGTCGTCAGCACCGGCTCCAGCCGCGGCGCATGGGCGAGCTGCTCACCGGAATCATCCCGCACATCGACGGTCGCATGCATCGACAAGCCGATGCGCAGCGGGTGTGACGCGAGCTGCCGTGGATCGAGGGCGATACGCACGGGGACTCGCTGCACGACCTTGATCCAGTTACCGGTCGCATTCTGCGCAGGCAGCAGCGCGAATGCGGCGCCGGTGCCCAGGCCGAGCCCCGCGACCGTGCCGCGGTACTCGACCCGAGCGCCGTACAGGTCGGCGATCAGCGTCACCGGCTGTCCGATGCGCATGTGCTTGAGCTGCACTTCCCTGAAGTTGGCGTCCACCCGCAGCCGCTCGAGCGGCACGATGGCCATGAGCGGCCCGCCCGGGGCGATGCGCTCACCGAGCTGCACGCTGCGCCTGGCGACGTAGCCGGTCACCGGCGCGCGTACGCTGGTGCGCTGCAGCGCCAGCCACGCCCGCTCCACCACGGTAGCGGCCGCCTGCACGTCGGGGTTGTCGGCGATGCCGGTGTCGCCGACCAGGGCGGCGCTGGCGGCGAGACCGTTCTGCGCCGCCCGCAGCGCATCGCGCGCCGCGGTGAGCGCATCGCGCGCGTGCCCCACCTCCTCGGAGGACACCGCCCCGGTGGCGGCGAGGTCCTTGCGACGGTCGTAATCCGCCAGCGCCTTGTCGAGCTCCGCGCGGCGCTGCCCGACGATTGCGGCCAACTGGTCGCGGTTGTCGAACACGGTGCGGGTCTGGCGCACCGTGCGCGCCAGCTGCTGCTCGGCATCCTCGAGCGCAATGCGCGCATCGGTGGCGTCGAGCCTCACCAGCTCCTGCCCGGTGTGCACCAGGTCGGTCTCATCGGCGTCGATGGCGACCACGGTGCCGCTCACCTGCGGCATGACGGTGACCAGGTCGCCGGCGACGTAGGCGTCGTCGGTATCCTGGTAGCGGCTCGCGTACAGCCACCACCAGGCGCTGGCGAGCAACGCCACGACGAGCACTGCCACCGTGAGGGCGGCGAGCCACGTCCGGCGGCGCTGGCGCATGAGGCGCGCCACGGGCGAGGGAGCGGCGGTGGCGGGGCTATCCATCACGAAGGCGGCGGGCGCGGGCGGTTCAGGTGGGTGATGAGCGCGCCGAGTAACCGCCGCCGAGCGCGCGCACCAGGTCGACGCTGAAGGACAGGCGGCGCGAGCGCAACTGCGCACGCAGACCCTGTGCCTGCAACACCTGGTTCTGGCTCGACAGCACGCTCAGGTAATTGTCCAGCCCGGCGCGATAGCGCTCGGTGGTGAGGTCGTAGGAGCGCTGCGCGGCCTCGAGCGCGATCTGCTGCTCGTGGCTCTCGCGCTCGAGCGAGCGCCAGTTCGCGATCACGTCGGCCACCTCGCGCACCGCATCCAGCAGCGTCTGATTGTACTGGCCGATCGACGCATCGAGCTGCGCCTGCTGGCTCTGCAGTGCGCCGCGCACAGCGCCGCGGTTGAACACCGGCAGGTGCAGCGCAGGACCTGCGCCCACGATGCGGTCGGACGCCTGCAACAGCTGCGACAAGCCGATGCTCTGCAGGCCGGCAAACGCCGTCAGGTTCACGTTCGGGTAGAAGTCCGCCTCCGCCGCCGCGACCCCGTGGGCCGCGGCCTGCACCTGCGCACGCGCCGCGGCCACGTCCGGGCGGCGCGCGAGCAGATCCGCGGGCAGCGCCGCGGGCAGCGCGAGATCGGCCGGCGCCGCGAGCTGCGGGCGCGGCAGGCGCTGGCCGCGATCGGGGCCGGCCGCGACCAGATCCGCGAGCTGATTGCGGGCGAGCTCGATGCTCGCCTGCACCGCCGCCACGCCGGCGCGCGTCAGCGCGAGACTGCCTTCCGACTGTTTCACGCGCGCGGTGTTTTCCAGCCCCGCGCTGACGCGCTGCTGCGTCAGCTCGAGAATCGCGGTCTGCTGTTTGAGGTTGTCGTTGGCGACATCCAGCAACGCGTACCACAGGTCGAGCTGGATGTAAGCGCGCACCACGCCGACCGCGAGCGCCAGGCGTGCCGCCGCGCGGTCGGCATCCGCAGCCTGCACGCCCGAGCGTGCCGCGGCCAGCAGGGCGCGGTTACGACCCCAGAAGTCGAGGTCGAAACTGAAGTCGAGCGCCACGCGAGCGTCGGTCGAGTAGCTGCCGGCGAAGGGCGGCGGGAACAGCCCATGCTCCGGGTATCGCTGGCGGGTGGTCTCGGCGTCGAGCGAGGCCGCCGGCACTCGTACGGCGCCCGCCGCGATGGCCTGCGCCTGGGCGGAACGCAGCCGCGCCTCGGCGATCTCCAGCGAGGGACTGCCCGCGAGCGCCTCGGCGATGAGCGCATCGAGCTGCGGATCGCCGTAACCGCGCCACCACTGATCGGCCGGCCAGGCGGCGGCGTCGAGCCTCGCCCCGGCGAGGGTCTGCTGCGCGGCGAGCGAGCTCGGCTCGAGTCGGGGCGCGGGCTTCCAGTCACCGCGCTCGACACAGCCGATGAGCGATGCCGCCAGGGTTGCCGCGAGAACGATGTTGCGGGTGCTCATGAGCGGGCGCCTTGTAGGTGAGTGCTCATTGTCCCCCCTGGCTCGTCCGTTATCGATCATCCGTCCGAGGTAGACTGCCTCGGCAGGTATTTGTCGACTGCAGGAGCGCGCGTGGCCAGGGCCGGGTACCTGAGGTCGTTAGCACGGACGAGGCTGCGGGTGGGACGCCTGTCCGCCACGCGCACCGCGGACGTGCGCGCGCGGGTCGCCGGCGTGCTGCTCAAGCGCCTCTACAAGGAGGGCTCGGACGTGCGGGCCGGACAGGGGCTGTTCCAGATCGACCCGGCGCCGCTGCGCGCGGCGCTCGATGGCGCCAAGGCCGCGCTCGCACAGGCGCAGGCGAACGCCACCAACGCTCACATCGCCGCCGAGCGTGCGCGCGAGCTCATCGCGAGCGGCCTGGTGTCGCGCTCGGACCTGGACAACGCGCAGGCCGCCGAGCGCTCCACCGCAGCCAGCGTGCAGCAGGCCAAGGCCAGCGTCGCCAGCGCGCGCATAAATTTGAGTTACGCCACCGTCACCGCGCCGATCGCCGGCCGCGCCGGCCAGCAGGGCGTCACCGAGGGAGCCCTGGTCGGGCAAGGCACGCCCACGCTCCTCACGACGGTGGAACAGATCGATCCGATCTACGTCAACTTCGAGCAACCCGCGGTGGATATCGAGCGGCTGCGCCGCGCACAAAGCGCCGGCAGCGTGAGCGTGGCGCGCGGTGCGGTGAGCGTGCAGCTCACGCTCGCGGACGGCACGCCATACGCGCACGCGGGCACGCTCGATTTCCTCGACGTCAGCGTCGACCCGGCCACCGGAGCGGTGGCGCTGCGCGGCATCCTGCCCAATCCCGAGCATCAGCTGCTGCCGGGCATGTTCGTTGGCGTGCGCCTGAGCTCCGGTGCGGTGAACCACGGGTTCCTCGTGCCGCAGGCCGGCCTGCAGCGCGACGCCATCGGGCCGTACGTGCTCACCGTCGGCCCCGATGACAGGGTCATCCAGAAGCGTGTGGTGGCGGAGGCGCTCGCGGGACCCGAGTGGATCGTCACCGAGGGCCTCAGCGACGGTGACCGGATTGTCGTCTCCGGCACGCAGAATGCGCGACCCGGCGCCATCGTGGCCGCGGTGCCCTATGCGGCGCAGGGAGGAAGCGCCCAGGCCGCGAGCGCCGCGGCGCCGGCCGCCCCGGGACGGTAAGGGTCCATGCCGCAATTTTTCATCGATCGCCCGGTGTTTGCCTGGGTGCTCGCCATCCTCATCACGCTCGGGGGACTGCTCGCGCTCACGCGGCTGCCCTCGGAGGCCTACCCGCAGATTGCCCCGCCACAAGTCGCGGTGACTACGACTTATCCCGGCGCGAGTGCTGCCACGGTGGAGACCACCGTCACCCAGGTCATCGAGCAGCAGCTCACCGGCCTCGACAACCTCTTGTACTTCACCTCGCAGTCGGCCTCGGACGGCTCCGCGAACATCACGCTCACCTTCCAGAACGGCACCAACCCGGACATTGCCGCGGTGCAGACCCAGAACCGCGTGACGCTCGCCCAGCCGCGCCTGCCCACGGAAGTCAACCAACAGGGCATCCGCATTGCGAAGGTGAGCGCCGGGTTCCTGGGCGGCATCGGACTGCGCGCCGCCGCGGGTGGCCCGGATGCCCAGGAGCTCAACAACATCGTGGCCTCGCGGGTGCTCGATCAGGTGCAGCGCATCCCGGGGGTGGGCGCGGTGGTGCAGTTCGGCTCCGAGTACGCGATGCGCATCTGGCTGGATGCCGACAAGCTGCGCGCCTACAGCCTGTCGGCAGCCAGCGTGCTCGCCGCGGTACAGCGGCAGAACGCGCAGTTCGCCTCCGGCGCCATCGGCGCACAGCCGGCCGTGGCGAACCAGGCTATCACCGCGACCGTCACGGCGGAGGGGCGCTTTCGCTCCGCGGCGCAGTTCGAGAACATCCTGCTGCGGACCGATCCCACCGGCGCCTCGGTGCGCCTCAAGGATGTGGCGCGCGTCACGCTGGGCGCGGCGCAATACGGTTTCGAGACCAACGTCGGCACCACACCGGTCGCGGCCTTCGGCATCCAGCTCGCCCCCAACGCCAACGCGCTGGAGGTTTCCAGGGCGGTGGTGGCGAAGATGAACGACATGCAGCCCAGTTTTCCCGCCGGCGTCAGCTGGTTCTGGGCGTTCGACTCGACCACCTTCATCAGGGTGGCCATCCGTGAGGTGATGATCACCCTCGCTGAAGCGGTGGCACTGGTGTTCCTGGTGATGCTGGTGTTCCTGCAGAGCTTTCGTGCCACGCTCATCCCGACCCTGGTCGTGCCCTCGGCGCTGCTCGGCACGCTGGTGGGGATGTACGCGGTCGGCTTCTCCATCAACCAGCTGACATTGTTCGCGATGGTGCTGGCGATCGGCATCGTGGTGGATGACGCCATCGTGGTGGTGGAAGCGGTCGAGCGCATCATGCGCGAGGACCATCTGGGGCCCAGGGAAGCCACGCGCAAGGCCATGCACCAGATCACCGGCGCGATCGTCGCCATCACCTCGGTGCTGGCCGCGGTGTTCATACCGAGCGCCCTGCAGAGCGGCAGCACCGGGGTCATCTACCGGCAGTTCGCGCTCACCATCGCACTCTCCATGGGGTTCTCGGCGCTGCTGGCGTTGTCCTTCACGCCGGCACTGTGCGCCTCGCTCCTGCGTCCCGAGCATCTGCGCGGCAACGTCATTTTCAACTGGTTCAACCGCGCCTACGAGGGCACACGGCGCTCCTACGTGCACCGCGTGTTCGTGTCGGTCGGCCACGCGCCGCGCTGGATGGCGGGATTCGCGCTCATGCTGGCGGTGGGGGTGCTGCTGTTCGCCAGGCTCCCGGGCAGCTTCGTGCCGGACGAAGACCAGGGCTACGCGCTGGTGGATGTGCAGCTGCCGGAGGGCGCATCGCTCCCGCGCACCCGTGAGGTGCTGCAACACATCAACACCATCCTCATGGGCAGCCCGGATGTGGCGAATGCGTTCCTCATCGTCGGCTCGAGTTTCACCGGCACGGGCGAGAATGCCGGCCGGGCGTTCGTGCACCTCAAGCCCTGGGATGAGCGCCCCGACACCGCCGCGGATTTCATCCGCTGGGCGAATGAGACCTTCGCCCACGAAATCCACGACGCCAAGGCCTACGTCATCAACTTGCCGACGGTGCGCGGCCTGGGCGTGTTCGGCGGTTTCGACTTCTACCTCGAGGATCGCGGCGGGCTTGGACGCGAGGCGCTCGCGGCCGCGCAGACCACGGTCCTCGACACGGCCGGCCGCGATGCGACGCTCACCGGGGTGCGCGCCAATCTCCTGCCGCCCTCGCCACAGCTGCGACTCACCGTCGATCGCGTGCAGGCGCAGTCGATGGGCCTGTCCGCCAGCGATGTCTACACCGCCCTGCAGCTGATGCTGGCGCCGGTGTACGCCAATGACTTCATCTACCAGGGGCGGGTACTGCGGGTGCTGCTGCAGGCGGATGCCCCGTGGCGCATGACGCCCGAGGCGTTCGAACACTTCTACGCCTCGGGCGCCAACGGCAGCATGATCCCGCTGGCGAGCGTCGTGCGCGCCGACTGGGTCGTGGGCGCCCCCTCCCTCACGCGCTACAACGGCTATCCGGCGGTGGAAATCACCGGCGCCAATGCCCCGGGACGCAGCTCAGGGGAAGCCATGCAGGCGATGCAGGCGATCGTCACCCGGCACCTGCCGCGCGGTTTCGGCAACGACTGGGCGGGACAGTCGCTGCAGGAGCTGCTCTCGGGTGCACAGGCGCCGCTGCTGTTCGCACTGTCCATCCTGGTCGTATACCTGTGCCTGGCCGCGCTGTACGAGAGCTGGAGCGTCCCGGTAGCGGTGCTGATGGCCGTGCCGGTGGGACTCATCGGCAGCACCGTCGCCGCGCTGCTGCGCGGGCTGCCGAACGACGTGTTCTTCAAGGTGGGACTCATCACCATCATCGGCCTGTCGGCCAAGAACGCCATCCTGATCGTCGAGTTTGCGGTCACCGCGCAGAAGCACGGCAGGAGCCTGCACGAGGCGGTGCTGGAAGCCGCGCGCCTGCGCTTGCGACCGATTCTGATGACCTCGTTCGCCTTCATCCTCGGCGTATTCCCCATGATGATTTCCAGCGGTGCCGGCGCCAACGCGCGCCACGCCATCGGCACCGGCGTGGTCGGCGGAATGTTGAGCGCGGCGCTGCTCGGCGTGCTGCTGATTCCGGTGTGTTACGTGGCCGTGCGCCGGCTCATGGGGGACCCGCTCGATGCGCCCGGGCATGCGAGCCAGGGCCCTGCGCCCGGCGGTGCCGCGCTCGGACCGGCGCAGCAGCGGGAGGACTAGCATGCGACCGGCACTGACCGCCAGGCGTATTTCCTCGCGCAACACGTTTTTTCTGAAGCGTGTCTTCCCGGTGTTGTGGTTCGGAATTGTGGTGCTGTCGCTGGCGGCGGGGCTGGCGGCCGCACGTGCGGGCAAGGCGGTGCCGGTGCCGGTGTTCATCGTGCCGCTGCTGCTGTTCGTGATCGGCTACGCCGTCATGCGCAAGCTGGTGCTCGATCTGGCCGATGAAGTGTTCGACGAAGGCGCTGCGCTGCGCGTGCGCTTCGGGTCCGAGGAGGAGCGGATCGCGCTCACCGATATCATCAACGTCGGCTATACGCAGTTCGTCAATCCGCCGCGGATCACGCTCACCCTGCGCCAGCCGGGGCGCTTCGGCAGGGAGGTCAGTTTCTCGCCGCCGCAGTCGTTCTTCGCTCCCTTCGTCAGGAACAGGCTCGCCAGCGAGCTCATCGAGCGGGTGGAGGCGGCGCGGCGGCGGCGCTGAACAGGTCCGGCCCGAACGGCGCAAGGTCCGGCTCCGCCGCGTACCCGAGCGGCGGCAGGGGAAAGCGCCCCCATCTCACACTTCGGGTGTTGCGGCGGACGCCGGCGCGCGCTGCGGCGCAAAGCGCATCGCCCGCGCAAACAGGAGCGCGCTGCCCACCGTGAGCAGTGCCGCGGTGAGAAACGCCGCGCCCGGGAAATACACCCCGGCCGAGCGGGCCGAGAAATGGCCGAACACCTGGGTCATGAGCGGCGGCCCGATGATCGAGCTCAGACTGTAGAGGCCGGCGACCGCGCCCTGCAGCTCGCCCTGGGCGTTGGCGGGGATCTGCTGCGAGGCGAGCGCGTTGATCGATGGATAGGTGAGCGCGAACAGAAAGGTGGTGAGCGACACGAGGTACATCATCCAGCCTTCGGTCGCGAAGGCGTATCCGATGTAGGCGATGAGCGCGGCGGCCATGCCGGCGGCGGCGGCCCGCCGCTCGCCGCCGATCCACGGGATGAGCACCCGCGTGAGCACGCCCTGGGCAACGGCCATGACGAGGCCGACGAAGGCGAGCGAATAACCGACCTCGGCGCTGGACCAGTGAAACTTCGAGATGGTGTAGAACGCCCAGGTGCTGGGCAGGACCTGGTGAGCGAGTTGCCACAGCAACAGCGCACCGAGCAGCCAGCTCACCAGCGGAAACTTGAGGATCTGCAGCAGCGTGCCGAGCGGATTGGCGCGCGCCCAGT
>WNER01000249.1_pt1 | contig 12468 bp, 10 predicted proteins | sample 5399921 | NCBI WGS metagenome assembly WNER01 (sample SAMN13153331, study PRJNA577476) | soil metagenome | isolation source: 20 cm grassland meadow soil 5 days after 1st rain plot 5 | place: USA:California | collected 2015-09-21 | reverse complement strand
GTCAGTTGCGCATCGAACATCGTGATCTCGATGAGGTCATCTCCCGCCTGTCACTCGACCTGCACGTGGATGAGCTGCAGCTGAAGCGCCTGAAGAAGCGCAAGCTCATGCTCAAGGATCAGATCGCGCGCCTGGAGAGCCAGCTGATCCCGGATCTCAATGCCTGATGGATAGCGCCGACAGCGCGGTAAGCGCGATCCTGCTGCGGCTGACGTCCCCGCAAGTGCTCGGCGCAGTGCTCGCGCTGCTGGTCGCAGGCGTGATCGCGCTGCTGGTTGCGCGGGCGCTGCGCGTGCGGCGCGCACGTGACGCTACGGCCGCGCAGCACCGGCCACACTGGCTGGACCACACGCTCGAGGGGGCGCTCATCCTGGCGCCGCTGATGGCGGCGCTCGCCACACTGCTGGCCGGGCACGCGGCGCTGGCCGCGTTCGCGACGCCCACGGCAGTCATCGACGGCGCGCTCAAGATCGTCGGGGCGCTGGCGCTGCTGCGCTTCGGCGTCTACCTGCTCGGCCGGATGCTCGGCCCGCAGTCCTGGCTTGGCACCCGGGAAAACCGCATCACGTTCGTGTTGTGGGCGATCGCGGGGGTGGCGCTGCTCGGCTGGCTGGATGCGCTCGAGGCCGCCCTCAACCGCGTCAGCCTGCTTCCGGGACGAACGCAGTTGAGCCTGTGGGGGCTGCTGAAGGGCCTCACGATAGTCACCGCCTTCCTGGTCGTGACGAGCCTGATCGCGCGCGCGATCGAGCGCCACGTCATGCGGCTCGACCAGCTGGCCGTGTCGACCCGGGTCGGAGTCTCCAAGTTCGCCTACTTCCTGTTGCTGGGGCTGGGCATGCTGCTCGGGATCAACGCCGCCGGCGTTGATGTGACCACGCTCAACGTGCTCACCGGCGCCATCGGCCTGGGGCTGGGCTTCGGTCTGCAGTCGGTCGCGAGCAACTTCGTCAGCGGCTTCGTGCTGTTGATGGACAAATCCATCAAGCCCGGCGACGTCATCAGCTTCACCACGGGGACGAGCGGGGCGAGCGCCGGCAACTTCGGCTGGGTACAGGAGCTGCGCGGCCGCTACGTGGTGGTCCGCGACCGGGACGGGGTGGACACCCTGGTACCGAACCAGAACCTGATCACCAGCCCGTTCATCAACTGGAGCTACTCGGATCAGCGGGTACGCCTGAAGCTGCCGGTAACCGTCAGTTACGAGGACGATCCGGAAGTGGCGCTGCAGCTGCTGCTGCAGGCGGCCGAGAATCACCCGCGCATCCTGCGCGATCCGCCGGCGGTGTCGCGTCTGATCAGCTTCGAGGCTTACGGCATGCTGCTGGAAGTGCGCTTCTGGATCGCCGACCCGGTAAACGGCGTCAACAACGTGCGCTCGGATGTGAACCGCGCGATCTGGCGCATTTTCCGCGCCCATGGCGTGACGATTCCGGTGCCGCAGCAGGAAATGCGCCTGCTGCCGCGCCGCCCGGCGCACTCGCTGCCCGATACGCTGCCGCGCGGGCCGAGCGGCCTCGACCAGGCCGCCGACTGAAGAAAACGCAGGCGCAGTGTCACTGCAGGTCGCCGCTGGCATCGAGATTCCGGACCGCGAGCTGTCGCTGTCGTTCGTGCGCGCGAGCGGCCCGGGCGGCCAGAACGTCAACAAGGTCGCCACCGCGGTGCAGCTGCGCTTTGATCTCGCGCGCAGCGCGGCGCTCCCGGAGGCCGTCAAGGCGCGCCTCAGGGCCCTGAGCGGGCGGCGGCTCACCGCCGAGGGCGCGATCCTCATCATCGCGCGCAATCACCGCACCCAGGAGCACAACCGCCGCGAGGCGCAGGAGCGGCTCGGCGACCTCATCCGCCGCGCACTCACGGCCCCGAAACCGCGTAAGGCCACCAAACCCACGCGCGCGGCGCGCGAGCGCCGCCTCGCGCACAAGACGCGCTTGCGGCGCACCAAGCGCCTGCGCGCCAGGCCGGGCTGGGACGAGTGAGCATCGTGCCATGGCCCCGCGGGCCGCATTGACAGCTTTCGGCTCATGGGAATAACATTGTTATCACGATGAAATCCCTTAACGTGACCGTGCGCCGCATCGGCAACTCTCAGGGGGTCGTCATCCCCAAGCCTTTCCTGTTGCAGGCGGGCCTGGCCGGCGAGGCGGAGATGGCGGTCGAGCGCGGCGCCATCGTGCTGCGCAAGCCGCGCAAGCGGGTCCGCGAGGGCTGGGCCGCCGCGGCTCGGGCAATCGCAGGCGTCGGCGAGGATGAGTTGCTGATGGGTGAGTTCAGCAACGCCGGCGATGCGGAGCTCGCCTGGTGAAACGGGGCGAGATCTGGCTCATCAACCTCGATCCGACCGTCGGCAGTGAAGTCCGGAAGTCGCGGCCGTGCGTCATCGTCTCGCCGCCCGAACTGAACCGCTACTTGCGTACCGTCATCGTGGCTCCGATGACGAGCAAGGGTTTCGCCGCCCCCTTCCGCGTCCCGCTCACCCACGCAGGTACGAAGGGATTGATCGTGCTCGATCAGCTGCGGGCGGTCGACAAGATGCGGCTCGCGAAGCGGCTCGGTACAGTGAGCGGAAGAACACTGGGGGCGGTTCTGACAAAGCTGCAGGAAGTCTTTGCTCCATGATGTCCACCCTCTGAGCTGCCACTTCGCGACACGCAAACAACCACCCCGCCACTACCAACACCGCCCCGCCACGAAGATCATGTACGCATCCGCCACGATGGCCATTCTTCACCACTTTGCCGCCTTCACGCTGGTCGCGGCGCTGGCGGTGGAAGTCGCACTGTTCCAGCCGCCGTTGTCGCCGGTTCAGGCGCGACGGCTGCTGCGCACCGACTTCATTTTCGGCGCGGCTGCGACCGTGGTGCTGGTGGTGGGAATGCTGCGGGTCGCGTTCTTCGAGAAGGGACGCGAGTACTACTGGCACGACCTGTACTTTCTCATCAAGTTCGGCGCGTTCATCGCCGCGGCACTGATCTCGATCTATCCGACCCTGACGTTCCTGTCCTGGAGCAGGGGCCTCAAGGCCGGCGTGGCGCCGGGGGTGCCGGAGGCGCGTACCCGGCGCGTGCGGCTGTGCCTGATGCTCGAGCTCACCGCGATCGTGGTGATTCTCGCCTGTGCGGCGCTCATGGCGCGCGGCTTCGGGTACTCAGCACCAGGCAGAGCGCCGTGAGGCTGCCGCGCCCAGGCCCTGCGGGTGGATCAGCCACGCGGCCAGCGCCGGCAGCAGGATGATCGCGGCCAGCATGTTCACCAGGAACATGAAGGTCAGCATGATGCCGATGTCGGCCTGGAACTTCAGCGGCGAGAACACCCAGGTGGCGACCCCGATGGCAAGCGTGATGCCGGTGAAGATGATGCTGGCGCCGGTGACGCGCAAGGTGCGCTCGTAGGAGTCGCGCACCGACAGTCCCTGGTGCAGGAATTCCTGCAGGCGGCTGAAGAGATAAATGCCGTAGTCGACGCCGATGCCGGCGCCGAGCGCCACCATCGGCAGCGTGGACACCTTGAGGCCGATGCCGAGCACGGCCATGACCGCGTACACCAGCACCGATACCAGCGCCAGCGGCAGCACCACCAGGATGGTGCCCACCACGGAACGGAAGGTCAGCAGGCACATGGCGAGCACCGCCGCGAACACGCCCGTGAGGATCATCGTCTCCTTGGCCTTCACGGTCGCGTTGGTGGCCGCCATCACCCCGACGTTTCCCGCGGCGAGGCGCACCTGGGCGCCGGCGACCGGGTTGGCGTCGCGCCAGCCCTTCACGGCGCTCACGACCCGCTCGATCGTGCCGGCGCGGTGGTCGGCCAGGAACATCATCACCGGCACGACGTCGCAGTTGTCATTGAGCAGCCCGGTGCTGGTCTCGATATAACGCGTCGACTGAGTCAGCTGGGTCTGCTCGCGCGGGATGCTGCGCCACTTGAGGCTCCCCTCGTTCCAGCCGGCGATCGCGATCTTGGCGATGAAGGGGAGCGTGATGACGTCCTGCACGCCAGTGACGTTGCGCATGTGCCAGCCGAAGCGGTCGACCGCGCTCATCAGCTCGTGACTGACGCACAGCGGCTCGCTCGACTCGACGATCGCGGTGAGCACGTCGACGCCGATGCCGAACCTGGAGGTGATGACGTCGTTGTCGCGGTTGTAGCGCGAGTCGGGGCGCAGCTCCGGCACGCCCGTCTGGGTGTCGCCGATCGGGGTCGCGCGCCCCTTCCACGCCCCGAGCACCGCGAGCACGGCGGCGAGCGCAATGACGGTGAGCGCCGGGCCCCGGCCGGTGATGCCGGACAGGCGCAGCCACAGCGCCGCCAGGTAAGCGCTGCGCCGCTGCACCCGCGCGCGATAACCGGCATCGAAGCGTACGTAGGAGACCAGCACCGGCAGCAGCACCAGGTCGGTCAGAATGACGATCGCGACGCCGATGCTCGCGGTAATCGCCATCTCGCGAATCACCGGTACCGGAATCATGAGAATGGTGACGAAACCCACCAGGTCCGCGAGCAGCGCAACGACCGCCGGTGCCAGCAGCTGCCGGAACGTGCGGCGCGCGCCCTCCATGCTGCCCAGGCCCGCTAACGCGGCGTCGCCCACGGCGCTGATCTTCTGCACGCCGTGACTGACGCCGATCGCGAACACCAGGAACGGCACCAGCAGGCCGACGGGGTCGATGCCGTAACGCAGCAACACCAGCGCGCCCAGCTGCCAGATCACCGCTACAGCTGAGCACAGCACCGGCACCAAGGCGACGCGCCAGGACTGGCAGTACAGGCGCACCGCCAGCAGCGTCAGCACCAGCGTGATCACCGCAAACAGCACCACCGAGTCGGCCCCGTCGGCAATGTCGCCCATCACCTTGGCAAAGCCGATCATGCGCACGTCGATGCCGTGGCCCTCGATGCCCTGGCGCACCTGCCGTTCCAGCTCGTGCGCAACCTTGATCGGATCGACCGGCCGGCCCTGCGCATCCTGATCGAGCACGATCGCGCTCACCAGGGCGCCGGAGAAATCGCTGGCCACCAGGCGCCCGATGATGCCGGCCTTGCGGATGTTGTCGCGCACCCGCGCCATGTTCGCGGCGGTGGGCGTGAAGTCCGCCGGTATGACGTTGCCGGCCTCGATGCCTTCCTCGACCACCTCGAGGTAGCGCACGTTCGGGGTGAAGATCGACTGCACGCGCGTGCGGTCGATCCCGTCCATGACGATCACTTCGTCGGTGGCCTGGCGCAGCGCCGCGAAGAATCCGGGCGTGAACATGTTGCCGTCGCGCGCCATGAGCGCGATCAGTACGCGGTTGGCGCCGCGAAACTCTGCCACCCTCGGGTCCAGGTAGGTGCGCATGTACTCGTGCTGCACCGGCAGAGTCTTGTTGAACGAGCAATCGATGCGCAGGCCGCGCACCGCCACCGCGGCGAGCAGCGCCGTGCCAAGCGCGAACAGCGCGAGGATCGGCGTACGCTGGCCGAAGATCAGCCGCTCGAGCCCTCCGGTGAGCGCGCCGGGCACGACCTCGCCACCGAGGCCCGCGCCCGCCATCAGCGCGCGCCGTGCGCGCCGCCGGGCGCGTCCTTCAGGCTGATGAGTCCGGCGCCGCCTTCACCGACCACCGCGAGCTCGGTCGTGCCCACCGGCACCGCGGCGGCGAGCCCGGCCCGATCGCTCTGCTGCACCAGGGTGAAGCTCGCCCCGCGGTCGTGACTGACGAGCAGCACGCCGGAAAGGCCCACGATGGCGACGCCGGCATCGTCAAAGCGGGTCGCGCCGTCGAGCATGGCCACCGTGCCGGTTTCGATCTTGCGCCAGCTGGAACCCGCGTCCTCGGAGCGGTAAAGGTGGCCGCGCAGGCCGAACGCCAGCAGCGCCTCGCCCGGCAGCGGCAGCACACCGAAGAACGATCCCTCGTATGGGGAGCTGAGTTCACGCCAGTTCGCGCCGCCGTCGTCGGAGCGGTACAGGTGCCCGGCCTCGCCGGCGATATACAGCCGCGAAGCGCCGGCGGACACGATGCGGTTGAGGTGATAGCCGCCTCCCGCCGCGCCCTGCGCCGCGGTGAGCGCCGACGCCGCGGGGCGCGCGTGCGCCCCGGCGGGCGGTGCGGGCGCGAACCTGCGGGCCGTCCAGCTCGCGCCACCGTCAGCGCTCGTGAGGTAGGCGCCGTAGGCACCGACGGCGATCGCCCGTCCGCCGCTGCCACACCATACGTCCAGCAGCGGGCGCTGCGCCTCGGGTGCGTAGTGGGTGCGCCTCCAGGTGCGTCCGGCATCTGCGGTGGCGAGAATGACCTCGTCGTGGCCGACCGCCACCCCGCGCCCGGCATCCTGAAAGCACACCCCGGTGAGCAGCGCCTGGGTCGGCACATCGGGCGCCTGTGTCCAGCTTCTGCCGCGGTCGTCCGAGAGCACGATGATGCCGTGCTCGCCCACCGCGACCAGCCGCGGGCCGGCCGTCGCGACCGCGATCAGGAGCGACTGCGCGGCCAGGCGCGCGGGCTCGGCGTACCGCGGCGGGGTCTCGGCGGCGCGCGCCCAGCCGACCACAGCGAGCGCAGACGTGAGAGCGAAAAAGGATTTTCGGGGGGCCGCGCTGGCGTTGCGTCCCGCGCTTGAGCGAACGCGAACCCCCTGGCCCGGTCCCCTGTCCACGGCGGCCCAGAAAATCCTGTTTTCGCTCTCGCGGATGCTCGAGTCTAGCGGATTCCGCGCCGCTCCAGCACGCTCGGTTGGTAGTCGGCGGGTGTGCGCTTGATGTTGAAGTCGTAGGACCTGGGCTCCTCGCTCTGCAGCCCGAGCGCCAGATAGCGCCCGTTGGACAGATCCATGACGAGCTCCAGATCCGTCCACAGCGCCGGCAGGTCGTAGTAGCTCATGGCGTGCCCTTCCTGCACCCGATACAGCTGTCCGCGCGTGTCGTAGCAGTCCACGGCGAGGATCTGCCAGGAATCTTCGTCCACGTACAGCGTACGGCGGCTGTACAGGTGGCTCACGCCGTGCTTGAGCGTCGTATCCACCACCCAGACGCGATGCAGCTCGTAGCGCGCCAGGTCCTGGTTGATGTGGTTCTTGTGCAGCAGCTCGCCGTACTTGAGCTTGCCGTCCTGCAGGCGGTAGGCATTGTAGGGAACGTAGATCTCTTTCTTGCCGATGAGCTTCCAGTCGTAGCGCTCGGGGCTGCCGTTGTACATGTCGAACTGATCGGAGGTACGCAGGTTGTCGGAGTTCGTGCCCGGGTTGTCGAAGGCGACGTTCGGCGCGCGTCGCACCCGGCGCTGGCCCGGGTTATAGACCCACGCGCGCCGCGCTTCCTTCGCCTGATCGAGCGTCTCCTGCACCAGCAGCACCTCGCCCGCCAGGCGCGCCGGCGCGGTCGTCTCCTGCGTGAAATACAGCAGGATGTTGTTGAGCGCCGCTTCCGTCATGCCCGGCTGGTAGTACTGAAAGTAGAACTCCTCCTTGAAGTTGACCAGCGTGTAGGCGCCGCTGGCGGTGAGCGGAGCCTGCCCCACCTGCAGCGCCGCCGCCAGGCCCCGATAACGCGTGACGTGGTTCCAGAACACCTCCACGCCGGCCTTCGGTATGGGGAACGGTGTGCCGCCGATCGCACCGCTCACTCCGTTGCCGTCCGGAACGAGCCTGGCGCTGGTCGCATTGCGCCGGGTGGCTTCGTAGATGCGCTCCGGAGCGGCCGCGCTGCGATGCGTCGGATAGACCACCATCTTGTAGTCCGGGTAGGTCTTGAACAGTGCCTTGTGACCCTCGGTGAGCCTGGCGGCGTACTGGCTGCTGTTGGCCGCGGTGATGGTGAACAGCGGCTTGTCGCCGGCGTACGGGTCGGGGTAGTGATCCCCGGCGTGATAGCCGGGGAAGCCGGCTTCGGCCGCGGATTTCAGGCCGCCGGTCCAGGCGGGAATGCTGCCGTCGGTGTTGGCGGCTTTCTCGCCGCCGAGCGGCGTGAGCTCCGCACCCAGACGCGCGGCCTCCTCCGGGCTGACCGCCCCGAAGGCCGCGGGTGCGCACAGCAGTGCTGCTGCAGCCAACCGGATCAGAGTCTTCATTGCAGCCCCTCCATTATTCGCGCGCCCGCGCCGGCCCGCGCGGCTGGTCAGAACGAGTATCTGATACTGGCCGCAACGAAGTCGCGATCGTTGCCGAGGTTGTACTGGCCGGCGCCACCGTACTGTGTATAGGACACGTCGAAGTCCCACTTGGAGCGCAGGCTCGCACCGAGGCCCACGCTGAGCGCATGACGGCCCTCGATGAAGTTACCGCCCGGACCGGGGGAGACCCCCTTCACGTCATGGCTCCAGGTGAAATGCGGCAGCAGGTTCAGTGCGCCGAGGGCGTTGTCGTACTCGAGCCGGCCGGCGACGACGTAGCCCCAGGAGAACTTGTCGGGAAACGCGTAGCCGGGCTCCACCAGGGTGGGAAACTCCGGATAGCCGCCGAGACTGGGATTGCCGCTCAGGTTCGTGCCCGGGCCGTCGTAGCGCAGACCGCGACCGACCGGCCCACCGTTGAACTCATCCTCGAGGCCCGGGATGTAATCGGCCGCGGCCTCGAACAACAGCACCGCCTGGGAGGCCTTCAGCACGTTGGCGAACACCTGCGTGGCGGTGAGCTGGGCCTGCCAGGTGTTCTTGAGCTCCCAGCCGCGGATGACCTGGCCGAGGCCGAAGGAGCCGAGCTGGTTGCACCCGGTGATAGGAGTCACGCCCTGGATACACACGCCTGGCGAGCTCACCGGCTCGCCGAGCAGCCTCGCGATCCCCGACTCGAAGGGCGTGAGAGATGCGTAGATGAGCTCGACGTCATCGAGCTGCAGCGGCACGTTGTGACGGAACGTGACCTCGCCCTGCAGCGCGGTGCCGGTCTTCTGGATCTGCGTGTTGAAGGACACGCCGAGCATCTTGATGTCCTGCGGGAATTCCTCGAACAGGCCGGCCGTCTTGCCGTACTCGTGGGTCGCGATGTTGCTCGCCTGGTTGTTGACATTGCCGCCCGCGAGCAGGGTGTTGGCGCCGATGGTGGCGTATTGCTGCGCGGTCGCGGCGCTCAGGTTGCCGCCCAGGGCCGCGGCGCGCTGCTGGCCGACGGCGGCCCCGGTAGCGACCGCGGCCGCGAACGGCAGGCCCGCGGCCAGCGCCTGAGCCGCCGCGCCGACGGCGTTGACCGCGCCGAAGGCATTGCCGAAGCCCGCCTGCGAGCCGGTCATCCCGGACACCACCGGCAGGCGGCTGGTGTAGTTCAGGAAGTAGACACCGAGCTGCGTGCCCTGGCTGAAGTTCGGCAGGTAGAGCTTGAAGTCGACGCCGAACTGCCCGGATTGCAGCGGCCTGTGATCGGGCAGGCGGTTCACCGCCTGAAAGTCGCTGATCAGGGCACCGCCCAGCGGACGGAAATCCACGCCCTGGTCGGAAATCGCTCCAAAACCCAGGAATACTCGATTGCCGCCCGGGCCGGCGAAGTCGCTGGTGCTGAAGTACGCCCCGTCGGGCTCGATGATGTCCTCGCGCCAGTCGAACAGGTACAGCAACTGGGTGCTCAGGTTCTTCGACAGCTGCAGATTGAACAGCGCCATCTCATCCGGCAGCAGCGCCTGTTTGAGCTCCGCCCCGGGCACCTGCAGTGCCGTCACGTCGAAGTGGTTGACCTCGTTGAGGCCGCCCGGGATATAGGTGCTCTCGCCCCAGTCCACGACCTGCCGGCCGAGGCGCATCTCCGCGGGCATGGTGCCGAGATTGAAGCGCCAGAACCCAAACGCATCCAGCAGGCGCGTGTAGCTGCCGGCCACGCCCTTGGCGTCATGGGTCAGCTGAATGTGATCGGTGGTGGCGTTCATGACCTCGAAATCGTAGAGGCCGGAGCCACGCAGGAAGACTCCGCCCTGCTCCTTGTAGTTGAGCGCGATCTCGCTGACGCCCGTGAGCGCCTCGCTGAAGGCGGCCTTTTTCCGGTAGTTGAGCTCGCCGTCATCGATGTTGGGGGAGTATCCGCAGCCGCCGTCGGCGATCGCAACGAGACGGCAGTCGAGGCCCGAGACGCGCCAGGCCTCGCCGTAGCCGATCGTGGTGTCCCAGCTGCCGGTCCAGTCTCCGGAGCTGCTCTGGAAGCTGACGGCCTGCGCGCTCGGCCAGCCGCCCGCGGCGAGCACGGCGGCGAGCGCCATGACGGTGAGCCGCGGACCGCGCCCGGTGTGAACTTTCCTCATGTGTTCCCCTGCTTTCCCTAAGGCCTCAAGGACGCGCACGTCGCCACGCCTGCGGGCTCGACGCCCTGAAGTCCGCCGCTGAAGTCCGTCTGAAAGTCTAATTGCCTAGGTCTGCACCACCGTAGAGCTACTCGAAGGCGATCGCGGGCAGATCGAGTGCGATGAGGAAGTATTCGAACAGGTACTGGATGACACGGATCTGATTGTGCAATCGATGATCGCTTTCCAGCAGGTGCAGGGCCGCCCGATACGCCTGCGCGAAGCGCACGCTGTGCTCGAAGGGCACCACCTCGTCGCGCCAGCCGTGCACCACGGCCGCCGGGCAGTCGAGCACGCTGGCGCGCAGCTCGGGCAGGCCCTGCATGTACAGCGCCGGCGCCATGAGGAACACGCCGCGGGCGTGCAGGAGCGACGCCGAGGTGACCGCGACGTAGCCGCCGAGACTCGAGCCGACCAGCACCAGGTCCCCGGTCAACTCCTTGCAGAAATCCACCAGCCTGGCCACGCGTGCCCGCGGCTCATCGATCCCGCGGTAGTCGACCGAGTGCGCCAGGTAGCCTTCGCTGCGCGCCACCTCCGCGAGCGCGGAGATCTTGCGCCCCCAGGGCCCGCTCTCCTGCCCGTGAGAGAACACCACGTGGCGGGAAGCCTCGGGCGCTTGCACGCCAGGCTCAGCGCTGTGAGCGGCACTCATAAGCGCGAATAATGCAGGCAATGGAAACGTTAAGCCAATCATCCCGGCGCCCGCCGGCGCAGGCGGCGGGCTGGCAGTTCTGGGTCGATCGCGGCGGTACGTTTACCGATGTCATCGGTCTGTCGCCCGCCGGCGAGCTGCACGTGCGCAAGGTGCCCTCGGCGAGCGCCGGCGGCGCGGCGGACGACCCAGGCTTGCGCGCGGTGCGCGCGATTCTCGCCGCCGCCGGCGCCGCCCCGCGTGCCGTGGCGGCGGTCAAGGTCGGGACCACCGTCGCGACCAACGCGCTGCTCACGCGCAGCGGCGCGCCGGTGGTGCTGGTGACCAGCGCCGGTTTCGCCGATGCGCTGCGCATCGGTTACCAGAACCGGCCCGACATCTTCGCGCGCGACATCGTGCTGCCCGAGCCCCTGTACGGCACCGTGATCGAGGCGCACGAGCGCATCGATGCGCGCGGCGCGGTGCTGACGCCGCTGGATGGGGTGCGCCTGCGCGCGGACCTCACCCGCGCGCGCCGCGCCGGTGCGCGCGCGGTGGCCATCGTCTTCCTGCATGGCTGGCGCCATCCGCAACACGAGCAAGAGGCAGCAAGCTGCGCACGCTCGCTCGGCTTCGAGGAAGTGTCGGTGTCGCACGAGCTGTCGCCGCTGGTGCGCTACGTCAGCCGCGGCGACACCACGGTCCTCAATGCCTACCTCGCGCCGCCGCTGCGCAGCTACGTCGGCGCGCTGCACGAGCAGCTGCGCGCGCTCGATCCGCAGGTGCGCCTGACGCTCATGCAGAGCAACGGCGGACTGGCGGCGGCGGAGAGCTTCCACGCCATGTCGAGCGTGTTGTCGGGGCCCGCGGGCGGGCTCATCGGCATGCGCTGGGTCGGGGAGCGCCTGGGCTACCCGCGCCTGATCGGCTTCGACATGGGCGGCACGTCCACGGACGTGTCACTGATCGACGGCGAGCTGCCGCAGCGCTTCGAGCACCTCATTGCCGGAGTGCGCCTGACCCAGCCGATGCTGGACGTGCACAGCATCGCCGCGGGCGGCGGTTCGGTGCTGAGCTTCAGGGACGGCCGCTTCGCGGTCGGCCCGGCCTCCGCGGGCGCGGACCCGGGGCCGGTGTGCTATGGGCGCGACGGACCCCTGACACTCACCGACGTGCAGGTGCTGCTCGGGCACCTGCGGCCCGACACCCTGCCCGCGCTCTTCGGGTGCGACGGCCGCTCGCCCATCGATGCCGACGCGGTGGCGCGCCGCTTCGCCGCACTCACCGCCGAGCTCGGCGCGCAGGGCGCGCCCGGCGGCTGCGCCGAGAGGGTCGCCGAATCGTTCCTCGAGGTGGGGGTCGAGTCGATGGCGAACGCCATCCGCCAGGTATCCACCCGTCAGGGGCGCGATGCGGGCGAGTTCACGCTGTTCTGCTTCGGGGGCGCGGCCGGCCAGCACGCCTGCCGCGTCGCGCGCGCCGCCGGCGTGCGGCGCATTCTCGTGCATCCGCTGGCGAGCGTGCTGTCCGCCTTCGGCATCGGCGTGGCGGACCGCCTCGCCGTGCGCCGCGCGAGCCTGCGTCAGCTGCTCGA
>WNER01000242.1_pt1 | contig 12610 bp, 9 predicted proteins | sample 5399921 | NCBI WGS metagenome assembly WNER01 (sample SAMN13153331, study PRJNA577476) | soil metagenome | isolation source: 20 cm grassland meadow soil 5 days after 1st rain plot 5 | place: USA:California | collected 2015-09-21 | reverse complement strand
AGAGACGGCTCCTCTACGCCAACCTGTGACCATGAAAAACGAGCGAACAACGGACACGGCTGTGATAGCCAACGACAAGGATTACCGGAATGGATCAAACGGCCTTGACTCGAATAGCGAGGTCTATTCCGAGAGCGACGGTTCGAATGTAGCTATCGATTCTATTCTCGATGCGATGTACGGACGCCGCATTCGCGCAATGCAGAGCAGGCCTTCAGTCTCGGATCATCAGCCTGGAAACGGCACTCGCGAGGTAACTAGGGAAGGCAACGGTTACTCAACTCTTCCAGCACTTGAGGAGCCCCTGCCCGCAGTTCAACCCGCTCAGGACGAGCCCAAACAGAGCAAGCACGAACAAGAGACCAAGCCAGAGCGGCACGCCAAGCCCGAAAAGAAGAAAAGCCGCAGGCGCGGCCGCTATGTCCGCAGGATTGTCTGGTTGGTTCTGGCGGCTTCGGGAGCCGTGGCGCTGTTTTATGTCCAATGGGAAGCGCAAGCCTCCGGCCCGCTGAACATTCTGCCGGTCCGCAACGCGGACGTCAGGACCGAGATTGATGGACTTGTGGATGAGATCGCCGTGGCGGAAGGCTCTATCATGCACAAAGGTGATTTGGTGGCTCGTTTATCCATCCGCGAGAACAAAGCGGCGCTAGACCAAGCCGGGGGGCAGATTGACCAATTGAAAGCGCAACTTCGCCTGCAAGTGGCCGGGCCCACCGCGGACGAAATCGCAGTGGCAAAGACCGCCGTCGTAAAGGCGAGAGACAGCCTCAACTTTGCGCGCGTCAAGCTGGACGCCACCAAGGAGCTCTTCAAAAACAATCTTGTAGCTCGATTGGAACTCGACACAGCAGAGGACCTCTATGCAACTTCCAGGGATGATCTGACCGATGCCGAAGGCAAATTAAAGGTGCTGTTGAATGGAACCCGGCCGGAGCAAATTGATCAGACCAAGGCGCAGATCTCCAGCTTGCAAGCGCAACAGCATTTCCTGGAGGGGCAGATCAAGCGTGCTGAAGTGCGCAGCCCCGTGGACGGCATTGTGGCCACGCCAGAGCTGGAATTGAAGGAGCTTGTGGGCCAGGTCGTGCAAAAAGGCGCCTTGATCGCAAAGGTCTTTGAACTTAAAAAGACTACCGTGGAAATTGCCGTTCCGGAAAACGAAATACCGGACGTGAAAGTGGGACAAAAAGTCGTGCTCAAAGTGCGCGCTTATCCCAATGAAACTTTCAACGGAGCAGTGACTTCGATCGCGACGAGCGCGTTCGCGCCCTCTTCTTCAGGAGAAACCGCACTTTTGCCTACGCCCCCTCCTTCTAGCAGCAACTCCGCTCCAAAGACGATCCTGGTGACAACTGAGATTGATAACGGGTCGATGTTGCTGAAACCCGGCATGACCGGGCACGCGAAGATTTTCTGCGGGCAGCGCCGCTTGATTGATCTCGTAAACCGCCGGCTGGCCCGCACAGTGAAGGTCCAGTTCTGGTCGTGGTGGTGATATGGAGAGGAGAGGGTATTCCTCATGAAGAAGGAAGTATCCGCGTACGGCGATGACAATCTCGCTAAGCCGCTCGAAAGCGAATGCGAATCGGTTTTTAGTGAACTCCAGATGATGACCGGCGCGGCTGTTTCACAAGCCGGCGCCGACGAATACCTTTATTTAATCGGCCAACCAACCCTTAAGCAGTTCCTTCGCTTTGTCAAGGACCGCGCCGTGAATCCGGAAGGATCAGGACACCTCACGGAAGAGTGGCAAACCGCCAACGCCGTCATGCGAAGGTTGGAAAAAAAGGAAGCCGGTATTGCGAATAACCCCGCGATGGAGCCGGTCAGCCCCGATAGCGAACTGCTCCTGGAGTTTCTGAAGAATCCGCTGGTGCGAAACAGCTTCAACACCGTGCCCACTGAAGTGGCGTACGTCAACCTGAATGAACTGGTGGTCTATCAGCACCACATTGACCTGACCTTCGTCCGTCGACTGGAACAAAACCTGAAGCCATCACTCACCGAAGAGGAGATTTTCCGTTTTTGCTTGCCCAACCAGCGCGCACTGCCGCCCGCGAAATGGTCTCGCATGCACAGCGGCACATACGTGTTTGTGTCTCCTTCCAACGATCTTCGTTTTCTTGGAGTGATGCCGCTGGAGGGAGAGCACATTCAAGGCTATCCGCATCCGGGCAATTTGGTGGGAGTTGTCGGCCTGGCCGTGGGTTTCGGCTCCAACTTTTTGAATGCCATCTACGCGGAAGGACGGCTGATCCTGAACAACGGAAGTCACCGCGCGTACGCCCTGCGCGAATTGGGCATTACTCGTGTGCCGTGCATCGTGCAGCATGTTTCTTGCCGCGAGGAGTTGAACGTTCTCGCGTGCACCGCCGTCACGGATGCTCCCAACTTTTTCCTGAAGGAACCGCGTCCGATGATGCTGAAAGATTATTTTGATCCCCGGCTTCGGAAAATTCTTCCGGTGCACAAGCGAACGCGGCAAGTCACGGTGACATTCGAGATTGATGATGGGTTCTTGCCCGCGCTCTGAGCATCGCGAACAAGAAAAGCAAACACGGACTATTGCGAGGAAGGCGCCCATGGAAAAAATCAATTTATTCGAAGATGCCCTGCCGCCCGCGCTCTTTCGCCGGCTGGGACGCGCCGTGCGCGCCATCGGCACGGAACGGATGGAGAACATGGGAACCTACAGCACCACGTTTTGGTTTCCCGTGGGCACGAAGCCTGCGAACGTGGTGGAGGAGTCCGTCAGTCTCCTGTTCACGCTGGTCCAGCCGGGGCCTGAATGCATCGGGATGGAGTGGTGGCTGGGACGGCTCAAGCGCGGCGAATCACTTCCCTTCCATACCGACCGCGACCGAAGCCTGAGAAAAGAGACGGGGCAGATTGTCCACCCATTGTGGTCAAGCATTCTGTATTTAAACCGCTTCCCTTCCAGCCCGACGATCGTTCTCGAACAAGTGTTGAGCCCTGACGGGAACTCGTGGATACCGCCCAAGGCGGAATGCGGGCAGACGCTTGGCGCGGTCCCGAATCATTATGTTGTGTTTCGTGGCGACCTGCGGCACGGAGTCGTCGCGCAGGACAATGGACGGCCAGGGAATGCTCAAGCGGCGGAAGCAAAGAAAACCGACGAATTGCGTTTGACGCTGCTGGTGAATTACTGGAACCGGCGTCCCTCCCCTCCGAACTGCCGGGACTACGATGGAAGTATTTACCCCGCGCTACAGGAGGGGGTAAGGAAGCACAGTATAAGAAGCATCGCGGGGGAAATCGGCCGCGTAGGGAAAGCAGTTTGAGAGATGAACCATTCAGACCCGAATACAAATCAAGCTCTGGCAGATGGCCATTCCCCTGCCGAATCTTGCGAGCAAGCGGTTCCAGAATCCAAGCATGCTAATACGCCCGCGCTCAGCGCGTGGAAGGAGTGGGACGAATTCTTGGAGCGCCGGCCGGATACCGGCTTCATGCAAACCTCCTGGTGGATCGACTTCCGAAGCACGTACGAGTTCGAACACTTCGGCGCTACCCTGAGGGACGAGAACGGTCTGGCAGGCGGCGCCGTAATCTTGAAGTTTCAACACACGGAAGAGAGCTGCTTTTATTACATCCAAGACGGACCCGTGCTTCCCCCCGATAAAAGCGACGCCGAAGCTGTTTTCGAGGCCGTTCTTGAGGTCATCGAGGAAAGGCGCAAAACGGAGCCCTGCGTGGTCAGCCATTTGCGCATCGAGCCTCGATGGCTGCGCGTGCCTGATTTTGTGCGCGGATTTCGAAGCGTCCCTCCTCTTGCAGACCACTATTTAGAAACGCGAGACACACGCTGCATTGATTTGCGGCCTTGCGAGAGCGCCATCCTGGCGCAGATGAAGCCGAAAGGGCGCTACAACATTGGCGTGGCGAGGAGGCACGGCGTTTCCATTGTGGAAGATACCTCAGAGCGCGGTCTTGCCGATTTTCAGGCTATCTATGAAGAAACGGCTGCCCGCCAGGGAATGGAAGCAAAGCCGCCGGACTATTTTTTACGCTCCTGGCTTTGGCCTGCCCGGACAATCATGCGTCCTTATTCTTCGCGGAATATCAGGGCGAGCGGCTGGCCACTGCTCTGGTCCTGTACTTCGGGCCGCGCGCGACCTATTTTTATGGCGGCTCGCGCACCCTTAATCGTCATGTGATGGCACCGTACCTGATGCATTTCGAGATTATGCTAAAGGCAAAGGCGCGGGGCCATGAACGGTACGACTTATGGGGGATTGCGCCGCCGAACCAACCGGATCACCCGTGGCAAAATTTTTCAGCGTTTAAGGCCAAGTTCGGCGGAGAAGAGGTCCATTTGGTGCCTACTCTCGACCTCGTTTTCGACGCCGGGGCGTACGATCGGTACATGGCGATCGAGAATTCCTTTTGACTCTTAAGGGAATGGGGTAGGCGCCCTAAGGTGGAGTACTGACAAGGCCATTCGACAGGACTCGCCGTTGGCAGAGCATTGCCGTTCGCTGCAGTCTCGCAACAGGCATGCTTCTGTGTCTCAACGCGGTGACAAGAAGAGGGATAGCGGCCTGGCATTTTCAGAAAAAGACGCCAGAAGCCCTGCAAGCCGCAATCCGCTGGGATCCGCGCAACGCACAATACTACGACGCGCTGGCCACGATGCGGCACTTCTACGCGGATACTGACAACCCTGATGAACAAGTAAAGCTTTACCAGCGGGCCGTGAACCTGAGCCCTCAAAACGCTTTGTATTGGGCAGACCTCGGCACTGCTTTCGACTGGGCAGGAAACCGCAGTGAGGCCCTGCGCGCGTTCGAACGCTCCAAAGGGCTCTTTCCCGCTTCGCCTGACGTGAATTGGAAGCTGGCGAATTTCGAGATTCGCAGTGGTAAGACTTTGGAGGGCCTGCGCACGTTGCGCAAGGTTCTTCTCGGAGGCGGAGTGCCACAGCAGGATGTTTTCGCGCTCGCGGAAAGGGCAACGGAAGACAGAAAGACAATTCTTGAAGAAATGGTGCCCAAGGAGACGGCTACCTTAATCGCTTACTTGAACTATCAGGCTGGCAAAGGCGACGCGCTCGCAGCCGAACAGGCATGGAGCAAACTGCTCGCGTTGAGGCTACCCTTCGAGTTGTCTGAAGCGTTTGTCTATCTTGACGCTTTGATCCAAAAGCGGCAGACGGAGCAACTGGCCGAGGCGTGGTCGGCCCTTGCCGATCGATTTCCACAAAAGGTCGGCTCGCTTCGTGTGACTCCCAGTCTCGTGACAAACGGAAGTTTCGAGTCTGACATTTTGAATGGAGGGTTGGACTGGCGTGTCGTGCCAATAGAGGGAGCGACCGTCAGCATTGATTCGCGAGATGCAGTTGACGGCGCGCAGGCCGTACGCATCGAATTTGATGGCACGCGAAACGTTGACTACGGCCATTTGCTTCAGTACGTGCTGGTTCGCCCGAACACACGATATCTGTTCTCCGGCTACATTCGAACCGATGCGATCACCACGGATAGTGGCCCGCGTTTTCAGATTTTTGATGCCTACGACTCAGGAAAAATGTTCGCGGCGACAGAGAATGCTATAGGAACGTCAGGATGGACGGAGCAGCGGCTGGAGTTCAGAACGCCGTTGAATACTCGATTGATAGTTGTCCGGGTCGCGCGTCCGCCAAGCACGAAGTTCGACAACAAAATCCGTGGGACCACGTGGGTCGACAAACTGAGTCTGCGCGCCGAAGAATAGGAAGGAGTCCTGTGTCCGGGCCGCTCGTAACTGCTTGAATAGGCATAATTTAGCGGAGTTTTGATAATGAACCAAGGGTTCACGCAAGAAGCGTCGGCATTCTGTTGCTTGTTTTGCCGCTATTTCCAATGCCTTCAAGTATTTGCCTGATTGAAGGCTACAGAAAAGCAGGGACATAATTCATCCGTTGAGGTTTTGTTGCGACCGCCCTCCTGCAACAACGACGAGGCATGCAGGACAAACTCCAAGGCATTGCAAACACGCCCGCAGTAACAGAACGGCGCGGCTGCCCACGGCTCCGCGTTACCTCGTTAATGTACATAGACATAGGCAGCGTGAACGGAGGGATTGTCACCTCCCTGAGCGAAAATGGGCTGGCTCTAACGGCGGGCGCCACCTTGGGGAACGCCGAGTTCGGGGATGGGCCACTGCGAATGCAAATCCAGTTCCCTGGAACCCCCGAGGCACTTGAGGCAAGCGGGGAGATTGTCTGGACGGGTTCATCAGGAAAAGAAGCGCGCGTCCGCTTTGTTGCCATCGCGGAGAAGGCGCGGGACCAAATCCGCAGGTGGATTTCCGATCAGGCTTACACTAACGGGCTAAGGCCGGAGCCGCCCAAACTCCCTAAAATGCGATTGCCGAATTCCCCGCCCGCGAATACGCGCGGGCCTAGATTTTCTTTCGCAGACGTTGCGAGTTCTCGAGTCGATGCGGAAAGCGAGACAGGACTTGAAGACTCTCCGGAGATAGCTGGAGAGCCCGGTGAGCTTCCTCCTTTGCAAGTAGGAACTGGCACCTTCCGTGACGGGGCCGAAGCAGTCGCGTCGGCCTTTGAAAACCCGGCCTTTGCTGAAAATGGGACAGGAAAGATTCGTTCGCCTGCTAACGAACAGACAGCTCCCGCAACATCGGGCCAGGATCTCCAGCGGCAACCCACTCCCTCCATTCCAGAACGGCGCCAACATGCCCGCCGCCAAATCCTGTTGTTCACTTACGTGGTGCTGGGTGAAGACAATGGCGGCCTTGTTTTCAACCTCGGCGAAGGCGGGTTGGCGCTTACGGCAGCTGCGGCTTTGCGAGAGCATCATTTTGGAAAGATGCGCGTGCGGTTTCCGGATTCGGCGGATTGGTTCGAGACCAGCGGCCGGCTCACCTGGAAAAACGTTTCCGGTAGAGAGGCGGGGATCGAATTTCTAAACCTTCCGGAAGATGCGCGCGCCAGAATCAGAGAGTGGATTTCGCAGGGAGAGCCGACTGGGGATCTTGGCACCAAGGAAGATGAGGGTCGAACAAATCAAATACGAGTGCAGGAATTACCGGGTTTTATGGAACCGGAGGAGTCCTCGACAGAATCCTTCGAAGTCCCCGCGTCTTTTGAAGAACAGCCATTTGAAAATCAGGCCTTTGAAGAACACGGTTTTGAAGATCGAACGAGAACTCCCGCCGCTGCTTCATCCGCATTGTTTAAAACTGGGATTAAAGGAATCTTTGAAAGAGCCTCGCTAAGAAGGCGCGTAGCCAAAATCAAACCGCCTCGGCTCCCCGACCACTCAGCGAGGTTGCGAACTCGCTTCGCCTCTAAGGCTTTGAGCATTGCCGCTGGTGTGGCATTGGCAGTGGGCGGCTGGATGTTCTTGCAGCGGACTTCCTTGAACGAAGCCAGCGGGATTATTGCGCAGAACGTGCCTAGTGCTCAGCCTTCACACGAACTTACACAAGAACCTGACGGTCCTACGCAAACACCTGACGGTGCGAAACCACAAGGCGGCGCAGCCGAGGCAACACCAGACCCTCCCGTTCAACTCAGGGAGAACACAAACGAGGATGCCGCAACACAAACAGGCATCGCGAAACCTTCGGTCCAGCAAATCGAAAGCGGAACCTCTACACTGGATTCCTCAAAAACCGCTGCGGGAAGCGCGAACTCCGGGCCCGAGCGCACATCGAAAGAAAAACCTCATAGCGGCAGAGCCTTAGCACACGTCCCGATTGCAGGTTCGCTTCCGCGCAGTTTGGATCAAGCGCAACGTCCAGCGCCCTCACAACGTGAGCAGCAAACAAAATCACCCCAAACCATTGCATCGGCCTCCGCTCACTCGTCGGAGAACAAACTTTTAGAAAACAAGCTGGCGGAGAGTAAACCTGCTGAAAGCAAGCCCGTGCAAACCGCTCCATCCTTCCCCGCGCAAAACAAAGACCTCAACGCGACGCCGCGTGCACTAAACTCCAATCCCGCTCAACCTGCCGCCGCGCCCCCTGTCGATATGGAGAAAGAAAAACCGTCTATCTCTCCGAAGCAACCTGAGCCTATACTCGCGCGAACACCGGTCGTGACCATCAGCTTCGATCCTTACCCTTCGATCCGCATGCCAAAGACGGAAAAATTGAAGAAATCGCCCCAGGGAAAAAGTTTGCAGATGGGTCGCCTCCTCATGCGCGTTGACCCTGTTTATCCAGACGAAGCCAAGCAACAAGGCGTCGAAGGAACTGCGAGAGTGCACGCCATTTTCAACCGTGACGGCTCAGTGCAAAGCGTGATTTCTGTGAGTGGCCCGCCATTGCTCGTGACTGCCGTAATGAGTGCAGTACGGCAGTGGCGCTATTCACAGACGGTTCTCGGTGGGCAAGCGATGGAAACGGAAGAAGACGTTACCGTTCTATTTCGATTGGCAAATCCCATTACCAAAAACTAGATCAAGCGTTCTATGGCCCCGAAGGGCTCACGGGCGCCTTTCCTCCGTGCCCCAGGACCACCGCCGCCACCCCTGCGCCTCCACCGGCCAAACCGAGGAGAGTCCAACCTTTCTTTCCCTTCAGAGTTCCCGGCACTCCAGAGCCCAGGGACTTCCCGCCGGATTGCTTTTGAACCAGCATTTGTCCGCTAGGGGTAACGCCCACGGCTTGGCCAGCCTCCAGGAGCCGGCCAGCGGTCCCTTCCAGCGAGAGCGTGCTAATGTCTCCGTCCAGACACGTGACAAGGAATGTTCCATCGGCTTGGCGCTCAATCTTCGCGGAGGTGACTCTGGAGCGCACTGCGGGAACCACGACAACGCCTCCCACGCGAACCTTGATACCAGACGGACCGCTGAGGGAATCGATCACCGCCGTGCCCGTCTGTAGTTCGGCCACGAATTGAGGGTCGCCTGCAAGCGACACCTGCGTCTGGGACCCAATCTTCAGCGTGCCATTGCCAGTCATTGTGAACACGGCCGTGCTGTTTTCGCCGGTTCGTACGGTATCGCCTGGGAAAACCGTGGACTCTACTGGAACCGGCTTGTCGTTTACATAGACCTCGCCGGTAGCGCTGAGCGAACCAAGCGGGTACTTCCTTGAATTTTGCGCCTGGTCTTGCGTGGGTGCGGCGCCGCTAGCTGGAGCGGATAAAAAGGAACCTTGCAACCCCATGGTTAGGACAACGGCGAGAATCGTCCTTGCAACACAATTGGCTTTCTGACGCTGGCTTCTAGCAGCAAGGCACACGGAACGCAGTTTCAAACTCAAAAGCCTTATGAATATTTCTCGCCAGACGAACACTTTGCTGTCTCCTTGCGAGAAAGTGCGCAAGCTTCGGATACCCAATTCTGCCCGACGCGGCTGGAGAAAAGCTCTAGGGTGTTTTCCTGCATTTCAAATCCGGACTGCACCTTATCGACGGAATCGCGCTCCTTCCCTAAGCTGACCTCGGGACGTGAACATCGAAAGGTAGCGGGTACCCAACACGCGTGGGACCGTAGGGATCGGGCTGACGGTTCGGGGCAGTGGGGGGATTCGCGGTGTCGATTCCTTCATGGTAACAAGACCTCCTGACCTCTCAAATCGAAATGCGTGCCAGGAAACGGCGCCGGTATTGTCTCTTCCCTTGCCACGTTTCAAATCTAGAGTATTCGGCTTAGCTTCGGAGTTCGGGTTGTGCGACAACGAATGGCAGCAAACCCTTCTTCCCCAGATTGCGCTCCAATCATTCGGCCTTTGCTCCCATGTAATCGGAAACCGCTCGCTGCGGCAGGACGGCATTCCAGACTTGGGTAGGTTAGCTAAGAGGATTCTGGATTTGGCGATATCCTCCGCGGCTTTGCTGGTGCTTTGGCCACTGATGCTTCTGATTGCTATCGCCGTAAAGCTGGAATCGCGCGGCCCGGTCATTTACGCGTCCTTTCGCGTTGGGAAAAACGGCGTTCCCTTTGTTTGTTACAAATTCCGGACGATGGTCCCCGGAGCGAACCGTCTTCGAAGAAAGCTGAATCATCTGAACCAGCGGCGAGGCCCCTTCTTCAAGATTGCCAATGATCCCCGCGTCACGCCGCTAGGCCGATTTCTTCGCAAATACAGCCTGGACGAGTTGCCGCAATTTTGGAATGTCCTCAAGGGCGACATGAGCCTGGTCGGACCGCGCCCTCATCCGCTCGAAGACGTAGAGCAGTACAGCTCAGGACATGAACAGCGCCTGGAAGTAATTCCAGGCATGACCGGCCTGTGGCAGGTGACCGCGCGCGAAAATCCATCGTTCGAAACTTGCATGCTGCTGGACGTCCGCTACATCCGGAATTGGAGCCTCTTGCTCGATTGCAAGATCTTGCTGCGAACCATTCCAGCGGTGCTGGCGGGAGAAGGACAGTAAGTTCGTTCGTCCGAGGTGTGTTCTTGCATTTTGCTCTTCCAGTTCGACGCCACAAGATTCTTCTGCTCCGTCGAATGCAAAATCACTCGGCCCAGAACAGCGATCCGGCTCTCGCCACGCCCGCTGATTCTGCGCAACCCCGGAACCAAGTCTTCGTCGCTCGCCAAAAGCAGACCAAAGGGCGGATTATCAATGGATGGCTGATCCTCACCGTGATATTGGGAGCTGTAATGACTTTGGCCGACGGTCTAACACGCGCTCCCAACCCGTGGATGGAGCTCGCTCCTCCACAGCCTTTGGAATATGAGCCTTACCGAGCGGCCTTTCTGCTGGCCGCCGTCGCGTTTCCCTTGATGTTTGCTTATGCGAAAAAGGCGCGCATCTCCCTGGCTGAAACGCTGTTTCTTTGGTTTGTATTTTGCACCACCGCTTACATGAAAGATTTTTCATACCTTCGCTTGCCCGGCGCCCCTCTCTTCGTCACTGATGTTATCCTGTTCGTTCTACTCTTTTTGATTTACATTTCTCCGCGCCCTCGCAGTTCTCGCCGCCCTCTTCTTTTGGACATCTCCCTGGCGTTTTTTGTTGCGGCTGGTGCGCTTGCCGCTGTCCGCGGTTTCCTGGCGCATCGTGAACCCATCTTAGTGCTGCGGGATTCTGCCCTCATTGGCTATTCACTGTTCCTGGTGGTTGGATATCACCTGCTCGGGAGTTGGCTGGCAATAAGGAGGACGGCAGTTTGGTTCCTTCTTGGCACCTCGTTGAGTGTTCTGAATGGATTTGGCTGGCTGCTTGCTGCTCCCGAACAAAGGCGCCTCATCGCCCCTGGAGTCTATGTCTTGATTTCGCTCCTTGGCGTCGTGGTGATGATGGCGAAACGCCTCATCCGGCCACGCGTAGGCTGGATCCTCGTAGCGCTCTTTTCTCTTGGTCTGCTCCTCGCCAACACGCGGACTCTTTTCGTTTCTCTTGGCGTCCTGGCTTTGCTGGCGTTATTCGTTCCCAAACTCCATCGCGGAGAGATTTTCTCGGCTCGCCTGGTGAAAGTTCTGCCCGCCTTTGCGGCGCTGGCTTGCTTGTTCGCTTTCTTTGTCTTCCATTTGCAGGCCGGCCGAGAGCTCTCAACGCGCGTCGCTGAGGAACTGGCAAGAGGAGTTCTTCACTCCAATGACGACCCCAACTGGCAATTCCGGCTCACTGCCTGGAAAGAGGCTTGGAGGCGCTTCGAAGAATACCCTCCGGCCGGCGAAGGATTCGGAAATCTGTTTAACTTTGAAATTTGGGACAATGATCCCCGCCCTCACAATACCTACCTGACGGTGCTGTACAAGATGGGACTCCTGGGTTTTCTTCCCCTGTTTTCCATTCTCGCCTGTTTCTTCTGGCTTGCCCTGCGCGCCATGAAAAACAATTTGGGCACTAGCGGCGTCCATTTTCTGCAAATTGTAATTCTGGCCCAAGCCTCTTTCTGTATTTGGGGCGAAGCGAATTTCGTCCTGGAGAGCCCTTTCTTGGCCTCCCTCTTTTGGACAGGGATGGGTATGGGTTTTCGTCTGATTCACAAGTTAAACGGCAAAGGGTCATTGCCCATTCTGCTTCATCCTCTTCCCGGTAACAAGAAATTCATTCAGGGAGTCCGCGGGGCGGCGCTGTGATGCATCCGCAACGCCATGAAACCACGAGCACTTTGGAAGCTGCCGCCCGCGCAAACTCTTTTCGAATGACGGCAACCAAGTGGCATCTAGTCCGCATGTTCGAAGCCATGGCGAGACTGGTAAAACCACTGATTCCACCTCTACCGCCTCTGACAAACTCCGCCGAATCACCCGCCCGCATTCTTGTGGTCGAATTCTGGAATTTGGGTGACCTCGCCATGCTCGTGCCTTTTCTGAGCAATCTTCGCAGGGCTTTTCCCAGCGCGAGAATTTCGCTTCTTCTCAACTCCGCCTTCGAGCCTCTTTTGCATGGACAAGGATTAGTGGATGAATTCATTCCCGCGCGCGCTCCTTGGGCTCGCCATTTCCACCGCTGGCGGAAGTACAACCCCTTCTCCTTAGACTGGATTGTGCTCGCGCGTACTATCTTCGCGCTCCGCAAGCGCCAATTCGATTGGGGCTTTGCTGGCCGCGTGGATGTCCGCGACAACTTTTTACTCTGGCTGAGCGGCGCTCGCCGGCGGATTGGCTACGGTTTCGCCGGGGGCGGCGGTTTTCTTACCGACTCAGTCTCGCCCGACCTGACCCGCCCGCATCGTAC
>WNER01001404.1_pt1 | contig 12673 bp, 12 predicted proteins | sample 5399921 | NCBI WGS metagenome assembly WNER01 (sample SAMN13153331, study PRJNA577476) | soil metagenome | isolation source: 20 cm grassland meadow soil 5 days after 1st rain plot 5 | place: USA:California | collected 2015-09-21 | reverse complement strand
GCGCCAATCGCATCACTTGCAGCTTCTTCGCATAGACGAGATGACCAAAATGCAGGGAGTGACCGATGAAGCGATGAAACGTCTTTGTGATTTCCGTCTCAGCTGAGGAATCGACCAGTAACTGCATCACCTGATTCGCAAAATCATAACCGGTGGTTCCGTGCACCAGCCAATCCTTCCGCAGGGGTTCGGCGCCAGTGAGGATTTTTTCCGCGACCATGTAAATGGCGCGTCCATCCTGGGGCAGGGCGATCGCCAGCGCTTTCGCGCAGCGCTGCTGAATTTTCTCGAAATATTCGCGGGGTAAATAAAGGCCATCCGGATGATCGATCCGGAGAGCCGTCACCGCGCGGGTCTGCACCAACTCCAGTAGCAGCCGGTGAACGGCATCAAAGACCTTGGGAAGTTCAACCCGGATCGCCGCGAGATCATTAACATCAAAGAACCGGCGATAATTAATTTCTTCGGCCGCGACTCGCCAAAATGCCAGGCGGTACGACTGCGCGTTCAGCAACTCATCGAGCGCATCGAAGCTGCGCGGGTCTCCCGGTTCTCCGTTGATCCGCGCTAATGCCTTTTCAATTGCGTGCTGTACTTGCGGCGCTTCAGCGCAGCGGCGCTCGAGACGTCGCTTGATGATTTCCTTTTCCCGGATGCGTTCCGCGATGCGCTTCGGATCGGTTTCGGTGCGTTTTGGCAAATATTCGAGCGCGGTCAGAATGCTTTGCACCTCGGCGTAAAACTCTTCGTCCTTATGTTCCGCCAAGTTTTGTAGGGCTATCTCCAGAACGTAACGATAAGTCCCCGGCGCGATCGGCAGTCTGCGATCGCCATAGCGAAGATAAAACGTGCCCTCCTCGAAGTGGACTTGCAGCTCACCGCGCTCGAGAACGCGCCCATATTGGTCGCTCAAGATAGGCAACAGAACTTTGTCGCGCAGGTCCGACTTCAGCGGATGCCAGTCGATATCGAAATAAGGAGCGTATCTCGAACTGGGCCCATTTTCGAGCACATCCATCCACCACTGATTGAGCGGCTCCGCGATGCCGACGTGATTCGGCACGAAATCGAGCACCTGGCCCATCGAGTGCGCGTGCAGTTCCGCAATCCAAGAGTCGTACTCCTCGCGGGAACCGATCGCCACATTGAGTCTGTTGTGATCGGTAATGTCGTAACCGTGCAGACTGTCCGGTCGCGCCTGAAAATAGGGCGAGGCATAAGCATCGCTCACACCCAGCGCGTCCAGATACGGCACGATCTCGCGCGCCTGGGCAAAAGTGAACCAACGATTGAACTGCAACCGGTAGGTCGAGCTAGGGATGCGCGGATGTTCGATAGTCACGCAAGGAAAAATCTTAGATGGAATTTACAGAATAAACAGGATGAGCAGCGGCCAATACAGCGCAGATCGGTGTTGAGATTCAAGTCCGCTCCAGTCTGTTAATTCTGTCGCATCTGCCGTGTTACATCTTTTCCGGGACTTTGATTCCAAGAAGATTCAGCCCGCGCTGCAAAACGCGCCCACTAAGATCGCACAGCGCCAGACGCGAGCTGCGAACTGGTTCGTCTGATTTCAAGACCGGACAGGCTTCGTAAAACGTGTGAAAACTGTTCGCGAGGTCGAACAAATAATTTGCCAGAATGTTCGGGCGAAAATCATTCAGCACCTGCGGGACAATTTCTGCAAATTGGCAGATGCGTTTGGCGAGATTGATTTCGCTAGGATCGCGAAGGATCAACTTCGCGATCTTTGGCGCAGGCTCGCCGGCTTTCCGAAAAATCGAGCGGATTCGCACATACGCGTTCTGCAAATACGGCGCAGTATTCCCCTGCAGTGAAAGCATTCGATCCCAGGAAAACACGTAATCGGTCATCCGATACTGCGACAGATCGGCGTATTTAACCGCGCCAATGCCGATCTTTTGCGCGATGTCGATCTTGTCTGCCTCGCTTAAATCGGGATTTTTCTCCTCAATAATCTTGCGAGCGCGTTTGCACGCTTCATCGAGAAGTTCGCGCAACGGCACGTTTTCCCCCGAGCGCGTTTTCATCAGCTTGCGATCTTCGCCCAGAATGCTGCCATGTCTGATGTGACGAAAATCTGCTTTGTACCCTTCGCGTCGCGCGATTTCAAAAATCTGCCGGAAATGCAAAATTTGGGGCGCACCGGTCACGATCCACACCGTGTCGGCTTTTAAATCGTTGATGCGATAATCGACGGTAGCTATATCGGTTGTCGCATAATTGAAGCCGCCGTCGCGTTTGCGAATGATGCACGGCTTGTCCGCCAGCTGGGGAATGTCGCGAAAAAAAACGCAGACTGCGCCTTCGCTGATTTCCGCGATGCCGGATTTGAGTAAGCGGTCGACGACCGCGGGCAGACGATCGTTATAAAAACTTTCGCCGCACTGGATATCGAAACGAATGTCGAGCAATCTGTAAACGTGGTCGAAATCCTGCATCGAGAACGCGACACACTCGTTCCAGATGTCGATGTTTTCTTTGTCACCGGCTTGCAACTTGACGAGTTCCTGGCGGCACGCTTCGCGGACTTGAGGATCGCTGGTCGCTTTTTCATTCGTCTCCTTGTAGATGCGAACGATCTCGGCGAGTGGATCCCGCTGGAGCGATTGTCGATCCAACAAATTTTTCCAGCCGTAGATCACCATCCCGAACTGTGTCCCCCAATCGCCGATGTGATTGTCCCGAATAACTTCGTGACCGAGAAAGCTTGCGATGCGCGCGAGCGCGTCGCCGAGCACGGTGCTACGGATATGACCGACGTGCATCGGCTTGGCCACATTGGGCGATCCGAAGTCAATCACGATCCTCTTCGTCGATTTTGCATTTGCGACACCAAGGCGTTCGTCTGGCAAAAGGTCGCCTGCTTTTTTTGCGACCGCATCGCTCCGCAGCGTGAAATTGATGAAACCGGCGCCCGCGACGGTGGGCGGTTCGCAAAGATCGCTAATATCAATACCGGCGAGAATCTTCTCGGCAAGAGCTCTCGGATTTTCGCTCCGCTGCTTGCCCAGCACGAGCGCGGCATTCGTCTGATAATCGCCGAAACGCGCGTCTGTTGCCGGCGTCAGTTCGCCTGCAGCCGGTAAGCCAGCGTTTGCCAGAGCATCCGAAAGTTTGTTTGCGAGAAGTGTTTGGAACGTCTCCATGGATTTCCGAAGCCACAGATTCACACATTTTCGTGGCATCGGCATCTTGCCGCTGAAGCTCACGGGCCTGAAGCCCTTGCCACTACACCCTTTGCGAGCGGTCGCGAAAGATCGTTAAGATTTCGTCCGCCGATTTCGCCTCGGCCAAACGCTCACGCGTGGCGCGATCATTCAAAAACTTGGCGATCGAAGCCAGCGTGCGCAGATGCGTCTGAAACTGATTCTTTGGCACGATAAACAGGACAACGAATTTCACCGGCGCATTATCCAGAGCGTCAAACTCAATTCCGTTTGTCGATCTTCCAAATGCCGCCACCACTTCTTCGATCCGGTCGGATGAGCAGTGCGGGATGGCGATCCCGAAGCCGATGCCAGTGCTCATGGTTTCCTCGCGCTGTTTGAGCGACGCCAGAATGCTCTCCCGGTCGGCGGTTTTGACTTTGTCCAATCCAACGAGCAAATCGATCAGCTCAACAATAGCCGGCCAACGCTCCGTCGCCTCCATCTCCGGGACGATTTGCTCGGCGGATAATAAATTGTCCAAGGACATGCAGAAATCCCCGTCGGGAGCGGAAGCTTAGCGGGGGCGGCTAGGTTGACAAGCGGGATTTCCGCCTTGTGCGGCCGGGATTACGAGCTGCGTATTTTGTAGTTCAATCTGCGCGAAAGCAGCCAGCGCACGCCGAACATATCGATGGTGGCACGAAGAGCGCGATTACCCAGGCCATACTTACTTTGGCCGAAGCGACGCGGACGATGATTCACGGGAATTTCCACAAGCCGGTATCCGGCGGCTTTGACAAGCGCAGGGATGAAACGGTGCATGCCTTTGAATGGGACCAACGCGCTCACACATTCCCACCGCATTGCCTTCAGCGTGCAGCCGGTGTCGCGGACGCCATCTTTTGTAAAACGGCTGCGAACGAAATTGGCGATCCGGCTGGTTAGCCGTTTCACCAGCGTGTCTTTGCGCTGAGCGCGATAACCACAAACGAGATCGGCGCCACGATCAATTTCCGCGAGAAGTCGCGGAATGTCGGCAGGGTCATTTTGCAAATCGCCGTCGATGAGAACAGCAGTCGCGCCGCGAGCCGCCTCAAGGCCGGCGTAGATGGCGGCGCTTTGTCCCGTATTTGTTCCGAAACGAATCACTCGGATGTTCGGCCCAGGTACGATTCGCTCGACTGTGCGATCGACCGATCCATCGTCGACAAAAATGATTTCGTGATCAGTTCCACCCAGCGTCGCATTCAATTCCGATTGCAATATCGACATGTTCTCTTCCTCATTAAAAAGCGGAACGATCACGGAGACAGCCGGCGATCTTGTCGTCTCCGTCATAGTGGAAGCGTGTGATAATTTCGGCAAAGAAAAACCTGCCAGATACGCAGCAGCTTGCCGTAACGGCGCACTTCAATTGTGCCAACCGGTTCGGCCGATTGAAACCCGGCCCGGATATTGTGCGGCGCTTGCTCTTTTTCGCCTTCTCGAATAAAGAGCGCGCTGCGCCCAATGAATGGATTAATGCCGTTCTCCTCAGTGTAAACCTCGCCTTCAGGGCGGGGGGCGCCGGGCTTGATCTCGACGAATTCATCGTAGCGCGGCCAGAACGAAAACTGGTTTACCATGTCCTGCGATTCGGTGATGTAAACCGGCGGATGATTCGGACCCTCTGGCCGTTTGTCGCGCAGATAAAATGAAATTTCCGACGCGCGATCGCGTGCATCGGCGATGAGAAATAATTTCTCTCCCAATCTCGCTTCGAGATCGTTGCGCGTCTTTTCGACCGCGCGGGTCGCGCTTTTCCATCCGCGCATTCGGTCGCTCGGATCACTTCGCTGCAATTCGACACCCGCCGTGCGCAACAAATCTGTGTCCAGCGCGATCACGCTCATGATTAAGCCAACCAGTAACGCCGCGCCGGCTCCGAGTCGCAAGATCAAGCTCCTCTCGAGGCGTCCCCACCAGAAATAAATTGCCAGCAAGCCGAACCCCAGGAAGGCGAGTGCGTCCCAGTTCGGCGCGGCACTCTTGTTAATCGACAGGAGAAAGTAAAAAACGAACACCGGCAAACCAAACCACATTAGAAATAGTACTTTGAATTGTTGATTCACCCGCCGCCAGCTTGCGATCACGCCCCAGGCCAGCGCGAGAAACAGGAACGGCGAATAGGCCAAAAAATGCTCGCCGAGAAATGAAATTGCCTCGAGTGGATGGAAGCCAAAGCCCTGTTCAATACCCCCACGCGACCGGAGATGGGTCAGCGTAATCCAGGCGTGCTGCGTGTTCCAGACAATCGGCGGGATCGTGCAAAGAGCAAAGACGCCAAGCAATAAATACAAGCCAGGCCGGGCAAACTCCTGTCGGAGCCGGCGAGCCAGCACAAGCACGAGCATAATCGAAACAAGCTCAAGCGCGTTCGTGTATTTGGAGAGAAATCCAAGGCCAATCAGTAACCCAGTGAGCGGCCAGTGCCACGAAAAGCGCGGACTTCGCTCCAGTGCGAGCCAGAACGTGAACATCGCCGCCAGCCAGAAAAAGACCGATAAGGAATCAATTGTCATGAGGAAGGCGCCGATGTTGAAAATCGGTGTCACATTCAACGCAATGACTACCCATAATCCGGCGGTTGCGCCGAACAATCGGCGGGCAAAATAAAACATGAGCAGGCTCGTGCCTGCTGCCAGAACTGGACTAAAAAAGCGCACACCGAATTCGTTTGCGCCGAAAATTGCAGTGCTCGCGCGCATCGCAAAAGCGATGCCCGGTCCTTTGCTGAAATACGCTGGCGCCAGCCGCTCTGACCACATCCAATAATGGGCTTCGTCGAATTCAAGGTCGGTCGTCGCTAACATCGACAATCGAATCACCGTCAACGCGATGACAAAGAACCAGACCGAGCGCTTCGTGCTCATAAGGTCCGGCGCGAGCTTCCAGCTTCCGAATCTGGACCTGCGAAAGTGGAGAGTCGCCTCTCAGTCGGGATCAAACTCGGATGGCGGGCGTAAACGTCCGGCGCCCATCTTCGCGCGGCTGTTCTCCAAATTAATTCAAACAAACCGAACGAGAGCAAGGCTTCACCAGTCGCCAAAAACAGGGTCGCAATCACGTCGCTCGGCCAATGCGCGCCGAGGTAAATTCTCGAGTAACCAACGGCTGCGACGACGATCCAGTAGACTGAGCCACGTCGCCGATAAAAAAGCGTCAGATATACTGCGACGATCGTGTTGTTCGTGACATGTCCCGATGGAAACGAGGGCCCGGAGCGGTTTCGATCGGATTGATCGGAAAAGCGAATGGCTGGTTTCTTGAACAACGTCATGAATTTCGGTCGCGCCTTTTGCAATTCGACCATTCGCACGTCCTGCACTTGCTTGGGACGACGACGATCAACGGCCGATTTCAATGCGCTTGTAAACAGCTCCCCGATCAGCAAAGACAAGAGCAAGCATACCATGAACTCCCGCGCGTTGAATCCGCCAAAAAAGAGCGCGCTGATGAACAAGTCGAGCGCCGGACTCGTCCATTGTCCGTTAATGAGATGAAAAATCGCCTGGTCCATTCCGGAAGTCTTAAGCTTTAGATTTAAGCTTTAAGTATTCTGCTTCGATCCGCCGTTTAAAATCTAACACTTAACCCTTAAAACTTGTCTTCGATGCGAAAAATAATCCTCCTCTATTTCGTCTCCGCGCTCTCGATCTACAGCGCCCCTGTTCCGTCAGCGAATGAAATTCTGGCGTCGGTTCGAATGATCGAGGCGCAACAGCAAATCGATCTCCAAGGTCAGCTCCGCGAAAACGATAGCGTTATTCCGTTTCGTCTTATCCAAAACGGCCCACTGATTCGCTATTCATTCACTAATCCTGACGAAGTTTTACAATTGCGCCTCGGGCAAAACAGTTCTCGCCTCGATCTCGTCACTGACACAGGAACGGAAAAATTTGCGGCAGGGAAGCTCAGTCAAAAAATCCGCGGCACCAGCCTTACCTACGAGGATCTCGCGTTCAAATTTCTCTACTGGCAAAGCGCACGAATTCTGGGCGAAGAAAACGTCCGCACTCGCAACTGCTGGAAGCTGCAATTGCGTGCGCCTTCCCGCGAGTCCCAGTATTCCAATGTTCTCTTGTGGATCGACAAGACGAGCGGGGCGCTAATGCGGATGGAGGGCTACGATTGGAACGCCCAGCTCGTTAAGAGGTTTGAAGCAGTCTCGGCGCAAAAGATCGACAATCGCTGGTTCCTGAAACAAATGCGGATCGAGGAATTGCAGCCCGGCACGAATCACGCGCAAGCGCGCACTTATCTCGAAATCAAAAAATAGCTCGCAGGCGGTTCGTCCGAACCGCCTCAGGTTTAGTTCACACCGGTGCAAAAGCGATTGAGGTCAATTGCCCCTACCCTTCTCCGCGGGCGGCCTGTACGATTTGAGCAAAGCTGCGTGGGTCTAGGCTGGCGCCACCGACGAGGGCGCCATCGATGTCTGGCTGGCCCATTAGTTCGCGCGCATTATCTGGTTTAACACTGCCGCCGTATTGAATGCGCACACGCTCGGCCGTCGTATCATCAGCGATCGTGCGCAACCGGTGACGAATAAACGTGTGTGCTTCCTGCGCTTGATCCGGCGTGGCGTTACGACCCGTGCCGATTGCCCAAACCGGCTCATACGCGATCACGGTTTCTTGCAATTCCTTCGCGGTCAGACCGGCGAGGCTGCCGCGCACTTGGATCGACAAGATTTTTTCGACGTTGCCTCTGTCGCGTTGCTCAAGCGTTTCGCCCACGCACACGATTGGGCGCAAGCTTGCTTCGTGCGCGGCGCGCACTTTACGGTTTACAATTTCGTCAGTCTCACCAAACAGGCTCCGGCGTTCGCTGTGCCCAAGCACCACGTAATGCACAAATAAATCGCGCAGCAGCGCCGCGCTGATCTCCCCTGTGAAGGCGCCGCTCCGCTCCCAATGCATGTTTTGCGCACCGACCTTGACGTTTTGAGCAGCGCCAAGCGCTTCCGTTACCTTTGCGATTGCGGTGAAGGGCGGAACGATCACGACTTCAATATCGGTGATATCGCCCAGCTCAAGAAGGAGCGACTCGACAAATCGCGCAGACTCCGCCTGAGTCATGTTCATCTTCCAATTGGCTGCGACGATTTTTTTGCGCATTATTTTTTGTTCGTTAACGCGGCGACGCCGGGTAATTCCTTGCCTTCAAGCAATTCCAGCGAAGCGCCACCGCCGGTAGAAATGAATGTCATCTTATCGGCAAGCCCAGCCTGTTTTACCGCAGTAACGGAATCGCCGCCGCCGATGATGGTCGTCGCTCCCGATTGGGCCAGCGCTTCGGCGATCGCGGCAGTTCCTTCCGCAAAATCGGGAATTTCAAAAATGCCGACCGGGCCATTCCATAGAATCGTTTCCGCTTTCGCAATTTCCTCCTGGTAAAGCGCAATCGTCGCGGCGCCGATATCAACCGCTTGCCACCCGTCGCTGATCCCGTGTTGTGCCGAGAGCCGGCTTGTGTTTCGAATAGGCACACCGGCGCGAATCTCCTCCGCTTCCAACGCGTCAATTGGAAGCAAAAATTTCACACTCGAGGATTTCACGCGCCAGATCCACCTTGTCCGACTCGATGCGGCTCGCTCCGACAGGGATCCCCTGAGCTTTGAGAAAGGTGTTCGCCATCGCGCCGCCGATCAAAATTGTGTCGGCTTTCTCCATGAGCGCTTTCAAAACGTCGATCTTGTCGGAAACCTTCGATCCGCCCAAAACGACCACGAACGGCTTGGCCGGTTTGTCGAGCCCCTCGCGTAAATGTTTCAGCTCTTTTTCCATCAGGAGACCCATGGCCGATTTCGCTACGAATTTTGTGATGCTCGCTGTCGATGCATGCGCACGGTGTGCCGTGCCAAAGGCGTCGTTCACATAAACATCGCCGAGTTTCGCGAGTGCTTCGGCAAATTTCGGATCATTCGCTTCCTCTTCTGGCTGGAACCGGACGTTCTCAAGCAAAGCGACATCGCCGTTCTCCATGTGGTTAATGACTTTTTCCGGAACGTCCCCGATCGTGTCGTGGCTGAAAATAACCGGCTGACGTATGAGCGCGTGTAAATAATCGCCGACCGGGCGAAGTGAATATTTGTCGACCCGCTTCCCTTTCGGCCGACCAAAGTGCGACATCAAAATCGTCTTGGCACCGTGTTCACGCAGGTAATTGATAGTTGGGAGGCTCTCACGAATACGCGTGTCATCAGTGATGCGGATCTTGCCGCCGCGCGCCTCGACCGGCACATTAAAATCGACTCGGACCAGAACGCGTTTCCCGCGGACATCAAGATCACGCAGAGCAAGCTTCGCCATGGTTGATTCAGGTCAATCGGTACCTCTGAGCACGAGCACTGGCGCCAGCGCCTATTTCGAAATCAGTTCCAGCATTTCCACGCAACGACTGCTGTATCCCCACTCGTTGTCGTACCAGCCGACGATCTTCACGAAGCGATTGCCGAGCATAAGCGTGAGCTTGCTGTCAAAAATGCATGAGTGCGGATTACCGATGATGTCTTGCGAAACGAGCGGTTCCTCGCTGTATTCGACCACGGCTTTGTAGTTTTTGTCCGACGCGGCTTCTTTGAAGGCGGCATTGACGGCATCCACGGTCGCGTCCTTTTCGAGCACAGCGGTCAAATCCGTCACCGAACCATCCGGCGTCGGCACGCGATAAGCGCCGCCATTCAATTTGCCTTTTAGCTCCGGGATGACCTCGCCGATCGCCTTTGCTGCCCCGGTAGTGGATGGAATAATGCTCATCGCGGCTGCGCGCGCCCGCCTCAGATCATCATGCGGAAAATCGAGAATGCGCTGATCGTTCGTGTAGCTGTGAATGGTGCTCATGAAACCGTGCGCGATGCCAAATTTGTCGTGCAAAACCTTCGCCATAGGCGCGAGACAATTGGTTGTGCAACTCGCGTTTGAAACGATCACGTGTTTCCCGGGATCAAAGAGATCGTCGTTCACGCCGATGCAAATCGTCACATCCGGATTTTTTGCAGGCGCGCTGATTAGTACCCTTTTCGCGCCGGCTTTGCTCAAGTGCAGCTCGGCTTTATCGCGGCTCGTGAAAAACCCGGTCGACTCGAGCACAACATCGACATCTAATTTTTTCCACGGCAAGCTCGCCGGGTCGCGTTCCTTCAAAATTTTAATTTTGTGCCCGCGGACGATAATGTTTTCATCATCGTAACCGATTTCGCCGTTGAATTTGCCATGCACCGAGTCCCATTTCAGTAAATGGGCCAGGGTCTTCGTGTCCGTGAGATCGTTGATTGCGCGCACACGCTCGACTTGTTTTTGCGTCATGGCGCGAAGCACGTTGCGCCCGATACGACCGAATCCGTTAATAGCGTAATTTGCCATAGAAGGAAAAGTTGAAGAGTTGAATCGTTAAACCGTTAAGCACCGAACATCAAACATCAAAGAATCGAACATTGCTTTTGTCGATGAGGAGTTACGCCCCGCTCGTCAGTATCATATTGTCAGTCTTGTGCGCGCAAGCGGCATGGACCGCAGCGCCCACTTCTTCACGAATGAAAACGATTCTCGTACTGGGCGACAGTCTTTCAGAGGGGTTTCAGCTCAAATCGACCGAAGCGTATCCCCTTTTGCTCGCAGACAAGTTGCGCGCCGCCGGCTTTGACTTTCGAGTGACCAACGCCAGCGCAAGCGGCGGCACCACCGAGGGCGGCCTGCAACGGCTTCACTCCCACTTAAAGCGCAAGATAGACATCTTCATCCTCGAGCTTGGAATCAACGACGCTTTTCGTGGAGTGCCGGTCGATCAAATCCAAAGCAATCTGCAGGAGATTATCGATGACGTGAAAACGCGAAATCCGAGTGTGCGCGTCGTGATCGCGGGAATGCAGCTACCAAATTATGGAGCTGACGATTATGTGTCCGCCTTTGGAGAAATGTTCAACAGGCTCGCGACAAAAAACGGCGCTGCATTGGTTCCTTATCTCCTCGATGGTGTGGCAGGCAATCCGTCGCTAAATTTGCCGGACGGCATTCACCCAAATGCCGCCGGCCAAAAAATTCTTGCCGAAAACGTCTGGCGTGTGCTCGAACCAGTCGCACGCGAGACAGCCGCGGAGGCGTCCTCGCGCGTTAGATAAAGAAACGATGGACCCTGCAAGACCAAATGATCCGGATCCGAGCGATCCTTTTAGTCCGGAACGCGCCGATCACGCGATCTTCGAAACAATCGAGATAGCGACGGAAGGCGAAGATTGCGACGAATGCGTGCGCAAACTGCGCGCGCCGCTCATGAAAGTCAAAGGAGTGAAGAACGTCAAAGTCGACCTCGGCCATGAGCGTGTCGTCGTCACATTCGACGCGCGCAAAACGCACCCGCCCGATCTGCACGACGCGATTCTGAAAAGCGGCTACAAGCCAGGACGATTCGCGGAAGAATAATGCGCTATACCGCGGGTTGCTGTTGGGTGAGGCAGTGAAACGTCCCCAAACCCCAGATTAATTCCCGGCCGTCGATCCCGGTCACGCGACGATCGGGGAAAAGCTTTCGCAAGACCGATAATGCGCCTTCGTCGTTTGGATCGGCAAAAGTTGGAAAGAGAACGCAGGAATTCGCGATATAAAAGTTCGCGTAGCTCGCAGGCAGGCGCTGACCTTCGCGCACAATCTTTTTCGGCATCGGCAAAGTGATAATTTCGATCTCGCCCTGCTCGAATTTCATCTGGCGCAAGCGCCTAAGATTTTCCTGGAGCGGTTCGTAGTTTTCGTCGTGGCGATTTTCTTCGACGACTGTGACGACGGTATGCTCCGAAACGAAACGCGCGAGATCGTCGATATGACCGTCAGTGTCGTCGCCTTCGATTCCTTCAGCCAGCCAGAGAATTTCCTGGATGCCGAAATAATCGCGGAGGCGTTGCTCGATTTCGGCGCGGCCTAAACTTGGATTGCGATTCGGATTTAGCCGCCTTCTAAAATCATTCGGGGATAAAAAACTGGGACATCGAGAAATTGTGCCGCGCGTGTCGGCACAACTTCATCGAGATCACACGGCGGATACTTGCCGCCCCAGGCGTTGTAATCCCAATCGACAATCGCGAGGCGCGGATCGGTACTGCGCGTGAGAAAAATCGGCCCGTGATCGCGGCACCACGGCTCGTTCGTTGGAATCCGATAAAACGTGATGCGTTCCATCGATAATCGATCCAAGACTGCGCGGGCTTCGGCTTCATGTGCGCCGTTGCAAACATTGATGCAAACCCGCTCCGATTTGATGAGCGCTTCGACCATTGCGCGCAAAGCCGGGAGAACGCGATCAAACGAATCAGGGAAACTGCTTCCTTCCCGTCGGGGCCAGGAGAGCCAAGTAGCGGCATGCGGTTCCCATTCCGCCGGCATGCGGTACCGGAGCGCGGCCGGAGTTTTCAGAAGTGCAGCCATTGAACGGCAAACGTTCAACAGCCTGCCCTGAGCGCAAGCTGA
>WNER01000353.1_pt1 | contig 12675 bp, 9 predicted proteins | sample 5399921 | NCBI WGS metagenome assembly WNER01 (sample SAMN13153331, study PRJNA577476) | soil metagenome | isolation source: 20 cm grassland meadow soil 5 days after 1st rain plot 5 | place: USA:California | collected 2015-09-21 | reverse complement strand
ACCCATTCTTCGGATCCGTCATGAGAGCGCGAGAATTGATTGAAGATGCAAGCATCTGAGCGCACTTCGCTTTATCCTTCGTTCGGACATTACAGTTCGTAAAAAAGGCCCCCATCTTTGCTCCTTACTTTGGCTGACCTTTTGTGCGCTGACCTTGTTCAAATGTTAGAACGGCGAAGAGTCAAAATCTTGCAGTTTGTTCCGGGGCCAATCCTTGGAGTAAACGGGCCTGAATAACTTCTTAAGAACGAAGAAGTTAGAACAGGCCAGGGATGTCGTGGCAAGATACTCCGATGCGGATTCGCGAAGCGGTTGCTGAACGAGACGGGGATGCGATTTGGACGATCTTGGAACCTGTCGTCCGCGCGGGCGAAACCTATCCATTGCCACGGGACATGGATCGACAAACCGCACTGGCCTACTGGTTTTCGTGTGGCCATGAGGTTTTTATCGCAGAAAACGGGAATGAAATTACCGGCACCTACTTCCTAAAGGCCAATCAGAAAGGCGGCGGAGGGCATGTTGCGAATTGTGGTTATATGACCGCCCTTCACGCGACGGGCCAAGGCGTGGGACGAGCCATGTGCGAGCATTCGCTGGAGCGTGCGCGGGAGCGGGGTTTTCGCGCCATGCAATTCAATTTCGTGGTCAGCACGAACGAGCGGGCCGTCCGGCTATGGCAGTGTTTCGGTTTCGAGATCGTTGGCCGCCTTCCTCGCGTTTTCGAGCATCCGAGGCTTGGCTTCGTCGATGCGTATGTCATGTACCGCGAACTCTGAGCCGTTTGCGCTCCTGAGCGCGCCTGTGCTACACATGCTGCATGCCAGATTTCGCCGCTCCTGTGGAAAGACTCATCGATGAATTGAAACATCTTCCCGGCATCGGCCAGAAGACGGCGCAGCGCCTGGCGTTTTTTCTCTTGCGGGCCGCGCCGGAAGATGCCCTGGCCCTTGCCGACGCCATTCGTGATGCGAAGGAAAAGATTCGCCAATGCTCGACGTGCCACAACATCACGGACACCGATCCCTGCCTCTTCTGCGTCGGCCCCACACGCAACAAGAAAACGATTTGTGTGGTCGAAGAAGCGCATAACATCCTGGCGATCGAAAAAACTCGGACTTACACCGGTATGTATCACGTTCTGGGCGGTTCGCTTTCGCCGCTCTCCGGGCGCGGGCCGGATCAGCTTCACATCAAGTCGCTGATAGAACGCTTGAAGGGTGGTTCGGTCGAGGAAATCATCATTGCCACGAATCCCACCGCAGAAGGCGAGGCGACTGCCGTTTATCTCTCGAAGCTCCTTAAGCCGTTGGGGGTACGCGTAACTCGCATTGGCGTGGGCATCCCCGTAGGCGCGGACCTGGAATACGCCGACGAAGTCACTATGCTAAAAGCGATGGAAGGGCGCCGGGACCTGTAGTGACAAAGAGGCGAGACATGCTTCGATTTACCAGCGGCAAGAGTTTGGCGAGGCAATAGACAACTCGACTTACTACTCTTAGTAGTTCCAGAACGCCCTAGGAAATTTACCAGATAAGGTATAAAGTCCACGTTGAACGTGGATGTCCCCACACCCGAGACTTAGGAGCCCGGGGCTGCCGGGAGGTGCGCTATATGCCGAGCCTGGCGCACTACATGGCACAGTACGACCACGAGCACGGATCTACTTCGAACAAGGTGTTGCACGCCATCGGCATCCCCATGATTTTTGCGGGGATTATTCTTCTGTTGTTTATGAAGTGGATTTGGGGCGGGGGATTTTTCTTCGGGGGGTGGGTGCTTTTGTTTCTCGGACACCGGATGGAAGGCAATCATCCGGCATTTTTTCAGGGACCGATTTACTTGCTCGTTGGGCCAATCTGGGTCGCTAGAGAAGTTTGGATGTTTCTCTTGGGAACAAACCGCAGGCGGACCTCAGACGGTACCACGCGAAGCACCGCCGGGAAGTAGTCGGCGGGCCTTTGCACTTGCGAAGTCAGAAACACTGAGGGAAGACGGCGGTTTGTATGAACGACGCAGGCGGCAATTTTGCCGATGAGACAGTTGAAATGGCTTCGGAGCCGGGAGCCAATCCGAATGCGGAATTGAGAAAACGCCGCAGCACGCGGATCGTGCAAGCGGTTCCCCTTGTGGTGACCGGTGTGGATGCGCTCGGGCGGCCGTTCGTGGAGCGCACTTCTTCCCTGATCCTCAACTGCCACGGCTGCCGGTATCAATCGAAGCACTACGTCCTGAAGAACATGTGGGTAACGCTGGAGGTTCCTCACGCGGAAACCGGACAACCGCCAAGAGGTGTACGCGGCCGGGTGGCGTGGATTCAGAGGCCCAGGACGGTTCGGCAACTCTTTCAAGTGGCGCTGGAGTTGGAGGTTTCCGGAAACGTCTGGGGCATTGCGTTCCCGCCCGAAGATTGGTTTGCATTTCCCGAAGGCGTGCAGGTTCCTCCAGTTTTGGACGGGGCACCCGAGCCACCGCCCCTGCCGCCTACGACTACAAGCCCTGCGCCGGGGGCCGAAGTTCCGGTTCCTGTGAGCGAAGCCGAGATTCTCCCCGGAAACATAAACGACAATTTGCGAGTATTCCCTTCCCCCACGAGCGCCACTGATGCTTCGCTCCAGTTGGCGCGCCAAGTGGCCAGGCTTGTCGCCGACGCACGGCAACAAATTCAGGCCGCCGCGCAGGAAGCAGCCTCGCAAGCGGTATCCGCCGAGCGGCGCCTCTCTTTTGATCAATGGGAGCAGAAATTTGCTGCGGGACGCGTGGAAATCGGAAATGAAACCGCGCGCGCTCTCGAAAAGATCCTACTGGAAACCGACAACCATGCGCGAGAAGCGAATGCCGCGGCCGCCGAAGCGCTGCGTACGGACTTGCCTCGCTGGCTTGCGCCGCAACTCGAGCAGCTAACGCGCGATCTCACGGAAAAGCTCTTGCGGGAAGCTCTGGCGCAACGCAGCGAGCAGACACAGCAACTTGACGCAGCCACGGACTCCCTTAAGGCCACTTGCAAGCAAGCGGAGGAAACTGCGGCCCGGCTGAAGATTCATGCGGGGCAGGCGGAAGCGCAAATTGCTGCGCGAATGGAATCCGTGGCGCGCGCGTTTGAGGAAACCAGAAAGCAGCACGAAGCTGCCATTAGCGCTCAAAGCGTGGCGTTCGATAGCAAAGCCGCTGAAGTTCAGCAGCAAGTGACCTCTGCCCTGGAATCCACGCAAACCTCCTGGCAGGGGCAAGTCTTCAAAGAACTGGAAACCGCCCACGGGCAATTGCGCGAACGTCTGGAAAATACGCTTGCGGAGGCGCAGGACCGCGCCGCGGGCGGATTGAACGAGCACATGCGCTCGTTGCTCACTCAGCTTCAGGAAGATACAGCGCGGCACGCTGCCTTTCTCCGCGACTCCGCGGGAGCCGCGACCACCGAATGGGAGCAACGCCTCACTGCGGCGAGCGGTGCGCTGAAAGAACAGGCGCAAAAAGCAGAGTCTCTATTGGCGCACGCGGGAGAAACGAATCAGCGCTTCGAACAACTTTCCACCGAACTTCAGGACGCTCTCGCCAAGTTCCATGCGCAAACGGCCGAAACGATGAGCCAGCGCCGCAGCGAACTCCGTCGCGAGGCGGAATCTCTGGGCGAACAGGTCAATGCGAGAATTCGATCAGCCTTCGAAGAGGCCGCTAACAATGCGATGAGGCAATTCGAACGGCAAACTCAGGAAATCGTGCAACCGCACATTGCGCGCACCGAGGAGGCGATTCAGCGTCTTGCGGGCGGCCGCTCGCTGGCCGACGCAGCGTTGACGTTGCAGCAGGACCGCATCCGCGCTACCGCCGATGAAGCGTTCGCCGAGTCCCTGGCGCACTTCCGCGAAAACCTCGGCAGCGTCGAGCAAATCCTGCGCGAATCTTCGCAGTCCATCACGGGCCACTCGCTGGCAGAACTGGAAGGAAAAGTCAGCGACTTGAAACATCAAGTGGTGGACGAACTCCATAAGGCCGCGGAATGGTACGAAAAGAAAGCCCAGACGCAAATTCAAAATTATTCGGAAAAAGCCGTCGAGCAGACCGCAAGCCAACAAAGGGACAAAGCGCGAGAAGTCTCCGGCGTGTTTGCCACGGAGCTCGATCATTCCAGCCGCAGCTTCCTCCACCACACACAGACGCAGATGAACGACGTGGCGCGCGACTCTTTCGAACGCGCCCGTTCCCTTTTCGCCGAAGCGGCCGATACGACGGCCGCCGCATTCATTGATGAAATCCAGCGCACCGCCCGGCAAGAACTTGGCGGATACAATGACGAGCTGAAGCGCTCCACAGCTCAAGAACGGATCGAGCTTGGGCAGCAGATCAATTCCGAGCAGGAAGCCTTTCTGAAACGCTTTCAGGAATCTCTCGGGGCAGCCCTGCAAACACGCGTCGCCGAAGCGCAAAAGACTGTGACGGAGGGTTTCGCTCCCCTGCTGGAGCAATGGAAAACCATAACCGATGCGCACCAGCAGGAAATGAAGCGCGTGTACGACCGAATCGGGGAGCAAGCCGCTGAGCACCACAAGACTCGGCTCGAAGGCGTTTCCAATCAGTGGCTGCTAGCCACGGTCGCGTCGCTTGATCACCAGTCTCGCGAGATGATTGCCGGTGTTGCTGCGGCGGCTGAAGAGAAGCTGCGCGCCGCCTGCTCGCAAGTCTTCGAGGGCGTGGGCGATTCCCTGCGGCAACGGCTCGGCGAAATCGCCAAAAACTTCACTCCACCAACAGAACCGCCTTCGCCACTGGCCAAGAGCGCGAAGTCCGGGACCTAGAATCCGCACCTTCCATTCGCAGCAACGGTAGTAGGCATCGCACTACCCGATTCGCTACTTCTGCGTGAGCCCGATATAATCCAGGAGATTCAATCGCTATGGCCAATCATGCTTATTTGCGTGTCTGGACGCGCGACTTTTCTCTGGAAACGATGATCCCCGAGTTTGCGCGTTTCCTGACAACTGCGCCTCTTTCTCCTTCTCGCGAAACTTTCGACGAATTGGTTGTCCAGGCCGTCGACCCTGGCGAAACTCCCATCGCCGAATGGGATTTGCGCCCTTCGCAAGCAGGCGCAGCGGAGGTCGCTGCCATGGCCGCTCAGCATCTCAATCCCGATACGGCCTACATTGCCAGTGCAACCTGGGACCTATGGACCTTCGACATGGATGCCCTGAAATGGCAACGAAAGCCACAACCGTTGGAATTGGTTTGCCACGGGCCGGCCTACGACGATGGAATTGCCGCCTCCGCGGGACATTTTCAAGCGGATTTGGGTTTCGAGCACTTCTTCACCGGACATGCAGGTCTCCTTCTTCCAAATACTGCTTCCAACTTCGATTCTCCAAGTTCCGCCAATTCTTTCGAGCATCCTGTCGAGCACACCTTCCGCCAATGGATGGCCGCCAGCAACAACCTGAAGGAATATCACGCCAAGACACGCGAAAACATCCAAGAATTGTTCAATTGGGTGGACGCCATCGAGCGGGCTCTGCCCGTTGAACGCTCGGAGTTATGGTCGGAAGGTGAAGAGAATATGGAAGCGCGACTGGACGGGATTCTCGCCCAACGTTAGGCGGCTTCTCGATGGCAATTCGAGCCTGCAGAGTCCTTCCAAAGTAGCGCCACCAGCAGTTAGAATTGTGTGATTGATGCCGGGTTCGGCGTATCCGGAAGTGCCGCCGAGGTTGCCAATCTCCGCACTCCGGGGAAAGAGGGGAGGCTTGATCCGATCGTCGGATCGCGATCCCAAGGTTGGGATGGAAAAGACCTTATCAAGTGTCTGTACAGGTGCTAACGGGAGGCGGCCCGCGCCGTCCTTCCTAGAGAGGATAGCCGGTGCCGGGACGGTCCGAGCAGGAAAAATCCTGCTGCATTTGTGCTTGAGTTTTGCGCCCATGAGTATCCTCTTGGGCGGCTGCGGTACGGAAGCGCCGAAACCTGCGGCACAGGCGGAAGAAAAGCCTGCTGAGTCGGCCGTCCCCGACGAAATTCAATCCGCGGCGGACTCCCTGCTCGGAAAAGAAACGCAAGTGTTGCTATTCGGGGATCTGGCGAAAAGCGGCAAGCAGGAATTCCTCGCAGCTAACGTCGTGCCGAAAACGCCTACGAACAATTTGCCGGGCACTATCATCACGCGCGCGGTAGTCGTCGAAAATTCCGACGGGAAGTGGTCGGAAGTCCTGCGCTGCGATGAGCATCTGAAGAACCAGAAGGGTTTTCTCGGCTTGACGCCCCTGACATCCGTAACCGGCTGGCGGCTGCAATACGAACAAAACGGCGACAAGGGTTTGTCGCTTTACTTCACGCCGCTGAAGGGTGTCACCGATTCGCACGTGCTGCCCATCGGTGTGCGCTGGAATCCTCAGACGAAGCGCTACCAGTCGCTTGACCGCACTTACGAACACTTCCTCCTTGAGTCCGCCTCCATCGAAACTGCGAGGTCCAGGCTGCGATGAGTCAGGCAACGACCCGCGCAAACGCGCCGGTATCCAACGCCGGGCAGGAACCACCCCCAAGCAAAGACTTGCGCGGGTTGATGCCCTATCTTCGCCGGTACACCTGGAGCATTGTCTTCGGGCTGGTGACGGTGTTTCTGATGGGGATTGTGACCAACGCGCTGCCACTCGCCACAGGCGTGATGACGGACACGCTTGCAGGCAGCCCCGCTCCGTTTGAGCACGCGGGCGGCAAGGGAGCCGCAATCGCCGCAGTTCCTCGCGTGTCGGCGCTGAGCCGTGCGATACCGTACTACGCTCCAAACAGCAGGCGTACGCTCGGGATCTACTGCCTCATCGTCGTACTTTGCGTCGCCATCAAGGGAGTGCTTTCGTTCTCCGGGCGCTGGATTCTGATTAGCGTGTCGCGCGACATTGAGTACGACATTCGCAGCGACCTGCTGAAGCGTCTGCTGGCCCTGGAGCCGGAATTCTACGTCCGCAACCGTACAGGCGAATTAATGTCCCGCGCCACCAACGACCTCAACTCCGTTCGCATGGTGCTCGGGCCCGGGATTATGTACAGCGCCACGACCATCGTCACCATGATTATGGCCATCCTGGTCATGGTTACGCTGTCGCCTTCGCTCACGCTTTGGGTGTTGCTCCCCGCTCCGATTGTCGCCGTTGCCGTGTGGTTCTTTGGCAAGACCATTCACGAACTCTACGAAACCATTCAAGCCGCCCTTGCTACGCTCACCGCGCGCGTACAGGAAAACCTTTCCGGAGTTCGCATTGTGCGGGCCTATGCTCAGGAACAAGCGGAAATGCGCGCGTTTGACGAGCCCAATCGCGAGTACGTCTCGCGCAACATCAGCCTCATCCGCACCTGGAGCATGTTCATGCCTTCGCTTCAGGCCCTGGTCGGCACGAGTTTCCTAATTGTCCTTTGGCAGGGCGGCCACCAGCTTCTTCGCGGCCAGATCACGCTTGGCGCGCTGATTGCCTTCTTTTTCTATCTGAACCAGCTCGTATGGCCCATGATTGCGCTCGGTTGGGTGACCAATATTTTTCAGCGTGGCGCCGCTTCCATGGGCCGCTTGAATTTCATTTTGACGTCGAAACCCGGTATCGACGATCGCTCTGCAATCCTCCCGAAAGATGCCACACCGCAAGGCGAAATCGAGTTTCGCAATCTGACCTTCATCTACCCAACCACGCTTTCCGGCGTTAACGGTTCCAATGGCTCCGGCTCCAATGGCGGTGGCCCGCACACCGTTCTTTCCGACATCAACCTCAAAATCCCTGCCGGCTCTACTCTCGCCATCGTCGGGCCAACGGGTTGCGGCAAAACAACGCTCGCCGCTCTCGTCGCTCGCCTTTGGGAAGCGCCGGAAGGAACCGTTTTGATTGATGGTCGGCCGATTCAACATTGGCCGCTCGAAGCGCTTCGCCGCGCCATCGGCTACGTTCCGCAAGACACCTATCTTTTTAGCGAAACGGTGGGTGGAAACATCGCGTTTGGCTTGCCCGATTACAATCCAGAACGCGCATGCGAAGCGGCGGAGATTGCCAGCCTCCATGGCGACATTCAGGATTTTGCCGCTGGCTACGAAACCGCGGTTGGCGAACGCGGCATCACCCTTTCCGGCGGACAGAAACAGCGCGCGGCGATCGCCCGCGCCATCGTACGGGACCCGCGCATCCTGATTCTGGACGACGCGCTTTCCAACGTGGACACGCAAACCGAGGAAAAAATACTTTCCGGCTTGCGTGGCGTGATGCGAGGACGCACCACCATTTTGATTTCGCACCGCACGTCCACGGTGCAGAACGCCGACCAGATCGTGGTTCTACGCGATGGCCGCATCATCGAACGCGGCACGCACGACGAACTACTCGAACGCGGCGGCTATTATGCGGACTTGTACCACAAGCAGTTGCTCGAGGAAGAACTCGAAAACGCATGAGCACACAGCACGAAGAAGAGGCCCTAGGCAAGGCGTACGACTCGCGCTTGATGCGGCGGCTTTTGCAATACATGAAGCCGTACCGCTGGCGCGTGGTGCTGGCGCTTGCGTTGGTAGCCGTCGTCACGCCGCTTGAGCTCGCTCCTCCCGCCATTTTCCAGAAAGCCATCGATAACAACTTCGTTCCGGCGATGGATCACAAGATTGCTGAATCCAGCGCTTGGACCGGAATTATTTGGCTTAGTTTGATTTATTTGGCGGTTCTGGCCTTCGATTTTCTCGCCCAATACATCCAGATTCGCATCATGCAGCGCGTTGGCCAGCAAACCATGTACGACATGCGCCGCGAGATATTCGGCCACTTGCAGCGCCTGCCCATGAGCTATTTCGATCGCAACCCGGTCGGCCGCCTGGTGACTCGCGTCACGACGGACGTCGACGCCCTCAACGACCTTTTCGCCGCCGGCGTGGTCACCATGATCAACGACTTCTTCCTCCTCGTGGTGATGGCCGCTTTGCTTTTCAAGCTCGATCGCCGCCTGGCTCTCGACACGCTTGCCATCCTGCCGGGCATCCTGATCGTCACGCTGATTTTTCGCAAATATGTTCGCGACGCCAATCGCCGCATCCGCACCGCCATCGCGCGCATCAACGCCTTCCTTCAGGAATACATTTCGGGCATGAGCGTGGTGCAGCTCTTCAACCGCGAGCGCAAGGCGATGGACGACTTTTCCAAGCGTAATCGCGACAATATGCTTGCCTGGCGCGATGCCATTCTCGCCTATGCGCTCTTCTACCCCGCCGTGGAATTCTTGAGCTTCGCTACGATCGCGCTCATCTACTGGTCCGGCGGCAATCGCACCCTGCACGGGGCGATTACGCTCGGCGTCCTCACCGAGTTCACCATGTACGCGCAGCGTTTCTTCCGGCCCATTCAGGATCTCAGCGAAAAATTCAACATCCTGCAGTCTGCGATGGCCGCTTCCGAGCGCATTTTCAAGCTTTTGGATGAGCCGGTCACGATTCAATCGGACCCGAACGCGGCCCCCCTCATCCAGCCACGCGGGGAAATCGAGTTTCGCAGCGTCTGGTTCAGCTACCGCAGCGTACCTGAGCCCGCCGACGAAGACTGGGTTCTTCGCGACGTCTCTTTCCGCGTCGAGCCCGGTCAAACCTTCGCTATTGTGGGCCACACGGGAGCCGGCAAGACCACGCTGATTTCCCTGCTCCTCCGCTTCTATGACATTCAGCGCGGCCAAATCCTTCTCGATGGCAAAGACATTCGCACCATCGAACTGCAAGACTTGCGCCGCCAATTTGGCATCGTGCTGCAGGATCCATTTCTTTTCACTGGAACGATCGAAACCAATGTCCGCCTTGGCACCCAGAACATCGAGAACGCAGCGGTCGAGCGCGCACTCGAAGAAGTTGGTCTGGGCGAATTCATCCGGTCGCTTTCGAATGGCTCCGCTACCAGCGTCAACGAGCGCGGCTCCACGCTTTCCGTCGGCCAGCGCCAGCTCATCAATTTTGCGCGCGCTTTGGCACACAATCCGCGCTTCCTCATTCTCGACGAAGCCACTTCCAGTGTTGACACCAAGACGGAACTGCAAATCCGCGAAGCGCTGAGCCGCTTGCTCTCGGGCCGTACCGCGCTGGTGATTGCTCACCGCCTCAGCACCATTCAGCACGCAGATCGCATCCTCGTGTTCCACAAGGGCCGCCTGCGCGAGCAAGGCGCTCACCAGGAGCTTCTGGCTCAACGCGGTATCTACTTCCGCCTGTATCAGCTCCAATACAAAGAGCAGGAGCTGCATCTCCCCCTCGAAGCTCGTGGGGCAGCAGAGCCGCCCGCGGTCCGGGCGAGCGACTGAGCGCGTTCCTCGCCGCACATGCCTCCTATTTCGCTTCTTCTCTCCGCCGGCGAAGCTTCCGGGGACATGTACGCCGCGCGGCTGGCCACGGCTCTGAAGCAGCGCCTGGACGTCGCCATCTTCGGCATGGGCGGACCGCAAATGCGCGCTGCCGGCGTGGAGATCATCACCGATTATTCTGAAGTTTCTGTCGTGGGCATTACCGAAGTCTTGAAGCGTTTGCCATCTCTCGTTCGCGCCATGCGCCATCTTGTTGACGAAGCGCAACGTCGCAAGCCGCCGCTGGCCATCCTTACGGATTTTCCTGGCTTTCACCTTCGGCTCGCGCGCAAGCTGCGCCCCAAAGGCATTCGAAACGTCTATTACATCTGCCCGCAATTCTGGGCCTGGCGCCCCTGGCGCGTGAATCTGGTTCGCCGCCGCTTTGCGGAGGCTCTCTGCATTTTTCCCTTTGAAGAAAAGTTCTACGCCGACGCGGGCGTTCCGGTGACGTTCATCGGCCACCCACTGGTCGGCAATGTCCAGGCCACGCTGACGCGGGAATTTTTTTGCAGGAAATATGGTTTACAAGAGTCACGGAGAATCATCACAGTTCTGCCGGGCAGCCGGCGAGGAGAGATTTCGCATCATCTCCCGGTTCTCGTCGAGGGACTCCGTGAAATCCGCGAACACATCCCCGGCCCTCCGCAGATTGTCGTCGCCGTGGCTCCAGGTCTGGATGCGGCGCGGCTTCAGAAAAGCTTTCCAGCCGACTGGGGCGCCCGCTTCATCGCTAATGATACCTACAACGCACTCGGCGCCGCCGACCTTGCCATAGTCTCCAGCGGCACGGCCACGGTCGAAACCGCCCTTCTCGGCAAGCCCATGATTGTCGTCTATCGCCTTTCGCCGCTGACCGCACTCCTTGCAAAACCGCTTGTACGAACGAAATTCTTCAGCATGGTCAATCTCATCGCCGGCCATGCCATCGTCCCGGAATTGATCCAGGACGATTTCACCCCGCGGCGTCTTGCCTCTGAAGCAGAATCGCTGCTTTCAGGCTCACGAGGTGGCAATCCACGCGTCTCACAAATGAAACGCGGCCTGGAGGAGGTGCGAAAGCTCCTTGGCCCTCCGGGAGCTGTCGAACGCGCTGCGGATGAAATCGCCCGGCTGCTAACCGCCCAAAGCAACGCAAAGTGAGTCCTCTGCTATCCTAATAGGTGTACATTGATTGGGGATATGCATCACATGGAAAGGGGTCCGATGGCCCGCAGTCGAGGAATTGCCCGCAATACCGCTTTGTCCGCGCTTATCTTTTTATCCGCGGCTGCCGCGTCGATTCATGCGCAGGCGACGCGTCCCGTTAATTTTCTCGCCACGCACTACGACGTTTCTGCCACGCTAGACGCCATCGGCCAGTCTCTTTCCGCCACCGCCAAAATCGATCTCACCGCCACGGAAGCCTCGAGCAACGTGCGCGTTGAGCTTCATCCCAACCTGGTTGTCAAGGAAGTCAAGGGCCCTGAGGGCAAGCCGCTCACCTTTGAACGAGACAATCAAAACCCTCTCTTCGTTAACGTTCAGCTTCTCACGCCCGTGGCTACCAACGGTCACGTCACGCTCTCTTTCACTTACTCCGGCTTGCTTTTCAATGAAGAAAACAGCCCCGTCCCCGGCGTGCGTGCTGCCTCCATCACTAAAGACGGCGCGTATCTGCTCTTGCCCGCGCGCTGGTTCCCCCTTACCAATTACCCTTCGAATCGCTACACAGCCACGTTTCGCCTGAACGTTCCTGAAACTTTCGCGGTCGCGGGCTCCGGCAAGGCTGCCGCCCCCGCGCCAGTGCCTGGAAAGAACGCCGTCGAGGGTGGCCGGCTTCTCTATACGTTCGAATGCAACCGGCCCGCCCAGCATGGCACGTTTGTCGCCGGTAACCTGCAGCTCAATCCCAGGCAAGCGGAAGGCATCAGTGTCAATGTCTACGCTCAGCGCAACCAATCCGCCAACGCCCAGGAATTTGCCGCCGACGTCGCCCGCGCCGCCGTCGCTTTCTCCGATATGTTCGGCCCCATTCCTAACCCCGCGTTCACGCTGATTCAGTTGCCCGAAGGCACGCTGCGCGAATTTGCCGCTCCCGGCGTTCTCTTGCTCAGCCAGCGGATGTGGGATCCCAAAGCCAGCGACCGCGCCATCGCCCATCTCGTCGCCTCGCAATGGTGGGGAGTGCAAGTCGCCCCCGCCACTCCCAATGACGTCTGGATCAGCGACGGTCTTGCACGCTACTGCGAAGCGCTCTACGCCGAGCAAACCAATGGCAAGGAAGCTGGCCTCCGCGCCATCGACGAATTTGCCGTCGGCGCCCTAATGTACGAGGATGCCGCGCCCGTCGGTCAAGCCGGC
>WNER01000240.1_pt1 | contig 12680 bp, 9 predicted proteins | sample 5399921 | NCBI WGS metagenome assembly WNER01 (sample SAMN13153331, study PRJNA577476) | soil metagenome | isolation source: 20 cm grassland meadow soil 5 days after 1st rain plot 5 | place: USA:California | collected 2015-09-21 | reverse complement strand
GAACGAAGTCACCGCAAAAAACACCAGCAGGACGGCCATGGCCACTGCCACGCCAACGAGCCAGCGAGACACGTCGCGCGTCCAGGCGCGAAACGCGGCGTTGAGCCAGGCCAGCGCGAGAACGGCAAACACCGCGCCGACAAATTCGTGAAAAAGCTGGCGCAGGACGCGCCACAGGCGTCGGAACCCCTGGGGTTGTGAACTGGCCGGCGCGCTCGCGCTCGTAGACATGACAGCATCTTAGCGCAAAGCGAAAGCGAGTTCTAAGTTGTAAGTTTTAAGTTGTAGGTTTCAAGAAAAACGCGTTGGACCTATTTGGAGTCGATTCCTGGAATCCCGGTGTCGTCCGCTAGTTTCGCCGTGTCGAGGCGTCGATTTGGTGCGGTTCCCAGGATCGCGCGTCGCTAACTCAATGGTCGCCTATTTGATTACGCGCGGTTGCGTAGGACTCTCAGCTAGACCTCCGTAGGAAGAAGGGCTGTGGACAAATTGGAGACAACGGTGCGAAGGTCTCTTGTATCAAACTTTGCGTGGGCCTAAAATAGCAATTGAAGTACGGGAGAACCCTCCTTGCAACTCGATGATCATTTGAAAAACCTTCTCCGCGAGCTGGGACACGCCATCAATGACACAGTATCCGAATCCGATCGCATCACGGGCGCAATAGCCGGAGTGCGCGCGCACGGGTACGATATTGTGCTGAAATTGGACGCCACCATCGGGCTTGCGAAGCGCGACGGAGCGGCGGCGGAAGATGCGAAACTCACGACGCTGGACAAGCGGTTCCTGGAGTCGCTGCGCATCCAGGTGGACCAGGAATCCATGACGGAGGAAACGGAAAAGAAGCCGGTGGCGCGATTGACGATGACGCCGCAGGACGTGCGATTTTTGAAGTCGTTGCGGATTGCCACGGACGACGGCGAATGAGGCATCTCCCCAAAATCGCCGCGCTCGGGTTGCCAATGCTGCTGGCAGCGGGAGTTTTTTCTTCACCTGCAGCGGCGCAAGTGCCGGTTGTGGTGCCCGTAGTGGTAGACACTGCCGTGCCGATCATCGTAAACGCGGTGAAGCCGAAGCCCAAACTAAACGGGATTGTGAAATTGGAAGGCTTCGTGATGAACGCGAACATCGCGCAAATCTCCGTGCGCGCGAAGGGAAACGACATGTCCATCCAAACGTTTTCCCTTTCGCAGGAAGCCTCGGCAAAAATGCAGCAGATCGTGGACAAGGGCGGCTTCCAGTACGGCGACAGAGTGACGATTTATTACAAACCCGCCACGATGCAGGCCATGAAGTTCAAAGGGAAACCCTCGAAGCCGATTTGATTCTTATTGTGAAGCGGCTCATGTTGCGCCTCCCCGCGGTTGCCGGACGCTTTTATCCTTCCGATCCGAAAGAACTCAGTTTTCTCGTTCGCAATTATTCGCAGGCTGACGCACAGCGGCAGGCCATTCCCGCGAAGGCGTCCCTTGTGCCGCACGCGGGTTACATGTACTCCGGTCACGTGGCGGGAGCGGTTTTTGCGCGCCTCGAGCTGCCGAAGAAAATCATCGTCCTCGGCGTGCGGCACTATCCGCGCGGAGAGCCGGCGGCCATTCTTTCAAGCGGTGCCTGGCGGACGCCGCTGGGAGATGCTCCGATCGATGAAGGGCTCGCGGGCGCGATACGGCGGGAGTGTCCTTTGTTGTGCGAGGACAGCGTGGCGCACAGCACGGAACATTCTCTGGAGGTGCAGGTGCCGTTTCTGCAGGCGCTCGCCCCGGGATTTTCGTTTGTGCCGGTAGCCCTGGGGACCGTGCAATTCGAATCGCTGGTGAGCCTCGGCGAAGGGATGGCGCACGTCCTCCGTAATGCAAAAGAAGACGTGCTGTTGCTCACGACCTCGGATTTGAACCATTATGAAGATGACGCGACCACGCGGGTGAAGGATCGCAAAGCTATCGACCGGCTTCTGGCGCTCGACGCGCGTGGGCTTTTCGACACTTGCCGCAACGAAGAGATTTCCATGTGCGGCCTGGGGCCGGCAGTGGTCATGCTCACTGCGTTGAATGCGCTAGGCGCAAAGAAAGCAGAATTAGTGGAATACGCCACGTCGGCAGACGTTTCCGGAGACCACAGCCAGGTGGTCGGCTACGCTGGAATGATTTTTTTTTGAAGAGCGCGACGCAGCTGAGTCTTTAAGCAAAGAAAACGACTCTCGGGCCTAGGCTGAGAGTCGTTTCTGTTTCTGGATGCAAATGTTCGTTTAGTGCGGGCGGCCGCCGGAAGAGGCGCGCGGCGCGGGTGCGGGCGCTGGAGCCGGTGCGGAGTGCGTGGAACCGCCGCCACTTGCGCTGCCGGAGGAACGTGATCCGCCCCAACTTCCGCCAGAAGCCCCACCACCGACAGAGCTGCGTTCGCCGCCTCCCGAATAACGGGGGACAGGCGGCGGAACGCTATTTCGCGGCGGTGCGACGCTCCTCGGTGGCGTGACCGTGCGCGCGGGAGGAGCTGCGGCCACGGTTGCGTTGCCGTCGCGGTTCGCTCTGCCTGCGGCGGGGACCTTTTCGCTTTCCCTGCGGGCCACTTTCTCGCTGGACGCTGCTGCCGAGTTGTTATTCGAGTTTATGAAGCGATGTTCCTTGGGATCGTAAACAATCGAAGAATCCTTGCCGGTCGAAACGACGCGAGCGCTTCCGCTGCTTTCAAGAACGGTTCTGGAAACGCGAACGGGAGGCGCCGTGGGTGTAAGAGCGTTGTTAAAAGCTTCTTTGGGAGCGGATTTCAGCCTTCCCCATTTCTCTCCCGGCGAAAAAGCGATCACGCGGCGCCCACTCAGATCGCTGGAGGCCCCGGCGGAGAGAATTCCGTGCTCGAGGTTCCGAGGAGTCTTGCCCTTGGCGTCGAGCGGATGCATGGGGACGAAACCTATGTTCCCCTTGTTGTGAACGAACACCGCGGTCACCGGATGATAGATCGGCCGGGGCGGATGAACTCGCGGTGGGAATCGCCTGATGGGAACGCCCGCGCCAGGAAAGTAGCCGTAAACGATCGGCGGAGAGTAAAACCAGCCCCCGCAGCCTGAGTCAAAGAGCCATCCGCCGTAATGATACGGAGCCCAACCCCAAGGCTGGAAGCTCGCAAAAGTCCAGCCGAAAGCAGGGTCCCAAATCCACTGCCCATCGGTGAAGGGCGACCAGCTATAGCCTACGCCGAAGGGCCGCCAGCCGAAGCCGTATCCTCCGCAATTAGACCAAGAACCGTAGGAGTAGAGACTGCCGAATCCCGCTGCATAGTAGGGGGAATTCGTGTATTGCATGGTGGCCGCGGTGGCGGTGGAAACCGTATCGATCTGCCCGGAAACCCAATGATCGAATTCGTCCTGTTCCGGAACGCGGCCGATGCTCACGGACGATTCGTCGCCGGCTTTCATAGAGAGCAACTGCCCTTTTGCAAGAGGCGTGGTCTCGTCCTGATGCAATACATTGATGTGGCCAGAAACTGCCTCGACCGAGCTGCCGTCGTCAAAATTATCGAGGCGGAACGTGGCGCGGCTTCCGGCCTCAACGGTGAAATCACCGCCAGTGACGCTGAAATAATCGCCGCTCACGGGATTTACGTGGAAGGAAGCGCTGCCTTGCCGCAAGACCAGGCGCGTTATCAGAGCGCCGTCCTTCAGCGAAAGATCATAAAACTCAAGAACTGTGTTTTCTTTTAAGAAGGCCAGCGTGCCGTTCTCGAATTCCACTTCCGCGCGGCCATTGTCGGTGGCCAGAACGTAGCCTTGACGAATGGGAAGGTTCAATTGCGCGGCATCCCAGTTGGCTTTGGAATCCGTCAGCGGGTCGCGGTGCGTTTCTGTGGCAAAACGCACATCGCCGCTCACTAAGCTGAGGCGGATGATGCGGGCGTGGCTCGCGTCAGCGGAAGCGGACGGCACACCAAAAAAGAGCGGCACCAAGAGAATCAGCAAAAGGGAAGGAAGAAATTTGCGGGAAGTCATAATTCACCCCCTCACGGGGAAGCTCTCTAAACCATTAGACGGCCAGGAAACAGGGCCGGTTGCATGCTCCAGCCCCTAAGACGATAGTCTCGCCGGGGGTTGCTGCCGTCAAGCATCAATAGGAGACGCCCGACGCAAGACTCGACTTGAATAAACCCGGCGATCACCGAGCTATGCATTTTGCGTATTCAGAATTTCGTTTGCACGATTCTTGACACTCTCGTAGTGAAACGTTAGTTTCAAACGGGGCATGTCCAGTTCGTCCGCAGTGTGCCTAGAGAGTCGCACCCTTTTATGGAAAGGGCGCCTCAGGTCCTTAGGGTTTGCTTACCATTGCGGAGCGGCGGAGTCCCATCGCCAGGGGGTGTTATGCCAAGTGTTTCTCAAGTGTTATCAGCAACTGCTTTAGTTGTGACGGTCCTGTTGGTCGGCCAAGTCGCCTACGGTCAAGGCGGGGCCACGGGCGCGATCACCGGAAGCGTCGTGGATGCAAGCGGCGGTTCAGTAGCTGGGGCGGAAGTCCAAATCATCGATACACGCACGGACGTGGTAGTGCGGAAACTACCCACGGGATCTGACGGCTCGTTTGTTGTGCCGCTGCTGCCGCCGGGCACTTACTCGGTAGTGGTCAATAAGTCGGGATTTTCTCAAGCCAAGGCCGACGGAATCGAAGTGCGCGTGACGGAAACCACAAGAGTAACCATCACGCTGAAACCAGGCGCCGTCAGCGAAAGAGTCGAGATTTCGGCGCAAGTGACGACCGTTGAAACCACCAACGCCACAACGGGCCAGTCGCTTGGAACGGAAACGGTCCGCGAGCTTCCGCTGGCGACGCAGAACTATCAGCAATTGCTGACGCTTTCCACTGGTGCGCAGAGCGAGCTCAACGCTTCAGCGCAACTCGGCCGGGGAAATGTTCGCGTCATTGTCAACGGTCAACGTGAGGACAACAATAACTATCTTATCGAAGGAATCAGCGCCACAGATTACAACGTAGCCCAGTCAACGAATGTTCCCCTGCCCAATCCCGATGTGATCCAGGAGTTTAAAGTCCAGACTTCGTTGTATGACGCGAGCCAGGGACGCAACGGAGGGGGCAACGTCAACGCGATTTTGAGGTCCGGAACCAAAGAGCTTCACAGTGACGTGTACGAGTATTTCCGCAACGACATTTTGAACGCGAACGAGTTCTTCCTCAACGCCGCCGGTCAGAAACGCCCGCCAGTAAAACAGAATATTTTTGGCGGCAGCTTGGGAGGACCTGCGGGAACTGAGAAATACGGCTTCTTTTTTGTCAACTATCAAGGCACGCGCCAGCGCAGCGCTCTCTCGCCCGGGACGCAAATTAACAACCCTGGGTTCCCGATTCTGCCATCGAATCGCACTTCCCCGACCTTCGCCTCGGATTTGGCCGCGTTGTTCAGCACTCCCGCGACACTTCCGACACTGGCGAATCCTGCGGGCTGCCCGGCGGTTCCTATTTCCATCGATCCGGTTATGCTTTCGTTGCTGCAGTTTAAGAGCAATCAATTCAACGACCCGGGCGGATATTTGATCCCTTCACTTCCCGGTACGCCCGGCGTCGCGGTTAATCCGGACACGTGCTCCGTCAGCGTCAATACCGCGCCTTTCCTCGTCAGCAAGCCGGGAAAATATACCGATAATCAGTTCACCACGAATTGGGATCGGGAATTTGCCGGCGGCCGCGACAAAATCTCCACCCGTTTCTTCTTTTCCAACGCCGAGTCCTTTCTGCCTTTTGGCGCTGGTGGGCTGCAAGCTTCTCTAGGCGGGACTCTGGCCAGCAGCATCAGCGCGACCGATCTGGATTTTCCTTACGATCTGCCGGTAGCGGCCAGGTTCTTCACTGTCAGCGAAACGCATCTCTTCTCGCCAACCCTGGTGAACGACTTCCGGTTTGGCTTCGTGCGCATCAATAACAGCCTGTTGAATATTCCGCCTGTGACGGCTGCGGGTGTAGGCATCAATCGACCTACGAACAATGTGACCCAGTCCATTTACAAATTCACTCTCGGCAGCTCCGGGTTTCAGATCGGGCCCACTCCGCCTGCAGACCAATTCCAAACCCAGAACAACTTCAACTTTGTGGATACCGTAAGCTGGGTGAAGGACAAGCATGTATTCCGCTTCGGCGGGGAGTTTACGCGAGTCAACTTGGACAAGCTCTTTCCGCAAGTCTTCAATGGGCAACTCTTTTTCGTCAATTCCCCCGGCGCTCCCGGCACACTTTTGACGCCAAGCGTCGGCGGCATCACCGATTTCCAAAAATTGCTGAATGGTCAGGTAGACTTCAGCTTTGGTGGTGGCGGCGTCTACAATCACGAATACCGTGCAAACGACTTTGCCTACTTCGTCCAAGATGATTGGAAAATCCGGCATGATTTGACATTGAATCTGGGATTGCGCGTGGAAGAACTGGGAGCCTTTCACGACAACAAGTGCCACATCGGCAATCTCGACGCTGATCTCGCCAACTCCGGCCAATATCCGTTCATCTATGGCCATTGCGTCAGTGGTCTTGGTGTCTCAGGTCTGACTGCAACCGGCAGCAACACCACTTTCAAGAATGACTACACGACGGGCCTGGGGCCGCGCATCGGCCTTGCCTACGACCTATTCGGCCGCCATACCACCACTGTTCGCGCGGGATACGGAATCTATTTTGTTCGCGAGGACGTCGGCACGGCGGACCAACTCAGTTTTCAAGCGCCTTTCTTGCCGGTAGCTTTCGGCGGAGGCGGCCCCGGAAGCTTCGCAAATTTCTTTCTGACGGGCAACAATGCCTTGCCCCAAGCAGGCGTACTCGACCCGAACTTCATACCCTGTCTTGGAGTGTTTCAGGGTTTCCCCAATGGCGACACGACAGTCTTTCCGAACTACGGCTGCGCCAGCGGAAGCCCTGGCGTTTTGCCCTCTCAATTTCTCTTCGGCTTGGCGGAGCCACGCCAATTTGTTGCGCCGAACACGCAGCAGTGGAACCTGACCGTACAGCGCGCCCTCGGCAAACAATGGCTCCTGGAGGTCGGGTACGTCGGCACGCACGCTGTGCACCTGCGTGAGACGCGCACAAATATCCAGGCACGTTTGGCAAGTCCCACTAATCCCGTCGTGCTTACAGGCGCGAACTGCGACGGAAGCATAGTTGGGCCGAATGCCTCCTGCTCGGTGACAATCAGCACGGAAGGGAATGGCCCGGCTCGCTCAAACAATGCGGGCATCAACGGCTACAACGGCATGCAGGTTTTCGCCGACGACGCTTACTCTCACTACCATTCGCTGCAAACCACCGTTTCCAGGCGTTGGGCCGCTGGCTATTTCCAGGCAGCGTATACCTGGTCCAAATCAACGGACGCCACTTCCAGCGGAAACACCGCGCTCAACACTGCCTTTAACGACGAATCGAGCCTCGCTGCTTCCCGCGGTCTCTCGGACTTCGACCGCAAGCACCGGTTCGTGGTCAGTTACCGCTACGATTTGCCGTTTTACAAAGATGAAACCGGATGGAAAGGAGCAGCGCTCAGCGGCTGGGCTTTGAGCGGCATCACCATCTTCCAATCGGGAACGCCTTTCTCGGTGACGGATTCCGCAGCGGGGACAGCGTTTCTTGGGCCCGGCCTTACTCCTCTCACTCTTGGGGGCCAACTCGCCCCAGGCGGTTCCCTTGCCGCTGGCCTCACAAGCGGGAGTATTCACGATCGCGTGAATAACGGTTACCTGAACCCCGCGAACTTCACAGCGGCTCCTCCCGTGCCGGCATCGGCTGGAGGCGATGGCACAGTAACTTTCTTCGGCAATCTCGGCCGGAACATCTACCGCGGCCCGCACCAGCAGAATTGGGACTTTTCGCTCATCAAGAATTTCAAGCTGGCGGAGAAGCAGTCCCTGCGCTTTACGACGGACTTCTTCAACATCTGGAATCACACAAACTTCGCGAATCCCGCGATCAATGATGTGGAGAACCCAGGAGCGTTTGGGAGAATCTTTTCGACCGTGGGTACGCCACGGTTGATTCAGTTTTCGCTGCGCTACGCGTTTTAGCTAGGCGGCGAACCAAATTGTCTTTGGGCCAAGGGGCGCATAAGAATGCGTCTCTTGGCATTTCGCTTTAAGATTCCACTCGAGGACATGGCGCAAAACTCACCTCTGGGTTCCTAACCGTGCGAGGAGTGATACCATCTTTTTCGGGTGGCACCGATGACCCGTATTGCATCCCGCGTTTCGCAACTGAACGGAGAAGGCGCGCTGGCCGTGTACTCGCGGGCAAAACAACTCGAGCGCGCTGGGCGTTCGGTGATTCACCTGGAGCTGGGTGAGCCGGACTTTCATCCTGCTGCACCCACGGTAGATTCCTTGCGCAACGCCGTGGCGGCGGGACGCGACCGTTACTGCGCCACGCGCGGATTGCCCGCGTTGCGGGAAGCCATCGCGGCGTATTTGAAGCGCACGCGGCGGCTGGACGTTGCAGCAGAGCAAGTTCTCGTCGCTCCCGGATGCAAAATGGCGCTTTCGCTGGCGATGATGGCGCTTATTGAACCAGGGGATGAAGTGCTCTTTCCCGATCCGGGATTTCCGATTTATCCCTCGTTCACGCGCGGCCTGGGCGCGACCGCTGTGCCGTTTGGCCTGGAAGAAAAAAACCAGCTTCAGCCGGATTTGGACGAAATCGCCGCGAAGATCACGTCGCGCACCAGCGTCATTATTTTTAACTCACCGAACAATCCTACGGGAACTGTGTTTAGCGCCAGGGCGCTTGAAAAAATCGCCGAGCTGGCACGGAAGCACGACCTCTGGGTCATTTCCGACGAAATTTACGCGCGCATTCTTTTTGCCGGCGAGTACCAATCCATCCGGGGGCTCCCCGGAATGGCCGAGCGCACGGTGATTATCGACGGCTTTTCCAAGAGTTTTGCGATGACCGGCTGGCGGCTGGGCTACGCCGTCGCGCCCGTTCATGTGATTGACGCCATGGATTTGCTGGTGCTGAACACCTTTACTTGCACAGCGGAGTTCACGCAGATGGGGGCGATCGAAGCGCTGCGCGACTCTACGGGCGCCGTCGAAGCCATGGTGGAGGAGTATCGCAAGCGGCGAGAACTTTTCGTCGCTGGGTTGAACCGCATTCCCGGATTCCGGTGCCAGGCCCCACAAGGGGCTTTTTACGCGTGGGTCAATATCGAAGAGACGGGGCTATCCGCGGAGGAAGTACAGGCGATTTTGCTCGAAGAGGGCGGAGTAGCAGGAATCGCGGGCGCGGCGTTTGGCCCCGGCGGAAAGAACTATTTGCGATTCTCGCTGGTGAGCGCACGGAATCTGCTCGAAGACGCGCTGGAACGCATGCAGCGAGTTTCCCTGCATTGGCGCGCAGCCGTTTCTCAGCAGTAGAAACTCTCAGGGCCAGAATAAGAAACGTTCGAAGGATGCCGATGAATCCATGGATTCGAACGACTGCGATTCCTCTCGCGATGATTTGCGCCGCAGCGGTGGCGCATGCGCAGGCTAAACCTTTCCCCAGCGGCGACGTCAAGAAAACTTACGAGCGCCTGCTCACGCAAATCGATCGCATTCCCATCTACGACAATCATTCGCATGCCACTTTTCCCGGCGATTCGGACATGGATGCGCAGGCCGCTCCCCCCGATGAGAGTTCCGTCATTCGTTTGCGCGACGACAATCCCGAATTCGTAGCCGCGGCCAAGGCGCTCTTCGGTTATCCCTATGACGACTTCAAGCCCGAGCATGCGAAGTGGCTCATTGACAAGAAGAAGGCCGCCGAAGCTTCGGGCAGCACCGCATATTGGGACAGCATTCTGGATAAGCTGAACATCGAAACCTGCCTCGCGAACCGTGTCGCTCTTGCTCCGTATCTGAATCCCAAGCGCTTTCACTGGGTTTTTTTCGTCGATTCGTTCTTGTTTCCCCTCGACAATCACGCGCAGATTGCCAAAAACGGCGACATGGCCATTTACATTCCGCTACAGGAGAAAGTCCTTCAGCGCTACATGAAACAGGAAAGCGTGAGCGCTTTGCCTGGGGACCTGGCTGGTTATGAGAACTTTGTTCGCCAAACCCTCGCCGACAACAAGAAGAAGGGCGGCGTGGCGATGAAATTCGAGGCCGCCTATTTTAGGTCACTTTATTTTGGCGATCCGCCACGCGCCACGGCGGAAGCCATCTACACGAAATACCATTCGGGAGGCGTGCCTTCCGAAGACGAGTACCACGCGTTTCAGGACCACGTTTTTCGCGTGCTCATCGACCAGGCGGGAAAGCTGAATCTGCCGGTCCATTTTCACAGCGCGGTGGGCATTGGCGATTACTTCAGCCTGACCAACGGCAATCCCCTGAATCTCGAGAATGTGCTGCGCGACCCGCGCTACAAAAACGTGAAGTTCGTTCTGATTCACGGCGGCTATCCCCATACGCTCGAAATGATCTGGATGACCGCCGCGAAAAACGTTTACACGGACTCTTCGCTGATGGGCTATTACGTTTATCCCTCGGAATTGAAGAACATCCTCAAGCAGTGGATTTCTCTTTATCCCGAACGAATGATGTTCGGTTCCGACGCGTTTCCTTTCAACGATGCCGTGGGCGCGGAAGAAACCTTCTGGCTGGCAGCTCGTTCCGCCCGCGCCGCCGTAGCCGCCGCGCTCGCGGAACTTGTAGCCGAAGGCGCGTTCACGGAGGCCCGAGCGCTGGAACTCGCGCGCATGTATTTGCACGATAACGCGGCAAAACTCTATGGAGATGGCCAATGAACACGCCACCGCAAGCGAAATACATCCCCTGGAAGAATGTCGAACATGAGCAGTTGAGTCCGCTCATTGGCCGCGAGATGGTGGTTGGCGACAAAATTATGCTCGCGCGCGTCTTTCTGAAAAAGGGCGCGCACGTGCCTTTGCATCAACACCACAACGAGCAGGTTACGTACATCCTGGAAGGCGCCCTGAAGTTTGCCATTGACGGCAAAGAGATCGTGGTTCGCGCCGGCGAAGTCCTTTGCATTCCTTCGAACATGCCCCATGAAGCCTGGGCCATCGAAGATACACTGGACCTCGACGTCTTCGACCCCCCGCGGGAAGATTGGCTGAGCAAGAACGACCACTATTTGCGGCACGGCCGCTAGTCCAACACCCTTTCAGGTCAAATAACCCCCACCGTCAGCCTTAGGATTACGTGAGCTTACCAATGGATTAATGCGGTCTACAACCGATTGCGCCAGCCTTCAAAGAAGATTCCAATGGTCGTGGCAGTGCATTTGGCGGGTTCCACAGGGGACCGCCAAGACAAGGCTGACGCCTCACAACCAAAACGGTCCACGCACGAGCCCAGCGCCCCGAACCTGACTTACCAAGGAAGCCCTTAGCCCCCAACCGACTCAGCGCGGCGCATTACCGTTAGCCCTTGGGCAGCAAATCATTTGCGCGGCATGTAAGAGTATGCATTTTGACAAGAACCTGACCGGCAGAGCAGAAAAGCGACTCCCCATCATGGTTGTAGTCCGCCTCTCAGCTCTCATGGCTCAGTCGGGCGAAGTCGAAGAAAAAACCTACACGGATAATGTCAGTTCCCAGGGCGTTCGTGTCTGCTCCACCCATCGTTGGCAACCGGGGGACCTGATCGAGGTTACTCCCGTCGACCAGGGACCTCCCATGCAGGCAGAAGTCGTCTACTGCGAGAAGTTTGACAAAGCCCGCTTTTTTGTGGGGCTCAGGTTTCCTAGGGGGCGCGCACCCTGGCGCGTCTTGCAGCGGTACGACACCCACTAACGCAGCGGTTCGGCCTTCCCGAAAGTCCCCGCAAGCAAAAGCCGAGAACTACGCGGTTGCTTCCTTGCTCCTCTAAGCGAAAGAGCGTAGACAAAAACCCTGCTGTTGTTTACCGTAGCGGTGTGGCTGACGAAGCGTGGGGCAGCCCTCGGAGAGGCATATCATGAAGAGCTTGTGTGCATGTGCGGTGTTGTTGTGTGCATGTACGTTGTTGGTGCTTGGAAGCGTTAGTGTGGCGCAAGCGCAAGTCGAATCGCCCAAACCGATTTTCGAAACCGACAACGCGGCGCCGGATTTCTCGGCCACTTCGGCGGCCAAGGCCTCCCTGCCTGACTTGCTTGCAGTCGCTGACTCTTTCGGTAAGACCGGCATGACTTCGGCTCCGCACCTAAACACCGCCTTGCTGGCGGAGCCCGCCTCGGCTGACCCAGCCATGCCATCTCCCAAACCCCGTTTTGTTTACGGCGGGCGCGACGATTACCGCTGGCAACTCGGTCTCAGCCTTACTTTGGTTCGCTTCAACTCTTCCGTTTTCAATGCGAACGCCATCGGCATAAAGACTTCGGTCGCCTATTTCCTCAACGAGTGGCTGGGGGTGGAGGGAAATATCACCGCAGCTTTTTCGCTGGCCACCATCGGTACCGACCACGTCAAGGTAGTGATCTACGGGGGAGGCCCAAAGGTCGCGTGGCGCCAGAGGCGCTGGGAGCCATGGTTGCACGGAATTTTTGGGGGAGCGCACCTGCAGCCACAGACCTCGGCCGGCAGCCGCAGTTCGTACGCCATCGAGGCGGGCGGCGGCGCAGATTACCGCTGGAACCCCCATCTCTCGTTCCGCGCCGAGGGGAATTACCTGCGCACCGGATTTTTTAGTCAATCACAAAACAACTTCCAGATATCGGGCGGAG
>WNER01000238.1_pt1 | contig 12699 bp, 7 predicted proteins | sample 5399921 | NCBI WGS metagenome assembly WNER01 (sample SAMN13153331, study PRJNA577476) | soil metagenome | isolation source: 20 cm grassland meadow soil 5 days after 1st rain plot 5 | place: USA:California | collected 2015-09-21 | reverse complement strand
CGGGAGAAGGTGGAGACGAATTGTTTGCTGGCTACGATCGCTATTCGGGAGAAAGATTCTCGCCACTGTTTCGCGCGATTCCTTCGCCGGTTAAATCTCTTGCTCTGGGTGTTTGTTCGCATCTTCCGGGACTGCGGCGGCAGAAGCTCGCCCTCTTTGCCTTGAGCCAGCATGACGAGATCAGCCGCTTCGTCAACTGGTTTCCGCTTTTCAATTCCAAGATGAAGCAATCCCTGTTGTCCGGCGACTTGAAGAAATCGTTGTGTGGTTACGGTGCGGACTACGTGTTCGCCGAGCACCTTTCGCGCACCAACGCTGTCGAACCGCTAAACCGCATGTTGTACGTGGACACAAAGCTTTGGTTGGCGGACCTGCTGCTCGCGCGCGGGGACAAAATGAGCATGGCTGTTTCGCTCGAAGCTCGCGTACCCCTTCTGGATCACAAGCTCGTGGAGTTCGCCGCAGCGCTTCCGCAAGACCTGAAATTGAGAAAGTTCACTCGAAAATACCTGCTGAAAAAAGTGAGCAAGGCCTGGCTGCCGCCGGAAATCCTCAACCGGAAAAAACAGGGTTTTCCCATGCCGGCTTCGTCTTGGCTGCGCAGAGAGGCGCGTACGTTTATGCGCGATGTCCTTTCGGCTTCGGCTTTAAGCCGGCGGGGACTCTTCCATCCGCCTTTCGTCGAAAAGCTGATGAGTGAACATGAGAGAGGATTTGCCGATCACGGTCCCCTGCTGTGGGGCCTGATGAATGTGGAACTCTGGCAGCGCATTTTCATGGATTCGCAGGTGCGCCACGAGCGCACAGCGCCGTCTCTTACTCCCCAGCTTGCTTGAACCATGATCGGAACATAAGGGCCCCGACGTGAAAGCCTCAAAAAGAATCAAAAACAATCGAATCCTCATGCTGCTCGAGAACCTGCCTTTCCCGCAGGATCTGCGTGTCCGCCGGGAGGCTTATGCCCTGACTTCCGCTGGTTATCGCGTGACAGTGATTTGTCCATCTGCAAAAGGGCAACCCTCTAACGAAATTGTTAATGGCGTCGCCGTTTATCGTTATCCTGCTGCTCCTCAGGCCCACGGATTGGCCTCTTATCTCTGGGAATACGCCTATTCCATGTCGGCCAGCTTCTGCTTGTCGCTTGTAGTTTTCTTCCGCGGCGGCTTTGACGTTATTCATGCACACAACCCGCCGGACACCTTCGTATTCATCGCGATGTTCTACAAGCTATTCGGCAAACGTTTTGTTTACGACCATCACGACTTGTCCCCGGAAATGTACCTGGCCCGGTTCCGCAGCGGGGGCAGGCCCTTCGTCCATCGCGCGCTTGTCATGCTCGAAAAGTTGAGTTGCTGGTTCGCCGAGCAAGTCATTGTCACGAATGAGTCTTACAGGAAAGTCGCGATGGGCCGCGCTCGTGTTCCGGAGGAGCGAATTACCATCGTTCGAAATGGCATTGAATTGAGTCGCACCATGGTTCCCGTCGAACCCGATCAAGAGCTGCGGCAAAGGGGAAAGACCATTATCGGGTACGTAGGCGTGATGGGCGTTCAAGATGGAGTGGACTATCTCCTGCGGGCGCTGAATTACCTCCTTCGCGGTCTTGGGCGGAACGATTTCTATTGCGTAATCATTGGCTTTGGTGACGCGCTTGAAGATCTGAAGGCTTTGGCGCGGGAACTTGCCCTGCAGGACCATGTGTGCTTCACGGGTCCGATTTTCGGCGAAAAACTCCGTCAACTTCTCGCCGCTGCCGATATTTGCGTAGACTCCTCGCCCGCCAATCCCTATACCGACCGCTCGACGATGTTCAAAATCATGGAATACATGTCTCTGGGCAAGCCGATTGTTGCATTTGACTTGCCCGAGCATCGCTTTACCGCAGGTGCCGCCGCAGTTTACGTCACCCCAAACGATGAACGGGCGTTCGCGCGCTCTTTGGCGAAACTCATGGACGATCCCGACCGCAGGAAGGCCCTCGGAGCCACTGGCAGCGGCCGTATCAAAACACAACTCGCGTGGGAGTACTCCATTCCGAACCTCCTCTCCGTATATAAGGCTGTGCTGCCAGCCGCGGGGATCTTTGAGATCGCGGCTCCGAGAGCGGAAGTTCCGGAAAAGGCCGCAGCCCCAGAGGCCATGCAACCGGTGCTGCCTGGCCCTGAGCTTGATGCCCGCAAAGATCCGCTGGCCAGTCAACCCAGCCACGTGCTTTCAGAAGCAGAGGAATCCACGGCGTTCTCGGCTTAGTGCCGAACGGAAAATTCGCAAGCCATTTCGGCAGTTCATCTCACAGGAGGCAGGAAAATTGAACGTTGTAGCCAACGTTGTGTGCGTTGACCCTCGAACCGATTCGCTGTGGTGTCAACTGGTGCAGCAGGCTCCCAGCAGCGTCTTTCATTCGCCCGAGTGGATGAAAGTTCTTTCCGAAACGTATGGATGGGAACCAAGCGCCAGCATCCTGCTTGACGAACAGGGACAGCCCCAGGCAGGCCTTCCTTTCTTCCGGATTTCGGACATTTTGGGAGAGCGCATTGTCGCTCTGCCGTTCTCCGACTACTGCGATCCTTTGGTGAATAACGAGGAGTCCTGGCGAATCCTGATTGATCAGTTGATTGCCGAGCGCCACCCCGTCAGCGTACGCTGCCTGCACAATGACCTTCCGCTGGGTGACGCCCGGTTCACTCTGGCGAAACAAGCGAAATGGCACCGCCTGGGGCTGCAGCCGGATCTCGAAGCTCTGTGGAAAGCAATGCACGACTCCACGCACCGCGCGATCCGGAAATCCGAGCGCGAAGGCCTTACCGTACGAATGGCGCAGTCCGAACAAGAGCTGCGCGTCTTCTTCGAAATGCATCTCAGGGTGCGGAAATACAAATACGGCCTGCTGGCCCAGCCCTACAACTTTTTCCAGAACATTTGGCGCAATTTTGTAGAGCCAGGGCATGGATTCTTGATGCTGGCCATTCACAACGGCAAAATTGTCGCCGGCGATTTCTTCCTGGAGTGGAAAGACACGCTGTACTACAAGTTCAACGCCTCCCTCCCTGACGATCTTTCTTGTCGGCCAAACGATCTCCTTATCTGGCATGGAATCCAAGAAGGAAAGAAACTCGGCCTCACTTACCTGGACTTTGGGCTAAGCGACATCGACCAGGATGGCCTCATCCGTTACAAACGCAAGTTTGGAACGGAAGAGAAGACGATCTCCTTCCTTCGCCACTCGCCCAACGTCTCTCCCACACCCGCTCAAAAAGAAATTCGCGACCTCCTCTCCAAACTGACCAATCGATTCACCGATCAACTCGTCCCCGATCTCGTCACCGAACGGGCCGGTGAAGACCTATACCGGCTATTCACCTGAGCGCGTTTCTGAAAAAAATTGAATTGAGAGGAACTCCTGGTTCTTCGTTGGACCTTCCCGCAAACGAGTCCGGTCAGTTTGATCATTTTTGTAGTCGCAACTTGGCAACCAGTCCGCAGTGCGCCATACAAGTAGAGCCCCATGTTCCCTCTGGGAGTCGGCAAACATGCAGCTCCTGTTCCTCCCGTAACAGGATTTCGACGAAAGGAATTTGCCCGCGGAGTTCTTCGCGTGCTGATAAAAGTCTCTGCGCTCGTTTTCGCATGTTCGTGCACCGGCTTTGCTGCCTTCGCGAGCTGTCCGGCGCCTCAAAACCCCATCGAGGCAGAGAATTGCCTGCCCGGCAATCCTCAAAGCGAATGGTACGTATTGAATGCCGGCTCGCCGAATATTCAGGGTTTCACGACCGACATCAGCGTGAACGCGGGCCAAACAGTCAACTTCAAAGTGGCGACCAACGCATCTTCGTACACCATGGATATCTACCGTCTCGGCTATTACCAGGGTAACGGTGCGCGCAAGATAGCCTCTATCTCACCGTCGGTTCCGTTGCCGCAAACGCAGCCGCCGTGTCTTACGGACAGCGCGACGGGGCTGGCCGACTGCGGAAACTGGGCCGTATCAGCGTCGTGGGCTGTGCCAGCAACGGCCACTTCAGGAGTCTATTTTGTGCGGCTTTTCCGCCCGGGTACGGGTGACGCCAGCCCCGTCGTTTTCGTCGTCCGCAACGACTCCAGTCACTCCGGCATCCTGTTTCAGACTTCAGATACCACGTGGCAGGCCTACAACGACTACGGGGGAAGCAGCCTCTACACCGGAAACCCCATGGGGCGCGCCTTCAAAGTGAGCTACAACAGGCCCTTCAACGTGCCGAATGGCTACACCTGGCTCTTTGCCGATGAGTATCCAATGATTCGATGGCTTGAGGCGAACGGATACGACGTCAGCTATTTCACTGGAGTGGATACGGACCGGAATGGCGGCCTCATTCAGCAGCACAAGATCTTCATGTCTGTTGGACATGACGAGTACTGGTCAGGGAATCAGCGCGCCAATGTGGAAAGCGCCAGGGCTGCCGGCGTGAACCTGGCATTTTTCAGCGGAAACGAAATTGCCTGGAAGACCCGGTGGGAACCCAGTATTGATGGCACAAATACCACTTATCGCACTTTGGTTTGCTACAAAGAAACAGACCAAAATCAACGTATCGACCCTTCTGATCCACCCACTTGGACGGGATTGTGGCGGGACAAGCGATTCAGTCCGCCCGCCGACGGAGGCCGCCCTGAAAATGCTCTGAGTGGAACTCTTTTCCGGGTTGACGAGTTTCGCAGTGACTCCATCTCCGTGCCTCAGGCCGATGGCAGAATGCGCTTTTGGCGAAATACAAATATCGCTTCTCTGGCGCCGGGCCAGGTCGCCACGCTACCCGCGGGAACTCTTGGCTACGAGTGGGATGTGGATGATGACAACGGGTTCCGCCCGGCGGGTCTTATTCCTCTCTCGACAACCACGATTTCTGTTTCGACTTATCTGCTCGATAACTACACGATCGGCGATGGCGTCGCCACCCATCACCTGAGTTTGTATCGCGCACCGAGCGGTGCGTTGGTTTTTGGGGCAGGCACCGTTTACTGGTCATGGGGACTAGACGCGACACATGCAATCCCCGGAACACCTACGGATCCCAACATGCAGCAGGCCACCGTAAACCTTCTCGCGGACATGGGAGTGCAACCGGCAACACTGCAAAGTGGCTTGGTGCCTGCAACTGCCTCTACAGATACAACCCCGCCTAAATCGACTGTCACTTCGCCTTCCCCGGGAACCAACGTCACCGCTGGAGCCCAAGTAATGATTTCCGGGACGGCACAGGATTTTGGCGGAGGAGTCGTTGGCGCGGTCGAGGTTTCACTCGACGGAGGAACAACCTGGCATCCGGCCATCGGGCGAGAGAACTGGACTTATAACGCTGTTTTCACCAACAGCGGGCCCGTGAATGTCCTCAGTCGGGCAGTGGATGACAACGGCAATCTGGAAGTTACCGTGTCTCCTTCTGGCGTCAACGTGGTTGTGAACCCTCAACCATGCCCTTGCACGATCTGGACCGCAGGCGCGGTTCCCGCAAATGTTGACGCAGGTCCGGACGCATCCCTAGAGCTGGGAGTCTCATTCAAATCCGACATAGGCGGTTATATTACAGGCATTCGTTTCTACAAAAGTGCTGCCAACACCGGCACTCACGTGGGCAACCTCTGGAGCAACACCGGAGCTCTCCTGGCGTCCGCTACTTTCACCAATGAAACTGCTTCCGGTTGGCAGCAAGCGACGTTCTCAAGTCCAGTGGCCATCACTGCAAACACCGTTTACGTTGCCTCTTATTACAGTCCCTCAGGGCACTACAGCGCTGACTGGGGCTACTTCTCGACTTCTGGTGTTGATAACTCTCCCTTACACGCCCTTGCAAATGGCAGCAGCGGTGCATCGAACGGCGCGTTCGCCTACGGCAGCACAAGTGTTTTCCCCGCAAGTACCTTCCAATCCGCAAACTACTGGGTAGACGTCGTATTCAACACCACCATGCCATTGGCAATTGCAAGCACGACTTTGCCGAATGCCGTCGTCTCCTCACCCTACAGTCAGAACCTCAGCGCATCGGGAGGCGCCACTCCTTACATGTGGTCCCTGCAGTCGGGATCTCTGCCGCCGGGTCTGACTCTGTCTTCGAGAGGATTGATCTCCGGCACACCTACACAGGCGGGAACATTTAACTTTACAGTCCAAGTAACGGATTCTAGCCAGCCCGCGCAATCGGCCAACGCGTCCGAGAGCATCGCCGTCAATGCCTCCTGGAATTGCCCATGCACGCTGTGGCCTGGCACGGCTGTTCCCGCAAATCCCGATATTGGGCCTGACTCGCCAGTCGAGCTTGGTGTTTCTTTCCGTTCCGACGTGAACGGCTACATCATGGGCATTCGCTTCTATAAAAGCGCTGCCAACACGGGAACACACGTCGGCAATCTCTGGAGCAGCACCGGAACGCTGCTGGCCTCTGCTACTTTCACCAACGAAACGGCTTCCGGCTGGCAACAAGTCAATTTCGTGAATCCCGTGGCCATCACTGCGAACACATTGTACGTGGCATCGTACTTCAGCCCCGCTGGCCACTACAGCGCGGATTGGAGCTTTTTTGCGACCCTCGCCGCTGACAATGCTCCATTGCACGCCCCGGCAGATGGACCGGGGAGTCCCAACGGCGTTTTCGCATACGGCAACGCCAGCGCGTTTCCCTCGAACACGCATCAATCCGCAAACTATTGGGTTGGCGCCGTGTTTAATACCAGTCCGCAATGAGGGCTGAAGCTGTTGATTTGGAAAGAATGACTTCGATTCCTGCTTGAATTCCATAGCCTCGCCATGAACCTAAGAAAAGTCAGCGCCAACGCACTCTCGATTCTCTCGAGTGACGTGATGAACCGGGCCACGAGCTTCGTCCTCTACGCCCTGGTCGCACGCCACCTGGGAGCCCATGAATTTGGGCAGCTTACTCTGTCTTTCACGCTGTTCTACGCTTTCCAGGTGTTTGCCGTGGGTGGATTGAAGACCCTCCTCATCCGGCAAGTCGCGAAAGACCGCACACAAACTGCACGTTACTTCCTCAACGGTTGCGCTATTGTCATGCTCACTTCGATTGCCTCGATTGCCGCCGTATGGGCGTTCGTGTACTTGATGCACTATCCGCGCTCCACGACAATGGTGATCCTGCTGCTCTCCTTCGGTCTTCTTCCTTACACCTTCTCCGCCATCTGCGAGGGCATCTTTCAGGCCTGGGAGCAGATGCGTTACATCGCCTACGTAAATGTGCCCGTGAACATCGTGAAAGTCGTCGCTACTTTCCTGCTGCTTTCCGCGAACCGTGGCCTTTACACCGTGATCCTCGTCCTCCTCGGCTGTCTCTTGACTATCGCCGTCGCCGAGCTCTTTGTCGTGCTACGGCGATTCCCCGTGCGCGGTGCTTCGCTGGACTCCGGCTTTGCATGGGCCACGGCCTGTGCTGCTTCCACGTTTCTTGGAATTGACGGGACCACGGCGATCATGGCCAGCTTGAATGTCATCATGCTTTCCAAGCTCGCTGGCGAAACCGAAGTGGGTCTTTACAGTTCGGCGGCCCAGTTGTTGGTGCCCCTGCTGCTCGTCTATACGAGCATGGCGCAGAGCATCTTCCCAATGATGTGCAGAAAAATCGATCCCGGCTACCGCAGCCTGAAACAAATTGCCGAGCAAGCCATGGAACTGCTCATGGTGTTGGCTCTTCCCTCCGTGGCTGGACTTTATTTTCTCGGTGACCGCGTGCTCGCATTGCTCTATAAAAATCCCGCTTTTGTTCAAGCATTCCCCGCTTTGCGAATCATGACCTTTGTTTTGATCTTCCAGGTTTTCACCAGCGTGCTTGGGCAAGTGCTGGTGGCAAGCCACCGGGAAAAAATCACGCTGCGAATCGTCGTCGTCGATACCGTGGTCAACTTGCTGGTTGGATTCCCGCTGATCAGCTTGTTCGGTTTGCGCGGCGCGGCCATCGCGTGGTTCCTCACGCGCTTGGTGGATTGCATCCAACATTACATTCCGGCCGCGCATCTTCTCTCCGGGATTCCCGTGCTGCGGCTAGTCTGGAAGCCTGTCGTCGCGGCAGGATGCATGGCTCTTTATCTCGCGCTGCCCGCGGGACAAGTCAGCCTTCTCACTGGCGTTTCCGCCACCGTGATTTACGGTGTTGCTCTCCTCGGTCTGGCCGTGTGGGCATCCGGCGGATTGCACCAGTTTAAAGAAAAGTATCGCCCTCTCCTTTCGGAGTAGCGCGGAAACAATTCCAAGAACAAAGCAAATATGCTCTTCGATTCCACCGCTTATATTCTCTTTCTGATTTTCGCCGTGCTGCTTTACTGGCGCCTGCCATTTCGCAAGCAGAACTACATGTTGCTTGCGGCCAGCTATTTCTTTTACGGCTGGTGGGACTGGCGTTTCCTCTTTTTGATGGCCGGCTCGACCCTCGTGGATTATTTCGTCGCGCGCAAAATGGCCTCGGCTTCAGGCGAACGAACGCGCCGTTTCCTCCTCTATTTCTCGCTCATACTGAATTTTTCTTTCCTTGGAGTGTTCAAGTATTTCAATTTCTTTGTGGACTCCGCCGGGCATCTCGCGGCGCTTCTGGGACTAAAACAGATTCCAGTGAGCGTCTGGCGCATTCTCCTGCCGCCCGGCATTTCGTTTTACACCTTTCAGGAAGTCGCCTATATCGTGGACGTCTACCATCGGAAAGTCGAACCCGCGAAATCTCTTGTCGACTACGCTCTCTTCATCAGCCTGTTTCCACATTTAATCGCTGGGCCGATACAGCGCCCGTCGCACCTTCTGCCCCAGGTCCAGAAGGAACGCGCTTGGGACGGCGCTAAAGCCTTCGACGGACTCATCCTCATATTGGAAGGTCTCTTCCGCAAAGTGGTCATCGCGGACAATTGCGCGCTCATTGCCAATGCCATCTTTGCCGGCAGTTTTGGCGGCCCCAACACCATGACCGTGCTCCTCGGCACGTTCGCTTTCGCTTGGCAGATTTACGGAGACTTCAGCGGCTACAGCAGCATCGCCCGCGGCAGCGCGCAACTTCTTGGCTTTCACTTCATGGTGAATTTCCGCCAGCCCTATCTCGCCGAAAGCCTTCAGGATTTCTGGCGTCGCTGGCACATCAGCCTCAGCACCTGGCTCCGCGATTATCTCTACATTCCTCTTGGAGGCAATCGCCTCGGCAAAGTCCGTACCTACCTCAACCTCATGCTCACCATGTTGCTCGGCGGTCTCTGGCACGGTGCAAGCTGGACCTTCGTCGTTTGGGGCGGCATCCACGGCGTTGGACTCGCCGTCGAACGCTTTTTCGCGGGCAAGCGCGAAGTCGCAGCCACTCCAAGCTTCTTCGGGCGCTGGGCCCGCCGCATTTTTATCTTCAACCTCGTTTGTCTCGCATGGATCTTCTTCCGCATTCCATCCTTTAGCGGCGCCTGGGAGCAACTCGTTGGTCTGCTGAACTGGCAATGGAATCCCGCCTACATGACCGCCTTGGTGTTTTTGGCGGTTTATATCCTGTCGCTTTTTCTGCTCGACCTGCAGCTCGAAGCGTCGAACGGCGAGCATGTCTTCGCCACGTATCCGTATTCCTTGCGTGTGCTCACAGGAATCGGCTTCTGTGTACTGATTACACTCTTTGGAGCAAATCAGGAAAGTGCCTTCATCTATTTCCGCTTCTGAACAGCGAAAAGCCGCTCGCGCGATGACCTTCCTGCTCGCAGCGATGTTCCTCTACATCTGCGCGCTCGAAGTCACCACGCGCCTCGTTTTCCCCCGTATCAATCACATCTGGCGCATCCTTCAGGCGGATCATCTCACTGCCATTTCGCTCCATCCTTCGGAACAAAACGCCGCGACGTTGCTGATGGTGGGCAACTCCTATCTCGAAGTAGGAGTAAACCGCGACAACTTGCAGCGCGAAATTGCACCGGCATATTCCATTGCCTATCTCCCGATGTCAGGCACCAGTTACCTCGATTGGTATTTCGGTTTGCGCAAGCTGTTTGCCGAAGGTTCTCGCCCATCGGTTGTGGGAGTCTGTCTTTCCACCCGCGACTTGATCTCTGACACAACGTACGGTGGATCTTTCGCCCACATGCTGATGCTCCGAAGCGATCTTCTTCGCGTCAAAAAAGAAAGCCATCTCGACAACACCATGGCCAGCGACTACTTCCTTGACAGCCTGAGCAGTTGGATGGGCCATCGCGCGGAGACCCATAATTGGTTGCTTCGAAGGGTCGCGCCCGAAATCAACGATCTGGTTGCGTACCTTAAGCCAAAGAATCAGCCCTTGCCCCCCAGCGACGTGATCGTGGCGAAAGCGCTCCCGCGGCTCCGCATGCTGAACGAATTATCCCAGCAAAATGGCGCGCGTTTTTTCCTGCTGATTCCACCCACCATGGATGTGCAAGACGCCTCCAAAGAAATCCAGCAAGCCGCGGCCAAGGAAGGCATTCTCGTCTTGTTGCCTTTTCAGCACGCGGAATTGCCCGAAAGTGCGTTTTTGGACGGCGCGCACTTGAATCCGCAAGGTGCCGCGCTCTTCACCGAGAGATTGGGCCCCGCGCTCCTTCAATCCCTTTACCAAAATTGAGGGTAAGCGCCGTTTTGCCTTGAGCCATCTTTCCGTCTGCTGAAACTCAGACGCATTACTACATGCCTCCGCGAAACCGCCTCCGCGTCGCTTTCGTCTCCTATAACTTCGGCGAATACTGCGTTCGCCTCGTGAATGCGTTAGCCGGGCACGCCGAAGTGCTGCTGGTGATGCCCGACCAAATCATCGAGCCGCATGTCACCAAACTGAATCCGGCTGTGCGCCTGGTTGCCTTCCGCAACCCGAGGCTGCGCCAGCCCCTTCGGCAAATCCACAACATTCGCAGCCTGATTTCGCAAATCCACAAATTCAGCCCGGACGTAATTCACTATCAGGGCGCGCATCTTTGGTTTGACCTCGCGTTGCCTCTGCTGCGCCGCTATCCCCTGGTCTTCACCATCCATGACATCCGTCCGCACCCTGGCGACCGCCTTTCGCAAAAAACGCCGCAATCGATTGAAAACTTTGCCCGGCGCCGGGCGGACCAGCTCATCGTCCACACCCAGTACACACGAAATTTGCTGCTTCGCGAGTGGCCGCGCGCCGCAGAAAGGACCTCGGTCATTCCTCACATTCAGATTGGAGAATCGCCGTCATCCTCCAACGCCCGGGAAGATGAAAACCTCATTCTCTTTTTCGGCCGCATCTGGGAATACAAAGGACTCGAATACTTGATTCGTGCCGAGCCTCTGATTTCCGCGAAAGTTCCCAACGCGCGCTTTCTCATAGCTGGTGAAGGTGAGGACTTCGCCCGTTACCGCCGCATGATGGTTCATCCGGACCGCTTCGTTGTTCACAACGAATATATTCCCGAAGATCGCGCTGCCGATTACTTCCGCCGTGCTACCGTCGTCGTTCTTCCTTACATTGAAGCTTCACAGAGCGGCGTGATCCCCATGGCGTACTCTGCCGGAAAGCCGGTCGTTGCCACAACGGTCGGCGGTCTGCCGGAAATGGTGGAAAACGGCCGCACGGGGTATCTCGTCCCCCCCAGAGACTCGGCGAAATTAGCGGAAGTCGTCACGAAGTTGCTCCTCGACGAGACCCTCCGCCGCCGCATGGGCGCAAATGCAAAACGTAAAATCGAGCAGGAGTGCTCACCCTTCGTGGTAGCCCAAAAAACAATTGAAGTCTATCTTCACGCAGTAGAGGGAACTGCTCTTGCCAGGCACACAACTCTTGTGAGAGGTTCTTCCACCGTCACTCCTCGCACAGGCAGCATCGACTGACGTTTAAGAAACGCCGAACCCAGCAAAACATTGAGAAGATTCTTTTTGGAGCGCGACAGCCTTGCTGCTGCTTTTCTAAGCTGGTTGCGCGTTCTGACCTTTAGCGGGGTTCAACAAGAATGGAGAATTGAAAACCAAGAACTGAAAAACGTGGGAGAGGGGGGTGCCACTCTACGCCACTTCTCGTAGCTGGCACTCGGCTCCCCTCCCACGGGATTGAGACGGGCAGGGGCTGGATAAAGCTGTCAGACATTGTCCTGAAATGCGCAACGAATCCAACGGCTAAGGGTTGCGCACTCCCCAATAAAGGGGGCTCATCAGCTAGTGCTGATATGCCCCCAGGTCCACCGCGCCGCCTTGCGGTCGGGCTTTGCCGTTGATGTCCACGTAGATGTACTTCCTCAAGTCCGTCACGATGGACGCCGCCAACCCGGACACCGTGCTGGGGTCAATGCCGCGGTTGTAAGCCGGGCTCGAAGCCTGCAACGTCAGTCCGGTTCCCAGCAGCCCAGGCGCTAACGACGTGGAATACGCGCCGATGCCCAGGCTGGGCGCGTTGATGAACAGCGGATCGGCGTTGATGAGCTGCGAAGGATTCGAGTAGCTGAAGTTGATGGGCGCGGCGAAATACATGTCCGCGAAATACTGAACATTGGAGTTGCTCCCCTGCTGGTCGTAGGAGGGGTTGTTGGAGGCCGCGGCGACGGCAATGTTGTTGATGAAGTAGCCGTTGTTGGAATTCTGCGTGGTCAACGAGCCGACATTGCCGAGCGAGGTGTCCAGATCGTTTTTGTAGCAGGTGTTGTTGATGAACCAGAAATTGGCGACGCCGTTGGCCTGGATGCAGCGGCCGCCGTTGCCGTAGACCACGTTGTTGACGATAAGCGCGGGAGGCG
>WNER01000236.1_pt1 | contig 12741 bp, 10 predicted proteins | sample 5399921 | NCBI WGS metagenome assembly WNER01 (sample SAMN13153331, study PRJNA577476) | soil metagenome | isolation source: 20 cm grassland meadow soil 5 days after 1st rain plot 5 | place: USA:California | collected 2015-09-21 | reverse complement strand
GCGCAATCGCGGGGCGCGCTCGAGCTCGGCGAGTGGCTCGAGTCCCATCCGCGCGTGGAGCGCGTGTACTACCCGGGGCTCGCGTCCCACCCGCAGCACGCGCTCGCAATGCGCCAGCAGCGCTCCGGAGGCGCCATCGTCTCGTTCGTCGTAAAAGGCGGGCGCGAGCCCGCGTGGCGGGTGATCGATTCCACGCGCATGATCTCGATCACGGCGAACCTGGGTGACACGAAGACCACGATCACGCATCCCGCAACGACCACGCACGGGCGGATAAGCGCCGAAGCGCGCGCGCGCGCCGGGATCACCGAAGGCCTGCTGCGCGTCGCTGTCGGGCTCGAGTCGGTTCGGGATCTGCAGAACGATCTCGCCCGGGGGTTGGGGTAGGGCGCGTTACGATATGAAGACGCCAAGCGGGCGTTGATTCTGGAAAGTATCCGAACAGAACAGGAGGAGTCATGACACCGTTCAATCGATCCGGCGCGGTGCTCGCCGGTCTGGTGCTCGCATTTTGCGCTTGGAGCCTCGGCGCGCAGCCCCTGCCGGTCGCGAAGCCGGAGCAGGTGGGAATGTCGGCACCGAGACTGGCGAAGATCGGGGAAGCGCTGAAGAAGGAAGTCGCCGACGGCAGTTTCCGCGGCGCGGTGGTGATGGTGGCGAGGAAGGGCAAACTCGTCTACCAGGATGCGGTCGGGATGCAGACCGCGTCGGCCAAGATGACCCCGGAGGCGATCTTCCGCATCTATTCGATGACCAAGCCGCTGGTATCGGTGGCGGCGATGATGCTGGTCGAGGACGGCGTGATCCAGCTCACCGACCCGGTGAGCAAGTACCTGCCGGGTTTCGACAAGCTGCAAGTGAGCGTGCCGGGCAAGGATGTTTCGGGCTCTACGACCTATACCCTCGTGCCGCAGGAGCGGCAGATGACGGTGCAGGATCTGCTGCGCCACACCTCGGGCCTTGCGTACGGCGAGATCACGCAGAATGCGCCGGTCAAGGACGGCCTGGAGCGTATCGGCGTATTCCGCAAGGACATGGACTACGAAGCGCGCAACGTCGCGCCCGCCGAGGAGATCGAGAGGATGGCGACGGTGCCGCTCGCGTTCCAGCCGGGCACGACCTGGAACTACAGTCTGTCAGTGGACATGCTGGGCCGCGTGGTGGAGCGCGCCTCGGGCAAGCGCCTGGCGGATTTCCTCGAAGGGCGTCTGTTCAAGCCGCTCAGGATGAAGGACTCGGGCTTCTGGGTGCCGGCGGCCAAGATGCCGCGCCTTGCGGAGTCCCTGGAGAAGGACCGTTTTGCCGGCCGTGCCTTTCCCCTGATCGACGTGTCCGCGCCACCGAAGAACGACTCCGGCGGAGCGGGCGGCGTTTCCACCGCGGCGGACTATCTGCGCTTCTGCCAGATGATGATGAACGGCGGTACGCTGGACGGCGCGCACATCCTGAGCCGCACGACGGTAAAGCTGATGACCTCGGATCATCTGGGCAACTTCATGCAGCAGCCGATGCAGCCGGGAGAGCTGCTGCTCGGCACCAAGGGCTATAGCTTCGGCCTCGGCTTTGCGGTGCGCGTGGGCGACGGCGTCGCGGGCGTGCCGGGATCGGCCGGCGAGTACATGTGGGCCGGCTACGCCGGCACCTATTTCTGGGTGGACCCGAAGGAGCAGGTGACTGCGGTGCTGATGACGCAGGCGGCGAGTCCGCAGCGGGCGTATTTCCGCAAGCTCGTGAAACAGCTCGTCTACCAGGCGATCACGGACTAGGCGTTCGCGGCTACGATCGGATATTCTCGCCCCAGGGTTTTTGAGTCCGGCAGCCTCTCTCGTCGCACACGAGAACCCCCCCCGACTCGTACCAGTCGGGCAGCACCCAGCGCTCGCAGACCTTGCCGTCGACGCGGTGCTCGTGCCGGGCGGGCCGGTGCGTGTGGCCGTGGATCAGGCGCGGACAACCGTGCTCGCGCAACATCGCTTCCACCGCGCCGCGGTTGACATCCATGATCTCGGGCGGCTTGCGGCGCTTTTCGGTCTCGCTCTGCGCGCGCAGCGCCCCGATCTGCTCCTTGCGCTCGGCGAGCGGCAGGGAAAGAAATTCCTTCCTCCAGGCGGGGGTGCGCACCTCGGCGCGAAACCTCTGATAGTCGACGTCGTCCGTGCAAAGCGTGTCGCCGTGCATGAGCAGCGTGCGCGTCCCGAACAGATCGAGGTTGTGCGGATCGCCGATCAGGCCGGCGTTGCACGCCGCGGCGAAGTCCGCGCCGAGAAGGAAATCCCGGTTTCCGTGCATGACGTGCAGGGAGGGGCCTGCGCGGGAACACTCCGCAAGCGCCGCGACGACGGACGCGTTGAACGGCTCGCCGAGATCGTCGTCTCCGGCCCAGTACTCGAACAGGTCGCCGAGGATGTAAAGCGATTCCGCCCTGCGTGCCGGACTTCGGAGGAATTCGAAGAAGACGCGATTGATCTCCGGCCGCGATGCACTCAGGTGCAGATCGGAGATGAAGAAAACTGCCAAAGGACCTCTAGACGACTTCTGCCCGCTCGATGATCACGTCCTCGACGGGCACGTCGGCGTGAGCGCCGCGCTTTCCGGTCTTGACTTGCTTGATTTCGTCGACAACGTCCCGGCCTTCGACGACCTTGCCGAACACGCAGTAGCCCCAACCCTGGGCGTTCGGGGCCGTGTGGTCGAGGAAGCCGTTGTCCTTGACGTTGATGAAGAACTGGCTCGAAGCCGAATGCGGTTCGGAGGTCCGCGCCATGGCGATCGTATAGCGCTCGTTCTTGAGGCCGTTGCTGGCCTCGTTTTTGATGGTTCCTCGGGTCGACTTCTGGCTCATTCCCGGTTCGAAGCCGCCGCCCTGGACCATGAAGCCGTCGATGACGCGGTGAAACACGGTGTTGGAGTAGAACCCCGATTCGACGTAGGCGAGGAAATTCTTGACTGTTTCCGGCGCGCGCTCGGCGTCCAGGTCGAGCGCAATGATGCCGAAGTTCGTGTGCAGCCTTACCATGGCGTTTCCCTTACTTGACCGCGCTCAGCTTCACCGACTCGATCACCACGGGCTTCTGCGGGACGTTTCCGTGTTGCCCGGCGGTCGCGGTCGGCACCTTGGCGATCCGCATTACGGTATCCATCCCCTCGACCACGCGCCCGAACACCGCGTATCCGTAGCCCTGGGGGGACGAGTCGCGATAGTCGAGGAAGCCGTTGTCCTTGACGTTGATGAAGAATTGCGCGCTCGCGGAATGAGGGTTGGGCGTGCGCGCCATCGCAACGGTCCCCAGTTCGTTCTTCAGGCCCGCCTTGAGCGCGAGTCCGGCCTCGTTTTCAATGGGAGGGCGGGTCGTCTTCTCGCGCATTCCGGGCTCGAAGCCGCCGCCCTGAATCATGAAACCGTCGATGACGCGGTGAAATATCGTGCCATTGTAGAAGCCGCTGTTGACGTATTGGATGAAGTTTGCGACCGTCTTGGGAGCCTTGTCGGCATAGAGCTCGAGCGCAAAACTGCCCATGCTGGTCTTGAATTCCACGCGCGGATTCTGTGCCCACGCGCAGGGGATCGCGAGCAGCAGCAGGACGAACGTCGAAATGCGGTGCATGTTGATGCTCCTAGGAGGTGGATTCCGTTCGGCCGGCGGCGCAGGGGACAAGCTCGGTTCAGACCGTTCCCTCGTAGACGATGCGCCAGCGCCCGCCTTCCTGCAGCCAGTACTGGCGCTTCTTCACGGTATTCGACAGATTGTTCGACCTGTATTCCTGGTCGAAGGTCACGAGCACCAGGCCGTCCTTGCCCGGGTCGCGGAACATGTCGACGTTGCTCACCTTGACCCTGATCCAGGTCTTGCCGCCGTTCACGAGGCGCTTGTGCCGGCTCCAGCTGTCCAGGTCCTGGTTCGGCGCGGAGAAGCTCTTCGAATAATGCGTGAGGTAGCGTTCCGTGTCGAGGCTTTCCCAGTCGGTCCGCCATTGTTCCAACTGCTTCCCGAACGACGTCCGCTCGTTCGCCCAATCCTCGGGGCTCAGCCATTCGATGTCCTCGCTGATGATGACCGGTGTGACGCCGATCTGAAGGTTGCGCGCGAGCGCGTCGAGATCGGAATTGGCGAGGACGACACAGCCGTTACTCGAGCGCGGGGGTCTGCTGTAGGTGTTCGAAGGCGTCCCGTGCAGCCAGATGCCGTGGCCGTTGCGTCCCTGAATGCGGTCCCACTCGTTCGGGTAGTTGATCGGAAAGGCGCCGCTGCCGTAGAAGTCCGAGAGCTTTTGCCGGGGCAGGCTCTCGGTGACGTGGTATACGCCGATAGGCGTCCTCTCGTCTCCTTCTCGGACTTTCAGCGCCCCGTTTTTTCCCGAACTCACGTAATAGTCGGCGACGAAGCGCGGCGTGCCGCCGTCGTTCTGGTACAGATAGAGTCGCGAGCGGCGCGTGTCGACCACGACCGCGTACTTTTGATCTTCGCGCAGCTGCAGCAGGTAGCGCGGTACACGGTCCGCCGGCGGGCGCTCCCGATAGGCTCGCAGGCGGGCGAAGGCTTCGGCACGAAGTCCGTCCATGTGCGCCTCGGGTACGTTGGGGGCTGCGCCGATCGTGTTGATGGGCCGGGCGCGCGCGAGCAGCAAATCGCCCTTGATCAGGTGAGCAAGGCGAAAGTTGGGTCTTACGCGGATCAGTCCGTCTATGCTCTGAAGCGCCGCATCGAGATGTCCCCGAACGATTTCCTCGTAGACCGCCGCGAGCAGGGCGTCTGCCGTCACATCGATGCGCGCACCCTTTGCCGGTGACAGGGTGGAGGGAGCCCCGAACGTGACGGCCGCGACGAGAACGCAGGTAAGGGTCTGCCTCGACATCAGCCTCCCGCCCGCTCTTGTTGGATGAGCCAGCGCCCCTCGTTCCGTACCATGACCAGCGTCTTGCTGCTCCTGATATTTAGATTGTCCGAGCGGTACGCCTGCCGGAAGCTGACGACCGCATTGTTCTGGTCTTTGAGCCTGACCTTGGGCGATTCAACGACGACTTCGATCTTTTGGGGGCTGGAAATGCGCTGTCTGCGCGCCGCTTCCCATTCCAAGCGCGCTTCGCCCTTCGGCGTTTTGAAATCCTGGGCGTAAAAGGCGAGATAGCTTTCCACGTTCTGCTTGGACCACGCGCTCGCCCAGGCGAGCACCGTCTGCAGCACGTCCTCGCCGCCGCCTTGAGCGCGCGCCGGTTTCTCAGCCGGCTTTGTTGCCACGGATTTCGCCTTTGCTGCGGCCAGCTTGGTCTCGGCGGATTTTGCCGGCGCGGTCCTCGCTGCCGACGGCGTCGGCGCCGGCTCCGTCGGCGTTCCCGAAGCGGCGCTCGCGCTGCGCGCAGGGCGGCTCGATATCAGATCGTGAATCAGCGAGAGCTTGTTCTTTGCCGCGGAGTTGGACGAATCGAACTGTAGGGCCTTGTCGTACGCCTGGCTGGCAAGCTTGGTGTACACATCACCGAGATTCTCGTACGCGGTCGCGTAGCTCGGGTGCGTGCGGATCGACATCTCGAGTTGTTGCCGCGCCTTTTCGTACTGGCCTTGAGCGGCATACAGAACCGCGAGATTGTTATAGGGCTCGGGCAACTCTGGGTAGTCGCGCGAGAGTGCGGTGAAGACCTCGATCGCTTCCGCCGCTTTGTTCTGTTCTACCAGGATCAATCCCTTGATGAAGCGGCCCTTGGCGTCCTTCGGCTTTTGTGAGAGATATTGATTGACCCGCTCGAGGGCTTGAGCGTGCTGGCCCTGCTTCAAGAGGCGGTCGATATCCTGAAGCTCGTCCGCGCGAACAGGCAACGCGGAAATTACCAAGGCGAAAAGCGGAACCGCAAGCTGCCTGAAAGAGCGAGCCATGAAATTCATTGTGCTATACTTTTTTCGAGCCGAGGGGCACACCTCATTCTATCAAGAAGCTCGTAAAATCTACAATAATCAGCCCCTTGCGGGAATTTCCTCGATTTTGTCCCTTTTCTCTCCGGCAGCCGCGCCGCCGTCCGACTTGATGCCGCCGGAATTCTCGATCTGCTCAGAGATCATGACATGCGGGTCATTGGCGCTCGCACGAGACGGGCGCGGCTCGAATTCGCTGCCATGTTGAAAATCTACAACAGCCTCAGCCGCGCGGAGGAAGCCTTCGTTCCCCTCGATCCGGCACGGGTGAGAATGTACGTGTGCGGGATCACGGTCTACGACTACTGCCATCTCGGGCATGCACGGATGATGATCGCGTTCGACATAGTACAGCGCTGGTTGCGCGCACGCGGCTATCCGCTGACTTATGTGCGCAATATTACCGATATCGACGACAAGATCATCCGCCGCTCGGCGGAGACCGGTGAGCCCGTTCCTGCTCTGACCGAGCGCTTCATTCGCTACGCCGACGAAGACGCGGCGGCGCTGGGAGTGCAGAAACCCGACATCGAGCCGCGCGCAACCGGTCACATCACCGAGATGCTGGAGATGATCCGGAGGTTGGAGGCGCGAGGCATCGCGTATCGCGGGGAAACGGGCGACGTGAATTTCTCGGTCCGGAAGTTTCCGGGTTACGGCAAGCTCTCGGGGAAATCGCCCGAAGATCTGCGTGCCGGGGAGCGGGTCGAGGTCGACACCACCAAGCGCGACCCGCTCGATTTCGTCCTGTGGAAGCGCGCCAAGGAGGGTGAGCCCTTCTGGCAGTCGCCCTGGGGCAACGGGCGTCCCGGCTGGCATATCGAGTGCTCGGCGATGAGCACGAAACTGCTGGGAGCGCATTTCGACATTCACGGCGGCGGACAGGACCTGCAGTTTCCGCATCACGAGAACGAAATCGCACAGTCCGAAGGCGTCCTGGATCGAAGCGACACGCAACCCTTCGTCAAATACTGGATGCACAACGGCTTCGTTCAGCTGCAGGACGAGAAGATGTCGAAATCGACCGGCAACTTCGCCACCATCCGCGAGCTCCTCAAGCGACACGATCCGGAAGTCTTGCGTTTCTTCGTCGTGCGCGCCCACTACCGGAGTCCTCTCAACTACTCCGACCAACATCTGGGAGACGCGCGGCACGCTTTGGCGAGGCTCTACACCGCCCTGAAAGGCGCGCCCCCGGGCGCGGCGGCCCCCGACTGGGAGGAAATCCACGGCCAGCGCTTCCGCGAGGCAATGGACAACGACTTCAATACGTCCGAAGCCGTGGCAGTGCTCTTCGATCTCGCCAACGAAGTCAACCGCACGCGCTCAACGGCGCTCGCGCGCCAGTTGCGCGCGCTCGGCGGGCACCTCGGCCTGCTGGCGCGGGACAGCGGGGCTTTCCTGCGTGCCGAGGTGGCGCCCGGTGGCGGGATCTCAGACGTGCAAATTGCGGCGCTGATCGCCGCGCGCGACGAGGCGCGCCGTGCGAGGAATTTTCGGCGTGCCGACGAGATCCGCGACGAACTGCTTCGGAAGGGAATCGGGCTCGAGGACGGTCCTCAAGGCACTAGCTGGCGGCGAAACTAATCCTCAGCGAAGCTAGTACGCAAACCTTCCAGATTTGCCGATGGCGGTCAACTCCACGAACCTGGAGCCATTGTGATTCGACGGGCTGAAATCGACCAGGTATCCTCCGACGTTGAAGTTCTGTATCGAATCGAGTGTCTTGAGCAGGCCTTCGCGCGTAGGGTTGGCGCCGGCGCGTCGAATCGCTTCGACGAGCACTTTCGCTCCGATGTACGACTCCAGCGAAGTGAAGGAATATTCCTTCTTGCCGAGCGATTTCTCGATCGCCGCTTGGTATTCCCTCACGATGGGGATCGAGTTCCTGGTGTAGGGCGGCACCACCTGCGAAACGACGACGCCCATGGCTTGTTCGCCGAGCTCGCCGGCCAGCGCGCTCGCGCCGACGAATGAAATGCTGGCGAACTGGGCACCCGATCCTGCCTTTCTTGCTGACTTGATGAAGTCGCCCGTGGTCTTGTAGAGCGTGGTCGCAATGACGACGTCCGGGGCCGCCTTGATTACATCGGAAACGGCGGCACCCAAGTCCGTCTGATTGCGCTTCAAAGTCCCGATCGACGACGGTTTCAGTCCGCGCTTTGTCAAAGCGAGTTCCACGGCGGTGAGATTTTCCTTGCCTATGGCGTCGTCGTAGTGGATGACGGAAAACTTCTTCATTCCAGTTATCGTATAAAAATCGACGATCTTCTCGAGCTCGTCGGCGTAGCTTGCGCGAATGTTGTACACGTTGCGGCGAAACGCGCGCATCGGCTCCGCGCCGGTGAACGGACCGACGAATGCGATCTTGCTCTTTTCGACGAACGGGAGAGCGGGGAGGCTCAGGGTGGCGCTGGCATAGCCGATCAGCGCGAGCACGCCTCTCTGTTCTATCAGGATCCTTGCGTTCTCGCCGGAGCGTTTGGCGTCGTTGGCGTCGTCCAGCGCGATGAGCTCGAGGGTGCGCCCGTTGACTCCGCCCGCCTCGTTGGTCCGCTTGAAGTAGGCCTGCAGTCCTTCGCGGATGTCGTCGCCGAGCTCTTTGTTGCTGCCGGAAAACGGAGACGATTGGCCGATCAGGATGTTTGTCTTGGTTACGCCCTGGGCGTGAGCTACGCTGCCAGCGAACAAGCAGGCCAGAGCCCCAACTGCCGCGGTCAATGCGCGGGTTGTCGTCATTGCTCCTCATCCTCGTTCGCGGAAAATCGGCCGCTGAACTCTCGGCACTTCCGTCTATTTTAGAAACTTGCCGCCGCGGCCGATCATCGTCAGATCGACGAATTTCGAGCCGCTGTGGCTGGTCGGCGAGAAATTGACTACAAATTCGCCCAGATCCACATTGTTCATGCTTTCGAGCGCTGCGACGAGCTTTTCGCGCGTCAGGTCCTTGCCGGCGCGTTTGAGCCCTTCGACCATCACCTTGGCGACGATGAACCCCTCGAGGCTCGAGAAATTGAAGTCCTTGTTCCCCGACTTCGCCATTATTTCCTGGTATTCCTTGACGATCGGTACACTCGGGCTCCAGGGGAAGGGAACGACCTGCGAGATTGCGACTCCATAGCCGTCGTCCTTGAGCGAGTCGGCGAGCGCCTGGCTTCCTACAAACGAAACGTTGTGAAATTGGGTCGAGCTCCCCAGACGCTTCATTTGCCGGACGAACTCCGTGATCGAGGTATACGCCGAAATCATCACGACGCCGTCGGGTTGGGCGGAGTTGATGGACTTGACCGCATCCTCCACCTTGATCGTGTTGCGTTCGACCTTGCCGAGAGCGGCGATCTTGAGATTGCGCTTTCCCATCGCGATCTCGACACCTTTCAGGCCGGCTTGCCCGTAGCTGTCGTCCTGGTAGAACACCGCGATCTTCTTGTTGCCGGTCGACACGAGTTGCTCGACGATCTTTTCGGTCTCGTCGTAGTAGCTCGCGCGCACGTTGAACACGTAGCGGTTCACCGGAGTGCGCAGCAATTCAGCGCCCGTGAAGGGCCCGACCAGAGGCACTTTGGCTTCGGTGAGGATGGGCAAGGCTGCGCCTGTGGTCGGCGTGCCCACGTACGATATCAGGGCGAACACCTTGTCTTCCTCGATCAGTTTCTTCGTGGTTTCGACGCACACGGTCGCCTCGTACCGGTCGTCTCGCGTCTTGAGAGCGATCTTTCTGCCGAAGACCCCGCCCCGCGCATTCACGTAGTCGAGATATGCCTTGGTTCCAATGTTCATCTGGATGCCCAGTTGCGCGGCCGGGCCCGAGAACGCGGCCGACTGGCCGAGCAGGATGGTCTTGGAACTTACGCCTGGCGTCGCGCCGAACGCCGGTCCGCAAAACGCCGCTAGAAACGCGATGAATGTCACACGGCTCATCCAGCCTCCTTGTGAGGATCCCCGGTACCGGCGATTCTACACTGCAAAAGCGTGGGTCGGCTCCCTTTGCCGTCGCTATTGAGCGAAGAATTCCTTGACCTTGTCCATCCAGGACTTGGCGCGGGGGTTGTGTCTGTCGCTGTCTCTCTGGCTGATCGTCTCGAACTCGCGCAGCAGCTCCCTTTGTCGGTCGGTCAGGTTTACGGGCGTTTCGACGACGACGTGGCAAAGTAGGTCGCCGTGCTCCCGACTGCGCACGCCGCGAATGCCCTTGCCGCGCAACCGAAATATCTTCCCGGATTGAGTTTCGGAGGGGATTCTGATCTTCGCCGCACCGTCCAACGTGGGAATTTCGATTTCTCCGCCGAGCGCCGCCGTCGCAAAACTGACCGGCATCTCGCAGTGCAGGTCGTCGTGGTCACGCTGAAAAACAGGATGGGGCTTGACCTGGATCTGCACGTAAAGATCGCCCGCCGGTCCGCCATTGACCCCCGGCTCGCCCTCGCCCGAAAGGCGAATGCGATCGCCGTCGTCTACGCCGGCTGGAATCTTGACCGAGAGCGTTTTTTGTTTTTTCACTCGCGCGGCACCGTGGCAGGTCGGGCAGGGCTCGGTGATGACCTTTCCGGTTCCCTGGCACTTCGGGCACGTCTGCTGGATGGAGAAAAACCCCTGCTGCATGCGTACTTGACCACGCCCTTCACAGGTCGGGCAGGTTCGCGGCTTGGTCCCGGGTTTCGCCCCCGAACCCTTGCAAGTCTCGCAATCCTCGTAGGTCGGGATGCGGATGCGGGTCTCAGTGCCGCGTGCCGCTTGCTCCAGCGCGACGTCGAGGTTGTAGCGCAGGTCGGCTCCGCGGTACACCGAGGAACGGCCGCCGCGAGCCTGGTTGAAGATATCGCCGAAGATATCGCCGAACGCGTCGGCGAACCCCGAAAAACCGGCGGCCCCGCCGCCGGCCATGCCCGCGCGCGGATCGACACCCGCGTGGCCGTAGCGGTCATAGGCGGCACGCTTGTTGGCGTCGGTCAGTGTCTCGTAGGCCTCTTTGGCCTCCTTGAACAGCTCTTCGGCCTTGGGGTTGTCGGGATTGCGATCCGGATGGTGCTTCATCGCGAGGCGCCGATATGCCTTTTTGATGGCCTCCTCGTCGGCGTCGCGATTGACGCCCAGCACCTCGTAGTAATCACGCTTCGCCATCGCTCGGCTCTTCCCTTGCTAGATACGCAAAGGCCGAGTTGAGCTGCGCGCTTGCGCGTCAGCTCGAACTCGGCCAGTTAAGGCCGCGTGAGTCACGCGCGGCGCTTAACCTTTCTTGTCCTTCACCTCGGTGAACTCGGCGTCGACGACGTCGGCCTCATCCGCCGGCTTCGATGCTTTTGCGTCGCCGCCCCCCTGTGCGCCTTGTGCCTGCTGCGCCTCGGCGTACATCTTCTCGCCGAGCTTCTGCGCCGCCTGCGCAAGCGCCTGTGCCTTGGCGTCGATTCTCTCCTTGTCCTCGGACTTCATCGCCTCTTCGGCGTCCTTGACCGCGGCCTCGATCTTCGCCTTTTCCTCCGCGGTGAGCTTGTCGCCGTATTCCTTCAACGACTTCTGAACCGAGTGCAGCAGCGAATCCAACTGGTTGCGTGACGTCACGATCTCCAGCTGTTTCTTGTCTTCGGCGGCGTGCGCCTCTGCGTCCTTCACCATGCGCTGGATCTCGGATTCATTGAGCCCCGAGTTTGCCTTGATGGTGATCTTGTTTTCCTTGCCCGTGGCCTTGTCCTTCGCCGACACGTGCAAGATGCCGTTGGCGTCGATGTCGAAGGTGACCTCGATCTGCGGCATTCCGCGCGCCGCGGGCGGAATGCCTTCCAGATTGAACTGGCCGAGGCTCTTGTTGCCCGAGGCCACGTCGCGCTCGCCCTGCAGCACATGGATCGTCACCGCCGACTGGTTGTCATCGGCAGTGGAGAAGACCTGCTGCGCCTTGGTCGGGATGGTGGTGTTTTTCTGGATGAGTTTGGTGAAGACACCCCCCAACGTCTCGATTCCGAGCGACAAGGGCGTGACATCCAGGAGGAGGACGTCCTTCACATCGCCCTTCAACACGCCGCCCTGGATTCCGGCGCCGACCGCGACGGCTTCGTCCGGATTGACGTCCTTGCGCGGTTCCTTGCCGAAAAAGTCCTTCACCGTTTCCTGGACCTTGGGCATGCGCGTCATTCCACCGACGAGGATCACGTCCTCGATGTCGGAGACCTTGAGACCCGCATCCTTCAACGCGATGCGGCAGGGCTCCACCGTCTTTTCGATCAGGTCCTCGACCAGGCTCTCGAACTTGGCGCGCGTGACCTTGATGGCGAGATGCCTGGGCCCGCTCTTGTCGGCGGTGATGTAGGGCAGGTTGATCTCGGTCTGCGCGCTCGAGGACAGCTCGATCTTCGCCTTTTCCGCGGCTTCCTTCAGGCGCTGCAGCGCGAGCACGTCTTTCCGCAGGTCGATACCCTGGTCCTTCTTGAATTCGTCGCAGAGGTAGTCGATCAGGCGCTGGTCGAAATCCTCCCCGCCGAGGAACGTGTCGCCGTTCGTGGAAAGCACCTCGAACTGGTGTTCGCCTTCGACTTCCGCGATTTCGATGATCGAGATGTCGAACGTGCCGCCGCCGAGGTCATAGACTGCGATCTTGCGGTCGCCTTCCTTCTTGTCCAGCCCGAACGCGAGCGCGGCTGCGGTGGGTTCGTTGATGATGCGCTTGACTTCCAGTCCCGCGATGCGGCCGGCGTCCTTGGTCGCCTGGCGCTGGGAGTCGTTGAAGTAGGCGGGAACGGTTATCACCGCCTCCGTGACATCCTCGCCGAGATAGTCCTCGGCGGTTTTCTTCATCTTGCGCAGCACCTGCGCAGACACTTCGGGAGGGGCGATCTTCTTG